>Ga0102851_10002796_pt1 | contig 10660 bp, 10 predicted proteins | sample Mud3Dept3metaG_FD_79558 | JGI IMG/M metagenome (GOLD analysis project Ga0102851, IMG submission 79558) | Freshwater wetland microbial communities from Ohio, USA, analyzing the effect of biotic and abiotic controls - Mud 3 Core 4 Depth 3... | ecosystem: Environmental > Aquatic > Freshwater >...
GCATCAATGGCGAGCATGCCCAGGGCGACTTCTACGTTCCGCTCGCCACCACGGAGGGCACGCTGGTCGCGAGCTACAGCCGCGGCATGCGGGTGCTGACCGAGAGCGGCGGCGTCACGGCGACCGTGGTGAAACGCTCGATGCAGCGCTCGCCGGTGTTCATGTTCCGCACCGCGCGCGAAGCCCGCGACTTCGGCGAGTGGCTGGTTGAGAACTTCGCCGGCGCCAAGGCGGCGGCCGAATCCACCACCAAGGTGGGCAATCTGTTCGAGATCGAGCAATACCCGGTGGGCAACCTGCTCTACCTGCGCTTCAACTACACCACGGGTGACGCCGCCGGCCAGAACATGAGCGGCAAGGCCACGTTCGCGGCATGTGAGTGGATCCGCGCGACGCATCCGCTGCACCCGAAGTACATGCTCTCGGGCGGAATCGACACCGACAAGAAGCACTCGGCGATCAACACGCTGCGTACGCGCGGACGGCGCGTGGTGGCCGAGGCCGTGATCAGGAACGATGTGCTCGAGCGCATCATGCGAGTGGACACGAAGACGCTGTTCCGCGCGCGGCAGGTCTCGAACGCGGGCGCGCTGCTCGCGGGCAACGCCTACAACGGCCCGCACGCGGCGAACGGCATCGCCGCCATGTTCATCGCCACCGGCCAGGACGTGGCCAACGTCGCCGAGTCGCACGCCGGCATCACCTACGCACAGCTGCTCGAGAACGGCGACTACTACTGGTCGGTGACGCTCACCGCGCTGATCGTCGCGAGCTACGGCGGCGGCACGGGCCTGCCGACGCAGCGCGAGTGCCTCGAGCTCATGGGCTGCTACGGCCAGGGCAAGGCCGACCGGCTCGCCGAGATCGTCGCGGCGACGGTGCTGGCGGGCGACGTGTCGCTCGGCAGCGCCGTGCTAGCCGGCGACTGGGTGACGAGCCACGAGCGCATGGGCCGCAACCGGCCATGACGCTGCGGCCGGTGCGATCCCGGCTCAACCGCGCGCGAACTCCGTGACCAGTTCGTTGAAGGCTTCCGACGCTTCCGCCTGCACCATGTGACCGGCATGCGGCAGCACCCGGATCAGTACCCCGGGGCGCACGATCTCGCCCGGCGCCGGCGCGGGAATCATCCGGTCGTCGACACCCCAGACCAGGAGCGTGGGCACGATGCCCACGACCTCGCGGAGCTGGCGGCCTGACGGGGTGCCGGAGTAGCGATTCGATGCGATCTTCGCCAGCGCCTCGGTGACACCCGGGCGGCGCTTGTACGCCACCAGTCGCTCCAGCATCGCCTCGGTCACCGAGGCGGGATCGGCGAACAGGAATCGAAGCTGGGTGGCAAGCTCGGCGCGCTCGCTTGCGACGACCAGGCCGCGGATCACGTCCGCGTTGATCTTCTGGCCCAGGCCGGCCGGCCCGGCGAGCGTCAGCGTGCGCACCCTGCCCGGCGCGCGATCGGCGAGCACGAGGCAGGCGGCCGCGCCCATCGAGTGGCCGACGAGATGTGCCCGCCGAATGCCGACGGCGTCCATGTACGCAAGCACGGCTGCCGCCAGCTCGTCGAGCGAGCCCGAACCCACGGCGAGCGAGGATTCGCCGTGCCCTGGCAGGTCGAGTGCCGCCACGGTGCGGCCTGCAGCGGCCAGGTGGGGCTGGTTCGCCTCCCAGCTCTCGAGCGAGCCGGCAAAGCCGTGCACCAGCACGATCGCCTCGCCGCCTTCGCCCATCACCAGGTAGCGAATGCGATGGCCTCCCGCATCGATGAACTGCGGCTGCATCGCGGCAGGCGTCACGGCACCGCGTGCGGCGCGACCCGATCGCGCCAGGGCAGCGCCTGCTCGATCTGCGCGGCCAGCCTGAACAGCGTCGCCTCGTCGCCGATCGCTGCGGTGAACAGCATGCCCATCGGCAGGCCGTCGTCCGTCCAGTGCAGCGGCAACGACATCGAGGGCTGGCCGGTGACGTTCGCCACCATCGTGTAGGGCGCGGCCTCGAACACCGGCGCGAAGGCCTCGACCACCTTGTCGCGCTGGCTGAGCAGCGCGCCCGCCGGCAGTGCCGCCAGCAGCTTCAGTCCCTGTCGCTGCAGCGTGGAAAGCTTGTAGGCACCGATCGGCAGCGGCGGCACACCCACGGTGGGCGTGAGCAGCACGTCGAAGGACGACGCCCACTTGAGCCACTGGCGCGAGAACGTCTGCATCGCCCAGATCGCCGCCGATACGTCGGCCGCGGACTGCGCCTCACCCATCCTGGCCATGATCCAGGTGGCGAGTTCGACGTCGTCGCTCGTAGCTTCGCGACCGACCACCTCGCGCGCCATGCGCAGCGTCGCCGCCACGTCGGCGGAGATGAGCGAAGCGTAGCTCTCGGCGAAGGTCTCGGGCGGCAACGGCAGGCGCACCTCGACGACTTCGTGGCCGAGCCGGTCCAGTGTCGCGGCGGTCGCCTCGAGTGCCTTGCGGTTCTCCGGGTGCAGGGCCTTGCCGAGACCGGGGTCGAAGCTGAAGGCGATGCGCAGGCGGCCGGGCTCACCGCGAGTCTCCTCGAGGAACGGCCGCGCGGGCGGCGGCAGGTGCATCAGCTGCTGCGGGTAGGAGCCCGCCGTGGCATCGAGCAGCGCCGCGCAGTCGCGCACGGTGCGGGTCACGACGTGCTCGCCGATGAAGCCGAACCACACGTCGGGCAACTGCGGGCCCGTGGGATTGCGGCCGCGGCTCGGCTTGAGGCCGACCAGCCCGCAATTCGACGCCGGGGTGCGGATCGAACCGCCGCCGTCGTTGGCATTGGCCGCCGGAACGATGCGCGCCGCCACCGCGGCCGCCGAGCCGCCACTTGAGCCGCTCGAGGTGCGCTCGAGGTTCCAGGGGTTGCGCGTCGGGCCGAACAGCTCGGGCTCGGTCACGTTGGAGACGCCGAGCTCCGGCGTGTTGGTCTTGCCGAAGATGACCAGGCCTGCTGCCTTGTAGCGCCGCGTGAGTTCCTCGTCCTCGGTCGGCACGAAGTCCTTGAACAGCCGCGAGCCGTTGCGCATCGGCTCGCCGGCGTACGCAGTCATCAGGTCCTTGATCAGGAACGGCACGCCGCGGAACGGCCCGTCGGGCAAGCCCGCCGCGATCGCCTCGCGGGCGCGACTTTCCATGAGGTGGATCACGGCGTTGATCTTCGGGTTCGCAAGCGCCGTCCGGGCGAGCGCCTCGTCCAGCAACTCGGTCGGGCTGACCTCGCCCGTGCGCACCAGCTCGGCGAGGCCGAGCGCATCGTAGCGGCCGTATTCCGCGAAGGGCATGGCGTCTCCGGTGTACTGCGTCCGAGCAGGAATCATGGCCCGCCGCGCGCCGGAAAGCGACCCGGTCCGCGGACGTGGGGCAGGTCTTGCCATCGTGCCAGCAGGCGTCGAAACTCGGGATTCCCCGCAGTTCGGCAGCAGCTCCTCATGAAACACCGCATCCTCCGGCACCGGCTCCTGGCCGCCACGTTCGCCGCAATGTCCGTGGTCAGTGCCGGCAGCGCCTGCGCACGGTCGGGAGGGGGCGCGGCCACGGTCGATGGCGCGCGCATCGTCGCTGCAGACAGGGAACCGCAGAACTGGCTGGCGCACGGGCGCACCTACGGTGAGCAGCGCTACAGCCCGCTCGCGCGGATCAACGACGGCAACGTCGACGAGCTCGGTCTCGCATGGTCGTTCCCCACGGCCACCACGCGCGGCCTGCAGGCCACGCCGATCGTCGTGGACGGCACGATGTACACCACCGGCACGTGGAGCGTGGTGTGGGCGCTGGATGCGAAGACGGGCAGGCAGCTCTGGTCGTACGACCCCGAGGTGCCGCGCGAGTGGGGCCGCTTCCTCTGCTGTGATGCGGTGAACCGCGGCGTCGCGGTCTGGAAAGGCGCGGTGTACGTGGGCACGATCGACGGCCGCCTCGTGTCGCTCGATGCGAAGACCGGCGCGAAGCGCTGGGAAGTGAACACCATCGACCGCACCAAGCCCTACAGCATCACCGGTGCGCCGCGCGTGGTGAAAGGCAAGGTGCTGATCGGCAACGGCGGCGCCGAGATGGGCGTGCGCGGCTACCTCTCGGCCTACGACGCCGACACCGGCAGGCTGGCGTGGCGCTTCTACACCGTGCCGGGCAATCCGAAGGATGGTTTCGAGCACCCGGAACTCGCGACGGCCGCGAAGACCTGGAACGGCGAGTGGTGGGTCGGCGGCGGCGGTGGCACGGTGTGGGACTCGATGGCCTACGACCCCGAGCTCGACACGCTGTACGTGGGCACCGGCAACGGCTCACCCTGGGCGCGCGACATCCGTTCGCCGGGCGGCGGCGACAACCTCTATCTCTCCTCGATCCTCGCGCTCGATCCCGACAACGGGCGCTTGAAGTGGCACTACCAGACCACGCCGAAGGAGAACTGGGACTACACCGCCACGCAGCACATCATCCTCGCGGAGCTGGTGATCGACGGCAAGCCGCGCAAGGTGCTGATGCAGGCGCCGAAGAACGGCTTCTTCTACGTGATCGACCGCGTGACCGGCGAGTTGCTCTCGGCGGACAAGTTCGCGCCCGTGACCTGGGCCAGCCACGTCGACCTGAAGACCGGCCGGCCGGTGGAAACGGACGTCGCCAATTACAGCCGCGAGACGAAACTGATCGTGCCGGCGCCGCTCGGCGCGCACAACTGGCACCCGATGGCCTTCAACCCGAAGACGGGGCTCGTGTACATCCCGGCCATGCAGCAGATGTTCCCGTACTCGCTGTCGGCGGATTTCAAGGACACCGGCAAGTTTGCCCGCCGCGACATGTTCTGGAACCCGGGCATCGACTGGAACCAGGCGCTCGACACCACCCTGGCGCTCATGAAGCAGTTCGGAGGCGTCCTCCCGCCCGACCGCGGCTATCTCAAGGCCTGGGACCCCGTGCAGAAGAAGGTGTTGTGGGAGATCGAGCACCCGGCGTTCTGGAACGGCGGCCTGCTCACGACCGCTGGCAACCTGCTGTTCCAGGGCACGGGTGACGGGCGACTCGTCGCCTACGCCGCGGACACGGGCCGGACCCTGTGGGCGCTGCCGACCGCGGTCGGCATCATCGCGCCGCCGGTCACGTACGAGGTGGACGGCGAGCAATACGTCGCGGTGATGGCGGGCTATGGCGGGGCCGGCGCGCTCACCAGCGGCGACCCGCGCACGATGGCGACGGGCAGGTATCTCAATGACGGCTATGTGCTGGCGTTCAAGCTCGGCGGCACGGCGGCGATGCCGCGGGTGGCCGAGAAGAACCTCACGATCCCCGAGCCGCCGCAGGTCGAGGCCACGGCCGCGCAACTCGAGAACGGCAAGTACGCCTACATGCGCACCTGCATGGTCTGCCACGGCGCGCTCGTCGTCTCGGGCGGCGTCATCCCCGACCTGCGCATGCTGACCGCCGAGAAGCACTCGATCTTCAAGGAAATCGTGTACGACGGCGTGATCCACGGCGCCGGCATGCCACGCCTCGGGGACCTGGTCACCGAGCAGGACGTGCGCGACATCCAGGCCTACATCATCTCGCGGGCCAACGAGGATCGCGCGGCGGCCCAGGCCCGCTGAGCGGCCATCGGCCCGACCCTCTGCCACGCCGGCGTGGCAGAGGGTGGCTCAGCTCAATTGTTCTTCGCGCCCTGTTCCACCCAGCGACGGATGGTGAGGATCTCTTCCTGGGTCGGCGTCGTGGCATCGCCGTGCGGCATCTTGAGCGAGGGATCCACGCGCCCCTCGATCAGCATCACCAGCACGCTGGTGAGCGGATCACCGGGCAGCACCACGGGGCCGAACTGCGTGCCCTTCATCAGCGTCTCGTAGCTGCCGAGCTCGAAGCCGCTCACCACGTAACCCGCCTGTCCGGGGGTGTGGCAGTACTTGCAGTGCTTGTCGAGGATCGGCGCCACGTCCTTCTGGTAGCTCACCACCTGCGTACGCTCGCAGCCCGTCGCCGCCAGCAGAGCCGCGGCCGCCAGGCCCAGCGTGACCCATCGCTGCATGTTCATGGTCTGTGTGTCCCCGTGCGAATGGACGTGGTGAGCAACGTCCGCCCGTCACCGACCGGCGACAATCCGCGGATCTACTTAACCGCCACCCTGCGGAAGGTCAGGTTGATGCGTTCTCCCACCGGCCGCCGGGTCTTCGGCAAGGCGTGCAGCCAGTGGTGCTGCGTCGGGCCTGACATCACGAGCAGGCTGCCGTGCGGCAGCTCGAGGTCCAGCGCCAGGCCCTTGCGCCGCCGGTGCCGCAGGCAGAACCGGCGCGGCGCACCCAGCGACACCGATGCGATCACCGGGTCGCGACCGAGTTCGGGCTCGTCGTCCGCGTGCCACCCCATGCCGTCGCGGCCGTCGCGATAGAGGTTGAGCAGCACGGCGTTGAACGCCGCCCCGCTCAACTGGCCCGCCCGCGCGCGGAGCCGCTCGAGCTCCGGCGTCCATGGCTCCGGGACATGGTCGGTGCCCGAGTAGCGGTAGTTGGCCCCGGGGTCGCCGTGCCACGCGACGAGGCGCGGCACGCGCCGGCGCTGGCCGAAGATCACGATCTCTTCCTGACGCCAGTGGATTCCGGCACGCAGGGCGTCGAACAGGCGCGATGCGTCCTCTGGCTCGAAGGCCGCCGGCCACAGCCGGGCCTCGCCGTCGGCGAGCCCGAGGTCGACGCAGGCAGGGACCGACGCTTCAGGAACGTTGCTCATGGGACCGCAGACTAGCGCCCGACCCGCCGGCGGAGCCAGAATTGTGCGCCGCAACAAGCCGGGGCACCCCATGCCGAGCCTTCGCGCCCGTTTCGTCAATCGAGTACTGCGCCGCACGACCAAGCCCGTGTGGCGGCCCGGACTCGACATCGCAGAGGTGCGCCGGCATACGGCGCGGATGGAGGCCCGGTTCGTGCGCGGCCCTCTTTCGATCGCGACCGAGTCCGTGTCGCTCGACGGCATCCCCGCCACGTGGTTCGGCGGCCCCGAGCGCGAGCACACCGGCACGCTCCTCTACCTGCACGGCGGCGCGTGGTGCCTGCACCTGCCGATGATCTACGCGCGATTCGCGGCGCTCCTGTCGCACCTGACGGGCATGCGGGTACTGCTGCCCGAGTACCGTCTTGCGCCGGAGCACCCGTTCCCCGCCGGTGTGGACGACTGCCTCGCCGCGTATCGCTGGCTGCTCGACCGCGGCTGCCGCCAACGCCCGTTCGCCCTCGCCGGGGACTCGGCCGGTGGCAGCCTCACGCTGGTGACCATGATGCGCGCGCGGGACGCGTTGCTGCCGCTGCCCGACTGTGCCGTGCTGCTGTCGCCGTCCACCGACCTCACGATGTCGGCGCCATCGGCGCGCTACAACGCGATGCTCGACCCCATGTTCTCGCCCGCGGCGCAGGAACTGCTGCCGGACGTCTACTGCCCGGGCCAGGATCGCCGCGACCCGCGGCTGTCACCGTTGTTCGGCAACTGGAACGGCCTGCCTCCCCTGCTGTTCCACGCCGGATCGACCGAGATGCTGCTCGACGACTCGGTGCGCGCGCACGACCGCGCGACACAGGCCGGCGTGCCGTCCGCGATCGAGGTGTACGTCGGACTGCCCCACGTCTGGCACATGATCGCGTGGTTGCCCGAGGCGAAGCTCGCCACGCGCCGGGTCGCGGAGTTCATCCTCGACCAGTCGGTCCGGCGGCGCGGATGAAGCGGGCGACCGCGTCGAGCGCGCGGTCGGCATCGGCGAGCATGCCGGCAGTGGCCTGGAAGACGTGCCAGCGGTGCGGGTATTCCTCGTAGTGCACCGCGACTCCCGCCAGCTGCAGCCGTTCGCGCAGGCGACGCGAGTCACCGAGCAGGATCTCGTCGGTACCGACCTGGATCAGCGTCGGCGGCAGGCCGGCGAGATCCGCATACAAGGGTGAGACGAGCGGATGGCGTGCATCGGCGCGCGCGACGTAGGCACGCGCGCACTGCGTGATCCACGGCAGCGTCAGCATCACTTCGCCGGGCGGTGGTGACGGCAGCTGATCGAGGCTCAGGTCCACCCATGGCGAAAACAGCACCAGCGCGCGCGGCAGCGGCAGCGCCAGCTCGCGCAGCCGCAATGCAGCGGCCACCGACAATCCGCCGCCCGCCGAGTCGCCGGCGATCACCACGTCGTGCGGCGCGACGCCCTTGGCGAGCAGGCCGCGAAAGGACGCCACGGCGTCGTCGACGGCCGCGGGAAAGGCGTGCTCGGGCGCGAGGCGGTAGTCGGGCGCAAACACTCGCGCGCCGCAGCGGGCGGCGAGATGGCCGGTGATCGCGCGGTGCGTTGCGGGCGAGCCGACGCAGTAACCGCCGCCGTGCAGGTACAGCAGGGTGAGCGGAGACGCTTCGTGGCCGCGCGCGGTGGCCCATTCGCCGCGCACGCCGACGGCGTGCGACGCCTCGAACTTCGCACCTCGCGGCGGCAGCGTGAGCCGCGTCACCTTGAGCAACCGGCTGCGCTGCTTCTCGACGGGCAGGTCCGCGCGAAACGACGCGCCGATCGCCAGGCGCAGCACGGAACGCAGCACGCCGGCCACCACACGCTGGCCTGTCGACTCCTCCGCGTCGGCCCGGGCGGGCGATGGATCGGTCATCTCGCCTTCAGCATGCCGCAGCACATGGCCGGCCCATTGTTTCGCGCCGGCTCGCGCCCGTCCACCCGCCGCCACGCCCGCTCGTGGAGATAGAACGCAACCGTATTGGCAATCGGCTCGATCAGGCCGATGCCGGTGGCGACGGTGACCGAGCCGGTGAGCGCGTAGGCCACCGTGAACGCGACGCCGAAGTGCAGCCCGGCGAACGACAGGGTCTTCATCAGGTCACGGCGGATCGTATGCATGGCGTTTCCTCCCGCGGGGCCCGGCATGGGCCGGGCGCGTGGGAGGCAGCGTGCCGCAGGCATGGCCATAGATCCAATCCATTGATTGGATCCATCCGATAGCGGCGGCTGATGGACCGCGGGTGGAGCGCGGGACCGGGTGGCCGCGGCCGGATCAGTCGGAGTCGGTGAGGACTTCGAGGCGCAGGTGCGCGATGCCGCGGCGGAGGATGCCGAGATAGGCGGCGGCCGCCTGCGACAGGTCGGCGATGCGGCTGCCGACGAACGGCCCGCGGTCGTTGACCGTCAGCACCACGCTGCGGCCGTTGCGGGGGTTGGTGACCTTGACCTGGGTGCCGAACGGCAGCGTCGGGTGGGCCATGGTCATGGCGGTGGCGTCGAAGGGCTCGCCGCTGGCGGTCGGCTTGGCGTGGAAGTGCTGGCCGTACCAGGAGACGAGCCCCTCCTGGATGGTCACCGTGGCGTTGGCGCCGAACGGCCAGGCCAGCGCCAGGACGGCAAAAGCAAGCACGCCCGCTGGACGGCGGCGGGCCGTGCGGCGTCGGGCAATCGTCGGTGCGTGCTTGCGGGCCATGCCTGAGACTCGATTTACGGGTGCGCGGTCTGACCCCAGGTCACCCGCCAAAGTTCCGGCACGATACCAGAGCAGCGCCGGCGAGTCACCGCCGGCGGCTCTTTTTTACTTAATATTCAACTATTTACCGCCTGCCGAAGGCGGCGCCGGCGGGGCCTTGCGCCGCTGGAAGAACCAGATCAACAGGGCGGCACCCGCCACCGAAGTTATGAGTCCCGCCCAGTTCGGCAGGTGGATCAGGCGTCCGATCAAGCCCCCTAGGAACGAACCGCCGATGCCATAGCCGATCGTCGCCAGCCAGCTCATCGGATCCGGGCCAGGCAGTGCCCAGCGCGCCAGCGCTCCGACGACCAGGCCGTTCAGGGCCCAGAGAAGAATGAGTATGCCCAGTCCGGCGGCGATCACGCCGCCCGCGCTGCCCGTGTCCATGGTGTCTCCCTGCGTTGCTGATGGGTTCTTGGCCGGCCATCGGCCGATCGCGAAAGTATAGCGGGCTCAGGAACTTATGGTTGGGCCGCGCGACCCGCGGCTGGCTGCCGCCGGTCACCGCCCGCCCTCGTGCCGCACGGTCATGCTGCACTGCATTGACGTCGGGCAACCCCTGATGGCATATGGGTGGGCGTTTCCATGATTCTGTCGCCCGTGTGACAGGGGGTCCGGCGCAAGTCCGCCGAGGCCCTGCTGTGCCCCTGAGCGACGCATTTTCGACCGGCAGGCAGGCCATACCGATGACCACCACCCAGCGCCCCGCCCACCTCCGCCCCGAGCAACAGGGCCTGTACGACCCGCGCTTCGAGCACGACGCCTGCGGCGTCGGCTTCGTGGTGAACATCAAGGGCCACAAGTCGCACCGCATCCTCGAGCAGGCGATCCAGGTGCTGAAGAACCTCGACCACCGCGGCGCCTGCGGCTGCGAGGTCAACACGGGCGATGGGGCCGGCGTGCTGATCCAGATGCCGCACGCCTTCAACGAGGAGGTGTGCAGGAAGGCCCGCATCCACCTGCCCCCGCTCGGCGAGTACGGCAGCGGCATCATCTTCATGCCGCGCAACCCGACGGTGCGGCGCTCGATCGAGCAAAAGTTCGAGCAGGTGGTGCAGTCGGAGGGCCAGCACGTACTGGGCTGGCGCACGGTGCCCACCGTCAACGGCATGCTCGGCGAGACGGCGCGCTCCTGCGAGCCGTTCATGCGCCAGGTGTTCATCAAGCGCGACCCGTCGCTCGCCA
>Ga0102851_10002798_pt1 | contig 10660 bp, 13 predicted proteins | sample Mud3Dept3metaG_FD_79558 | JGI IMG/M metagenome (GOLD analysis project Ga0102851, IMG submission 79558) | Freshwater wetland microbial communities from Ohio, USA, analyzing the effect of biotic and abiotic controls - Mud 3 Core 4 Depth 3... | ecosystem: Environmental > Aquatic > Freshwater >...
AATTAGCGCTCATTCCTGATTTTATTTCTAATTGTGGAATGGCCCGCGTATTTGCATATTTAATGAGCAGTGATTTAAAAGAATTAACTGACGCAGGAATTTTTGAAGATACTTCTGCAACAATAAAAAATGCGCTCCTGGATTCGCATAAAAAAAATAATTCCAAAACCAATATTGCCAAAACGGCATTTGAAATCGCCCTACATAAACTCATAAATAAATAAATAACCTCAAAAAAAACAAACATGGGAATAGAATACATCATGATCATTGTCTTTATCGTTGGATATGTAATGATCGCAATGGAGCACAGCTTCCATATTAACAAAACGGCTACAGCTTTATTAATTGGAATGATCTGCTGGGGTCTTTACGCAGTATGGCCGGCAGAGCATTTAGGTGTGGACACAAGCAAGACTGTGCTGCAACTTGCATCAGATCCTGGGCTGAAAGAAAAAAATCCGGGACTTGCAACTTTCCTGCATCATGAAGAAGAAGAGTACCGCGAAGATGTATTTAAAAATCCTGAATTGTTTGAAGGCAAATTGCAAATTCCTGCAGAAGAAACTCCGACCTATATACAGCATTTTGTGCAACACGGACTCTCACATCATTTATTCGATCTAGCGGGGATACTTTTATTCTTATTAGGTGCTATGACCATTGTTGAGGTAATGGACGCGCATGGTGCCTTCGAAGTTATTACAAGTAGAATCAAAGCAGTTAATCGAGTTAAATTATTATGGGTGATTGGTGTTGTAACATTCTTTTTATCAGCTGCTCTGGATAACCTTACAACGGCTATCGTTATGGTTGCCGTAATTCGAAAATTAATCAGCGATACCGATACAAAATGGCTATTTGGTGGATTCATTATTATTGCCGCAAATGCCGGTGGGGCCTGGACTCCAATTGGCGACGTAACAACTACTATGTTATGGAACAACGGTCAATTACCTGATTCTTGGATGTTAATGAAAACGATTTTCTTACCGGCTATTGCGTCTTTATTAATTCCATTGGCGTTGGCATCAATTTTTGTAAAAGGAAATGTAGAACGTCCTGCTAAATTTGAAGAATTGCCCGGCCATGGTACATCGAAAGTTTCAACTTTTGAGCGAAATCTAATTTTCTGTCTTGGTCTTGGAGGTTTATTATTTGTACCGGTTTGGAAAACTTTTACCCATTTACCTCCATACACAGGTATGATGTTCAGTTTAGGTGTCCTTTGGTTAGTAGGTGAATTGATGCAGAAAAATAAAGCAGATACTGAGAAACAAGGTTTATCTACAATTTCTGCTCTTCAACGAATTGATACTTCTGCTGTACTTTTCTTCTTAGGAATTTTGATGGCTGTTGCGGCTTTGCAGGAAGTTGGTCATTTAGCTGCTGCTGCACATTTCTTAGATGGTGCGCTCAACGGAAATTTATTTACGATAAATATTTCGATCGGATTGTTGTCGGCAATTATTGATAACGTTCCATTGGTTGCTGCTGCTCAGGGAATGTATCCTGTTGTAGAAGGAACTGATTTTGCAATGAACTCTAATTTCTGGCAGTTCCTTGCTTATTGCGCTGGTACAGGAGGAAGTATATTAATTATTGGTTCAGCGGCAGGTGTTGCAGTTATGGGTCTTGAAAAAATGAGTTTCGGTTGGTATCTTAAAAGAATAAGTGGTTATGCTTTAATGGGATATTTAGCAGGAGCCGCAATTTTTTATCTGATGACAGAGATGTAACAAAAAAAAATATAAGGCGTTATTAATTTAAACGGTTAGATTATGAGTTTCTTCACAATTCTTTTACAAGCGGGCGAGTTGCCTGCGGCTGATGCTGAACAAACGGCCGCAGGTGTTGATGTGATCACGAAAGAAATTCCTTTATGGGATTTAGTCGTGATGGGTGGATGGACAATGATTCCATTAGGAATTCTGTCCGTGATGACAATCTACATTTTTGTTGAACGTTTTTTAATGATCAATAAAGCATTGAAAGATGAACGCAACTTTATGGTAAAAGTAAAGGATTACCTGGTGGAAGGGAAAATTGACGCGGCACGTGATTTATGCTCTCAGACAAATAATCCCGCTGCGCGTATGGTGGCAAAAGGAATTTCGCGAATCGGTAAACCAATGAAAGACATCGTAAGTTCGATTGAAAATGTTGGAAAACTGGAACTCTATCAACTTGAAAAACGCATGGGATTTTTAGCCACAGTTGCGGGTGCCGCGCCAATGATTGGTTTCCTTGGTACAACGCTTGGTATGATTAAAACGTTCCATGAACTTAAGTTTCAGAAAACGGTAGAATTGGCGCCACTCTCAGGAGGTATTATGGAAGCAATGGTTACTACAATTGCTGGCTTGATTATTGGTATTATTGCTTTTATGGCGTACAACTTTCTTGTGTCAAAAGTTGATAAAGTTGTACACAATATGGAAGGAGCTTCAATTGAATTCCTTGATTTATTGAATGAACCGGGTAAATAGAAGAAGATGAATTTAGGCAGAAGAAATAAGGTTAAAGTTGAGGCCAGTATGGCTTCTATGACCGATCTCATTTTCCTGATGTTGATCTTTTTCATCATCATGAGTACGATGAGTAATAAAACTTTGCCCGTTGATTTGCCTTCAAATGAGAACACAATTCCTTCTGTAGCAAATCCACCCGTTGAAATTGGAGTAGGGGAAAACAGTCTCTATTTTTTCGATGTTAACGCTCCTGAAAATTACACTTTCGCTGATGTTGTTCCCAGATTGGAGGATATGATGGAAAAAAGTGGCCAGGATGGTTTGAAAATCTCCGGAGATAAAGCGGCAGATTACGAAGCAATTTTCTCAATTATCGCATTAGCGAAACAAAGAGGCTGGAAACCCGTATTATCATATAAGAATTAGGTTTAACTAAAAGAGGAGGGGATTATGAACGTAATACAAAAAAGTTTAAAAGCACTCAGAGAAGAGGATCACAGGCGTGCTCTTTATTCAACATTAGTTTTTGCAATGTTACTCACTTTACTTTTTTTATTAGTGAGTATGGATGAACCGGATCCACCATTGAAAGAAGAAATTATTCCGATTGATATGGAGAACATTATTCTTCCTGAAGAATTTATGGAAGAAGCCGGTGGTGGTGGATCGCAAGGTGATGCCAATCCTGAATACAGTGAAGCTGTTGATCCTGCAGAACACATTGAATCTCAGCCTGACCCTAGTGTTGTTATTCCTTCAGGGAATGGAAATGAAACAAACAACCAGGTAAATAATCAACGGCCCGATGATGGTTTAACATTTGGTGGAAATCACGGAAATGATAATGGTACGAATGACGGTACAGGATTTGGAGATGGAACAGGTCAAAACGATGGATCAGGAACTGGTCCCGGCGGAGAAGGTCTTTACAATCCTTCACGTAAAATTACAACGAACCCAACTTTTGATGGTAATGCCCAGGAAGAAGGTAAAATCGCGTTGGACATTTACGTTGATGAAAATGGAAAAGTGGATCATGTGCGTTTCAAAGAATCAAAATCTACAAGTGGAAGTGCATACTTAATTTCATTAGCAACTAAGGCTGCTAAAACAATGAAGTATGATAAAAAACCAGGCGCAGGAATTGAGCATGTAGGTTACCAGGTTTTTGAATTCAGAAAAATTTAATAATTCATAAATGAATTTAATGCCAATCGATCTAAAAGTCGGTTGGCATTTTTTTTAATTTTAGCGTTCAGGATTTCATCCCGCAAAAAATGAAAATAATTTTATTTATTTCCCTTATTCTTGTCACGCTGGTTTTGTCTGCGCAAAACCGCGGGCGGGCGCTTGGTTTTTTTAATTCGACAAAAGGCATCCGGGAAAATCAGGTCTCAGACATAGCTACAGACACAGTAGTTATAATAGATTTTTCAGATTCTACACGTAAACCTCTTAGTTTGCCAACGCCATCAGGAACGTTTAACGACGAAGGAAAAATTGCGGTTGACATTTGGGTTGATGATTTGGGAAAAGTGGTAAATGTTCGCTTCAAAGAATCTAAATCAACTAACGGAAGTGAATACTTGATTCGGCTTGCTTTAATGTATGCAAAGACTATAAAATATGACAAAAAAACCGGAGCTGATGTTGAATATGTCGGATACGTAATCTTTGAATTTAAAAAAGCCTAATGTCATATAAAGAAACTGTTGACTGGTTATTTAAGCAATTACCAAATTACCAACTGCAAGGTGGATCAGCTTATAAACCGGGACTTGATAACATCAAAGAATTATTAAAACAAATCGGAAATCCTGAAAAGAATCTCAGGTGTATTCATATTGCAGGTACTAATGGCAAAGGTTCTGTTTCCAATATGCTCGCAAGTATTTTTCAGGAGAACGGTTACAAAACAGGATTATTTACGAGTCCACATTTACATGATTTCAGAGAGCGAATTAAAATAAACGGGCAAATGATCTCAGAACAATTTGTGATTGATTTTGTAAGTCAATACAAAGATGATTGGGAAAAAATTGAACCAAGTTTTTTTGAAATTACAACTGCTATGGCTTTTGCAGCATTCAAAGAAAATGAATGTGAAATTTGTATAATCGAAACCGGTTTAGGCGGAAGATTGGATTCAACAAATGTAATTGTTCCGGAACTTTCGATTATTACCAATATCGGAATTGACCATACTGCCTTTTTAGGAAATACGCTTGCTGAAATTGCTTTTGAAAAAGCAGGGATTATTAAAGAAAATGTTCCGGTAGTTATCGGTGAGGCAAATCAGGAAACCCGGGCGGTTTTTGAAAAAGTCGCAAAAGAAAAAAATGCAGAATTAATTTTCGCAAAACAAAGGGCTGCAATTGAAACTGATCTCGCGGGATTTTTTCAACAGAAAAACGCTTCCACAGTTTATACGGCCATAAAAAAACTTCGTGAATTGGGTTGGAATTTATCACCGGAAAAAGTCGCTGAGGGTTTTAAGAATGTAAGAAAGAATACAAATTTTAAAGGACGTTTTCAAATCTTAACACATAACCCAATCGTTCTTGTTGACGCCGCTCACAATGTTGACGGTATAAAAGTTTTGTTGAGCGAAATTGCCCAGATGGAATTTAAAAAATTGCACCTGATTTTTGGCGCATCGAATGATAAAGATGTTGCCCGGATATTTGAATTATTCCCAAAAGATGCGGAGTATTATTTTTCAGAATTCGATTCAAAGCGATCAATGACAACCGAAGACTTTCAGGAATTAGCACATAAGAATAAATTGAAAGCAGATTTTTTTAGTTATAGCGGTGATGCAATTGCCGCCGCTTACCAGGTAGCAGAAGATGATGATTTAATTTGTGTGTTTGGCAGTTTTTATTTGATTGAGAGTTTTCTTTATGATTAAAGGGGTACCGTTTTTTGCCACGAATGTGCGAATGTCCGCGTTGCCTATCTGTTATAATTTTTAATCAAATTGAAGATTTCGAAAAGCAGGAAACAATTATTCGATTTTTTTTATTCGTGCATTCGTGGCTACAAATTTTCTTTCCTATAATTTTTATTCGGTAAACACTAAACCTCCGCCTCAGGCTCATCTGCCGATGACAATTCTTTCAAAATTTTATTTACATCTTCCTCGGTTGAAGTAAGTTTTGTTTTGCAGATTTTGATTAATTCCGCTGCGCGTTTTACTTTTTTTGAAAGTGAATCGACGGAGATCTCTCCATTCTCTATTTCATGAACAATTTCCTGCAATTCATCAAATGCTTTTGTATAATTTATTTCACTCATAATTTTTTCATTAACTGAATTTAACTTCAGGGATTTTTTTCAATATTTATTATTTTACTATTAATATTTCCATCGGATGTTAACGTATTTAAAACATCACCCTCTTTTATTTGCTTAATGCTTCGTAAATTTTTACCGTTTACACTTGTAATTGTATATCCGCGCTTTACAACATTCATAGGGTCTACCAATTGAATTATTTTCTCCGTATTTTTTAATTGATCGAGTTGCTGAACAAAGAAACGCAAACTCTCTTTTTGAATTGTATTCTGAGACCTGGTTAATTCAAGGTTTTCAATCTTCATCAAATCTTTTGTTGATTTCAGAACGTTCTGTTTTATGTTTGAAAGAACCTCCCTTTCATTGTTGATGCGAAACCTGGTTTCCTGTAACAAGCCGGTTGATAAATAATGAATTTCTTTTTTGTGCCCGGCTAAATGATTTTTTGTCGTGGTTTTAAATTGATGCGTAATGTTTTTAAAATCAGTTTTACAATTAATCAAAAAAAGCGGAACCCTTTTTATCAAGACTTCTTCCGCATGTTGAACAGGAACAGAAAAATCATGAAATTTTTGCAGGAAAAAATCGGCTAACTCAGTTGGAGTAATTGCGTTTTGATACGCAACCATTTCTGAAACAGTGAGATTTGTTGAATGTCCTATTCCAGTGAAAACCGGTAAAGGAAAAGAACAAATTGCTTTTGCAAGTTGATAATTATTAAATGATGATAAACCAACATCGCCTCCGCCACCGCGAATAATTGCAACTGCATCAAAATGTTTTTTTATTTTTTTTATATTTCTGAGTTGTCGTGTAATCGATGCGATTGAAGCTTCACCTTGCAATACCGCTGGAAAAAGCATGTGAAAGAAACGATATCCGAAAATATTCTGATCAATTACTTTTATGAAATCTGAATAACCTTTGCTGGTATCGACTGAAATAATGGCGATTCGTTTTGGTAAAAGTGCTAAAGGCAATAATTGATTTTTTCCAAATAAACCTTCGCGTTGTAATTTATCAATGGTTTCCTTTTTCTCTTTTTCAAGTTCACCTAACGAATAACCCGGATCAATATCACGAATTACAAGAGATAAACCATATTTTGGTTCATAAGATATTGTAGCCAGAAGTAAAACTTTAATTCCATCTTTTAATGGTTCGTTCACGACTTTTTTAAAATTCTGATTGATACGGTCAAAATCTGTTTTCCATATCGTGGCACGCATTTCAGCTTGTATTTTTCCTTCTTTTTTATCAACTAATTCAGGAAAACAATGCCCGCTTTTTGCATAAATATTGAGTTTGTTGATTTCAGTCTTTATCCAGAATGCAGATGTATAGCGTTCAGCAAGTGTTTTGCGAATGCTCGAAGCAACCTCATATAACGTGAAGACCTGTTTATTATCAACAATTTCAGGCATGAAACGGAGTTCTTTTTTTGAAGAATCTAATTTACTAATTCATTAATTAGGATTTAGCAATTGTGGATAAATGTTTTATGAATCGCATATGCTAATAATACTAAACTGCACCCTGTCAGTGCAAAAGCAATAACAACTGCACCTGCAACTGCCACTCCAGCCTCTGCACGTGCACCTGCACTCGCACCTGCCCCTGGCCCCTGGCCCTGGCCCCTGTCATTGCCCCTGCCACTGCCGCTGCTCCTGCTCCTGCCATTGCCGCTGCCGCTATTTTTCCATTTCCAAAAAATCACATCGACCATGAACCACCTTTCATCTGCTAAATCAACTTGTCAGACGAGAATACCGGGGTTTACGCAACGTCGCTTATTACCCTGACGTCTTTATAAAGCGAAAGAGTGTGTAATTTGACCTGTTATGAGTGAATTTATTGTGAAAGCGAGTACCAAAACACCGGAGATTAATTTTAACGGAACAACTGATCTACTGGAGATGTCGGGAAGATCAATGCTGGAAATTTCGAATGACTTTTTTGCTCCCATTATTGGGTGGGTAGATGATTACGGAAAAAATCCGCCAAGAGAAACCATTGTTCACGCTCGCTTCGAGTATTTTAATACTAATGCATCTAAATCAATTCTTGATTTCTTCAAAAAACTTGAACTTTTACATAAAGAAGGAAAATCAAATGTGCATGTAAAATGGTTTTGCGCCGAAGATGATGAGTCGATGGAAGAAGCCGGCGAATCTTATAAAACGCTTTTATCTCTTCCGTTTGAAGTAATTCCTGTGCAAGGTTAGAAGTTTTATTTTCTTTGTCCCGAAGCAAACAACCGAATTTTCTTTTCAATTTATTTTTTTTCAATTAAAGGGCAATTTTCTTCTACCAAAAGATATAGCCCGCAAAATTAATTCAACCTATCTTTGTTATAGCGTTAATTGATTTATCATGAAATTGCTTGAGGTAGAAAATCTGAATAAGTCGTTCAAAGACTTTCATGCAGTGAAAGACCTTAGTTTTTCTGTAGAACAAGGTGATGTTTATGGTTTTCTCGGGCCAAATGGCGCAGGAAAAAGTACAACACTTCGAATGATCTTAGGGCTGATTTATCCAACCAGCGGAACTATACGATTTAAAGGCGAAGTGATTCGGCCGAATTCAAGAAATTATTTAGCAAATATAGGTGCCCTGATTGAGCGACCTGATTTTTACACGACACTTTCCGGCTACAATAACCTTTCAATTTTTGCGCAACTTTCGAAAATTCCAAATCGTGAAGATCGCATACAGGAAGTTTTACGCGAAGTAAAATTGGATGACCGGCAACATTCAAAAGTCAAAGCATATTCACAGGGAATGAAACAGAGGTTGGGAATTGCACAGGCTTTACTTCATAAACCTGATTTGATTATTCTCGATGAACCGTCGAACGGACTTGATCCGCAAGGGCAGGCTGACATGCGTGAACTTATTTTACGTATCAGCAAGGAAATGAATATTACGGTTATTATTTCGTCGCATATTTTGTCTGAAATAGAATTGATTTCTAATCGCACACTGATCATAAGTAAAGGACAAAAATTAAGAGAAGGTGGAGTTCGTGAGTTGATGGAAGGAGAACAAATGAACGTCGAAATTAAAACGAATGATAATGAGAAAGCTCTTTCTTTTTTACAAAAAGAAAATTATTCGGGTGAATTAAAGTTAAAACACGTTCGAGTGATTTGTGAAGAAGCCGGCGTTCCGGAATTAACTGCGAAATTAATTCAGGCAGGATTTCTAATTTTCGAAGTGAAACAATTACGAACGTTAGAAGATTATTTTATGCATTTAACCGCATGATGACATTACTGAAAATAGAACTTTATAAAATTCTCAAACGACCGAGAACATATATTGGTTTTGGCGCTATCCTGTTGATTGTTCTGGCTCTTGAGTTTGCTTTTTTCGCTGAAGGAGAAACATTAATCGGACTTGTTTTTCAAAATCTTGATAGCGTATTTCGCATGGAAGGAAAAATTATTTCAGTGAATTTTCTTACGTATATGTTGTTGAATGTATTGATCATTCATGTTCCGATTTTAATTTGTTTAGTAACCGGCGATATTATTTCGGGTGAATCTGCAAACGGTTCTTTACGCCTTTTAATGCAGCGGCCCTATAGCAGGATAAAAATTTACATGGCTAAATGGTTTGCCGGTATTATTTATACAATTGCCCTGGTACTCTTTCTTGGTTTGGTTTCTTATACGTTAGGTTATTTACTTTTTGGAGACGGAGATTTGATTGTTTTTCGCCGTGGTGTTCATGTATTCGAAGCGGATGATGTTCAGTGGCGTTTTATTTATGCGTTCGGAATGGGCATTTTATCAATGATGGTTGTCGCGTCATTATCGATTATGATTTCGAGTTTTACTAATAATTCCATTGGACCTATCGTAGGTACAATTGCAATTTTGATTGTATTGAATATTATCAGTACTGTTGCGGCAAATGTCCTTCAGCCGGTTCTGCCGTATTTATTTACAACACATTTTATTAAGTGGCAGTACTTTTTTGATACGTCGGTTGATTGGGGTGCTATTCGTACAGCCGGAATTGTTCAGGCTGCTTACATAGTTTTATTTACAACAATTGGATTAATTAATTTTAAACGAAAAGACATACTGACATGAAGAAGTTTATTTTGCTGGCCTGTTTCAGTTTTCTTTTTTCAGGTTTTGGATATACGCAATCTGCATTTGCGGATTCGCTTATGAAAGGAGCAATGGCAAGAATGAAAAAAATTCCAGCTTATGTTTGTGATATCCGTGTTTTATTAGATGTGGAATGGATCAATATCAAAGAACGAACAGGTAAAGTTTATTTTTATCCGCCGGACAGTATCAATTATGAAATAAAAGGTTTTGCTTTTTTACCCAAGAAAGGTTATAACTCTCAAATGAATGCAGTGACTGAAGAAAAATATGTTGCACTTCATCTTGGTAAAGAGCCGGTAAGCGATGTGAGTTGTGATATTGTTAAAATTATTCCATCGGATATTGAGTCAGAAGTTGTGCTCGGCCAATTCTGGATTGATAAAAATTTAAACATCCGGAAAATGACTATCATCACAAAAGATGAAGGCAATTACAGTATTTTATTAGAGTATGGTGCGGAGAAATACCCCGTTCCAAGAAAAGTGACAGTTACTTTTGATATCAAGAGCCAGGAGCTTCCCGGCGCCATGACAGGCGATTTAGAAGATGCCGGTGAAGACGAAAAACCCAAAGGAGAAAAATCCAAGGGTTCTATTGTGATCTATTATTCAAATTACGTTTTTAAAAAATAATCCCTGACCTGATTTTTCAGGCTCTGGTATCTCATTGTCCTAATTCCATAGCCTGGGTTTATTTTATACTATTTGGTATTATACCATTTAGTATTATACCATTTAGTATTATACCATTTGGTATAAAATTATCTGA
>Ga0102851_10002799_pt1 | contig 10658 bp, 6 predicted proteins | sample Mud3Dept3metaG_FD_79558 | JGI IMG/M metagenome (GOLD analysis project Ga0102851, IMG submission 79558) | Freshwater wetland microbial communities from Ohio, USA, analyzing the effect of biotic and abiotic controls - Mud 3 Core 4 Depth 3... | ecosystem: Environmental > Aquatic > Freshwater >...
ACTTCTTTCGGGTCTACCCCTCCGATCAACTCGAGGGCGTCAAGGCGGCCGATTTCCTCGTGTTCGATCGGGGGGCGCGCGCGGTCCTCGTCATGCAGGAGGACAACGACTACACCCGGGGCCTGCTGCCCGTCTTCGTCGGAGAGCTGAAGAGCCGCGGGGCACGCGTCGCGGGCTCGGTGCGGCTGGACGAGGGCGGCTGGCAGGGCCGCGCCCACGAGGCGTTGAGCCCCCATGCGCCGGATGCGGTGTACGTGTGCGGCTACGGCGAGGCGATCCTCGGTGCGCTCAGGCTTCTGCGCAGCTCGGGATTCAGGGGCACCGTGTGCACGACCTCGGCGTTCAGCGCGTCCTCGCTTCTGCAGCGGGCAGGGACCCTGGCGGATGGTGTGTTCTTCCCGCTTGCCAGCCTGGACGTTGCGTCCGAGCTCGAGCCGGTGCGCTCGTTCGTCAAACGCTACGAGCAGACCTACAACCTGGCGCCGGACATCTACGCCGCCCACGGCTACGACGCCGCACTGGTCGCCGTCAAGACGATCGAGAACCTGGGGGATCGGTCGCCCGCCGCTGTGCTGCAACGACTGCGCGCGCTGTCGGGGAGCAGCGGCGTCATGGGAGCGTTCGCCTTCGACGAGGACGGCAACGTCAGGCACGACCTCCGCATTCACTGGATTCACAACGGCAAGGTCGAGGAGTTCCGCGCGCCCGCTCAGCGGCAGGGGGAGCGCACAGCCCCTGGAGGCGCGGCGTGAGGCCGGCCGTTGCCAAGTCGGGCGGTGTCCTTGCCTCGCTGTACCGCCAGCGCGGCTTGGTGAGCGTGCTCGTGGTGCGGGAGCTCAAGGCGCGCTACCGCGGGACGTTCCTAGGATACCTATGGTCGCTCCTCAACCCGCTCCTGCTGCTCGGTGTATACACCGCGGTATTCACCTTCGTGATCCCCGCGCGGGTGGCGCTCCCGGTTCCCTACCCGCTCTTCCTGTTCACGGGACTGCTCCCGTGGCTGTTCGTCTCCGGGACGTTGCTCGACGCGGCGGTGGTGCTGCTCGACAACGGGCCGTTGCTCAAGAAGGTCGTGGCCGCCCCGGAGGTCTTTCCGGCGGTCACGGTGCTCTCGCACCTCGTGCACCACCTGCTGGCGCTTCCGGTCCTGCTGGCCGGCATGGCGCTCGCGGCCGGACTCGGCCTCATGCGCTTCCCCTGGACCGTGGTGTTGCTGCCGGTGGCGTTGCTGCTCTGGGTGGTGGCCGTCGGGGGGCTCACGCTTGCGGTGGCCTCGCTTGCGGTGCACTTCCGCGACCTCAAGGACCTCCTGCACAACGTGCTGAACCTGACGTTCTTCCTGACACCGATCATCTACTCCCTCGAGTCGATTCCCGTCCCCCTCCTGGTCAAGGTGGTCAAGGTCAACCCGTTCACGCCGCTGATCAGGGTCTACCAGGATGTGGTGCTGATGGGGCGCCTGCCCTCCCTCCGTCTGTGGCTCGCGGCGGTCGTGGTGGCGCTGGTCTTCTGGCTGGTGGGGGCGTTCATCTTCGCCCGCCTGCGCGAGACAATCGCGGAGACCGTATGAGCACGCCGGCCGCCGTGCGTCTCGAGGGTGTCTCCAAACGTTACCCATCGCTCACTCGGCGCGGGCGGTTGCACTCCTTCAAGGGCGCCTTGCTCCGCGGGGAGTTATGGCGTGTGCAGCAGGAGCACGAGGGGTTCTTGGCGCTCTCCGACGTGGATCTGGATGTGGCCAGGGGCGAGACGGTGGCGGTGATCGGCCCCAACGGCTCTGGGAAGTCGACGATGCTCAAGCTCGTCGCCGGCATCCTGCGGCCCAGCCAGGGGAGCGTCGTGGTCAACGGCCGCGTCACCGCGCTAATCGAGCTGGGCGCGGGCTTCCACCCCGAGATCTCCGGGCGCGACAACGCGATCGTCAACGGGATGATGCTGGGACTCTCGCGCGCGGAGGTGCTGCACCGGCTGCCGGAAATCGTCGAGTTCTCCGGTATCGGTGCGTTCATCGATGAGCCAGTCAAGACCTACTCCTCCGGGATGTACATCCGGCTGGGGTTCTCGGTGGCGGTGGTGGTGGAGCCCGACGTGCTGGTGGTGGACGAGATCCTGGCGGTGGGCGACGAGGCGTTCGCCCACCGTTGCCTCGACCGCATCGCCACACTGCAGAGGCAGGGAACAGCGATCCTCCTGGTGAGCCACGATCTCGGCCTGGTGCAGCACGTCGCCCAGCGCGCGCTTTACCTCCGGCAGGGATCACCGGTGCTGGTCGGCCCTGCGGGCTCGGTGGTGGCGCGCTACCGCTCCGACGTGGCGAGCGAGGAGGCAGGCGAGGAGGCGCAGGGGGGGAAGGGGCGGCGCTGGGGAAACGGTGCGGTGCGCATGGACGGCGTCGACCTCGTGGACGCCTCGGGCCGGGCCCTGCGCATGCTCTCGAACGGCGAATCGGCGGCGGTCCGGATCGCCTACACGGTTCGAGAGCCCCAGGAGGACTTCGTGTTCGGGGTGGCGATCAACCGCGAGGACGGCTCGCACATCTTCGGCACCAACACAGAACTCGACGGATGGCGACCGGAGCGACTGGCCGGGAGCGGCGAGATCACCCTCGAGTTTCCCCGCCTCGAGCTCGCCCCCGGTCGTTACCTCTTGGATGCCGCCGTGCACAGCAAGGCCGGCCTGGCGTACGACTACGCCTGCGAGGTGCTCGCCTTCACCGTAACGGCGCCGGTGGGATGGCCGGGGTGCTACGCGCCGCGCCACCGCTGGGCACCGCGCGGTCCCGTGATGTCCCCACCCTCCGGCTGAGGAGCGCCGCCAGCAGGAGCACTAGCGGGCCGAGCCCCCCGAGCCGGTAGGGGGTCGGATCGAGGTACAGGCGGATTCGGTGTCGCCCGTCCGGCACGTGCACCGCAATGCCGGCGCCGTTGGCGAGCACGACCGCGGCCGGCACGCCGTCCACCGTGGCCCGCCAGCACCGCATGTAGCTCTGGTGCACGACGAGGAGACCGGCCCCGTTGGCGGCGATCTCGAAGCGGCGGTCGTGTGGGCGGCCGGGAAGCTCGAACACCGAGCCCCCGCCGGCCTCGCGCGCGCCGCTCGTGCCCACGACCACGACGTCCTGGCCCGGCCGGAAGCTCGCGGCCGCCAGGGTCGTCGCGGCGTTCAGCATGCCCTCGGCCGGCAGGAGGCGCGTGGCGAGGTATGCGCGGGGGGCGGCATCGGCCGCGCCGACCCACAGCGTTCCGACGCGGACCCCCGACCACCCCTCGATGGGAGCCGTGCAGATCACGGCGTCCGCACCCTGCGCACGCGCGACCCTGGCGCGTTCCGCCACCGACATGTGGGCGGAGGCGGCGGCGAGGAGCTCCTGGTGCACCGGCTCCAGGCCGTCGGGGCCGCGGGTGAGGACGTACGAAACCCCCCAGCGCGTGCCGTACTCGGGGAAGAGACCCTCGCGCATCCACCAGAACCGCTCGAGGGGCGGCAGGATGCGCCCCCTGGTCTCCTCCTCCGGAAGCTGAAGCACCGCGAGCGTGGGAGACTCCGGGAGCACGGCACGGGCAGGGGGCGGGTGGGCCCAGGCTGAGGCGTCGGCGAAGAGCAGCACACCGGAGCCGGCGAGCACGTTGGCCACCAGCGCCGCCGCGGTCGCGGCGACGGGCGCCGGCCCGACGAGCGCCACGGTCACGCCGGGCAGCACGAGCGCCGTCCAGTCGATCAGCGCCGCTCGCCTCAGCTGCGCGCCGGGCACCCCGGCCAGGGTTCCCGTCGAGGCCGGGTAGAGAGCGGACAGGAGAGGGCGCAGCAGCCGGTCCGGGGCGACCGCGAGCGGCACCAGGAGCACCGATGCCGCGGCGAACGAGCGCGTCCAGCGCCGGCCGGCCCCCCGCCACCGCGCGGCGAGCCCTTCCCAGCCGGCGGACACCAGGGGGGGCAGCGCCAGTGTGGCGAGCACGAGGAACTTGATGGCGAAACGCACCGACCCGAGGAACGGGAGCCGTTGCGCCGGGTTGGCGAGGACCGGGGTCGAGAGCAGCGCGGCGCCCAGCACGCCGGCGGCAGCGATCACCCACCACGGGGCGAGCCGCCTCCCCGCACGCCGGGCGAACGGGAGGCAGAGGAGCGGGATTGTCCCCAGGAAGATCAACGGGTAGTAGCGCTGCCACGGGAAGGATGGCGCCGCCCAGAAACCGGCGTGGACGTCGGCCAGCGGCGGTCCCAGGAGGTTCGGGAAGCAGAGCTCCAGGATCCGGCGGGGCGCGAGGGTATCGGCGCTGAGGGCCCCCTCCGCCGGGGCGAGAGCGCCACGCACGGTCTCCGGGAAGATCGCGAGCAGGGGGGCGAGCACCGGGGCCGCGAGAGCGAAGGCCCCGCCGCACATGGCGAGGAGACCGGGCAGCGGGAGCGGCCGCCAGGCCGTCACCACCACGGCTGCCCAGGCGAGCGCCGCGAGCCCCGCGGTGACCGGCTCCCCTCCGAGGAACGAAAGCCCGATCAGAGCACCCGCGCTCAGGCCGCGCCGCACGGCGGCGGCTCCGGGTACTGGCGGTGGGAGTGCCGTCGAGAGCGCCCAAAAGGCCCATGCGAGAGACGCCTGGAAATTGAGGAAGGTGATGCTGGACCAGGCCAGGCCGCCGGTCCCCACGGCGGCCGCGGCGAGCGCGGCCGAAGCGGGGGCGGCCCCGGTGCGGCGCGCCAGCCGGTAGCAGCCGAGCAGCAGAAGGAGGTGATGAAGGGCGATGTGCCACGCGGAGGCGGCCTCGGGTGACATGAGCACGAACAGCACTGTTCCCGGGTAGGCCGCCATGGCGTTGGGGTTGGCGAGCATCGGCCGGCCGCCGTTCGAGTTGGGGTCCCAGAGCGGCGGGATCCCGGCGAGCACCTGCTGGCGCCAGACCGTGCGCCACGGTATCTGGGTGGCGGCGACGTCGCGTGCCGGAAGGATCTCACCGGTGAGCAGGTGGGGAAGGTAGACGACACCCCAGAACACCGCCAGGAGGGCGAGTGGCAACCTGTCGCGGAGCGTCACGTCAGCAGTCTACCCGGTGCTGTGGTGGCCGAACCGACCAAGGAGTTCGGCGACGAAACCGTGCTGGTGGCCGGCTCGTTCGTGCGGTGGGGGGAGGGGGCACGGATCGACTGAGGTGCCGTAGTTTGGCACTCGAAACTCCGGGTAGTGACGTCAGGCGTTATCGAATGGAGGTGGATGGGGTGTCGCGAGTGGCACGGGGCTTGCGTAGAGTCACCCCCGAGAGGAGGGTCTCATGAGAAGGCAAAAGGGTTTCACACTGATTGAGCTGCTCATCGTCGTGGCGATCATCGGCATCATCGCGGCCATCGCGATCCCGAACCTGCTGAACGCCATCAACCGTGGCCGGCAGAAGAGGACGATGGCGGACATCCGCAGCATCGGCACCGCCCTCGAGGCGTATTCGGTCGACTTCAACTACTACCCGAAGATCGCCGCCGCCACCGTGACGGACCTGGTGCCCTACCTGCAGCCGACGTTCATCAAGGTGCTGCCCACCAACGACGGGTGGAACCAGTCCATGGTGGTGCAGTTGACCACTGCCGGCACCAGCTACACGATCTACTCGAAGGCAAAGGGCAACGCGGGCGCGATTGCGGCCCAGGGCCCGAAGACCGACTTCGGGGATGCCATCGTGTTCTCGAACGGTCAGTTCTACGCATGGCCGGAAGGCATGCAGACGAACTGAGCACGCACAGGCCACTGCACGCAGGGGGGACGAAAGTCCCCCCTTTTGTTTTGCCCTCGCGCTGTGCGCCGGCAATCCGGGCTAGACTTCTGTCATGAGATCACTCCGGTTGCCGTTGGTCGTCGCGGCTACCGGGGTGGTGTCCGGCTGGTGCGCGGCGCGTTACGCCGCCTTCTCGCCCCTCCTCTGGCTCGTGATCCTGGTGGCGGTTCTCGCCATCCCCCCACGGGAACGTCGCCTCGTGGGCCCTGGATTTTTCGGCGCAGTTCTTGCGCTCGTCGCGCTCTCGTGGGTGGTGGCCGCGGACCACGAGGGGGCGCTCCGTCTCTCCCTTCTGCTCGTATCCGCGGTATTGCTGTTCTCGCTTTCCCGCGTGGCCGTGCCGGACGATCGGCTGCTGGGCCTGGTGGCCGTCGGCCTGGCGCTGACCGCGGTCGTGGGGTTCGATCAGGCACTGGGCGGGCTCGAGCGGGTGCGCGGTTTCGTGGACGCGCTGCCGGCGCAGTGGCGGGAGGCCGCGACGATCCGGCTAGGCCGCGGGAGGGTCTTCGGCACCTCGACCCTCCCGGGGCACTACGCAGCGCTCCTGCTCCTGGCCGCGCCGCTGCTCGCGGAGCGGGCGTGGCGCTCCTCCGGGTGGCTGCGTGCCGGCTACGGTGTTGCCATCGTGGCGATCGCTGCCGCCGTGGCGCTCACGCGCTCCGCTGCGGCCGTGATCGTGGCAGGGGCGCTCCTGCTCCTCCTCCTGCTCGGGAAGATGCGCGGCCGCGGAGCGGCGGTCGCGGTAGTCGTCCTCCTTGTAATCGCCGGCTTCACGGTCGCGACCCGCGCCGACCTCCTGAGCCTGGAGCCGATCAGGCTGCGCTGGGTGAACTGGCGGACGACGGCGTGGGTCTTCGCCCATCACCCCTGGCTCGGGGTCGGGCTGGGAGGCGTCGGGCAGGCAGGGCTGCTCGCACCCACCGCCGCAGGCAACATCACGCCTTTCGCCCACAACACGTACCTGCAGCTCCTCGCCGAGTTCGGCCTCGCGGGCGCGGGCGTTGTCGCGGCCGGGGGGTGGGCGCTCGTGCGGTTGATGCGCGCCGGGTGGGCCGCGCATCCGGGCCTTGCGATCTCCGTGGCGGTGGTCCCGCTTCACAACCTGCTTGATTTCTCCGCGTACGTACCCGAGGTGCTGCTCCCCTGGGCGGTGCTGGCGGGAGCGCTGGCGGGCCGCGTGTGGGTGGTGCCGCAGCGGCGCCTTCCCGGCTGGCTCCTCGTGCCGGCGCTCGCCGGCGGGACCCTGCTGGCCGCCCTTGCCTGGCGGGGTGAGGTCGAGCTTGCACCGGCGTTCTCCTCGCCGCCCGAGAAGGCGGTGGCGTCCGCGTTGGTGGCCGCCCGCTGGACCCCATGGACGGTCACGCCCCTGGAAGTTGCGGCCGGCGTCGCGATGGAGAGAGCGAGCGCACCGACGGTGCTCGCGGGTGTTGACGCGGAACTGGCATCGCGGTCGTGGGTGAGACCGTCCTCCGCAAGCTGGGCGGAGGCGCGCGGTCGGCTGCTGCTGATGCAGGGGCGGCCGGGCGAGGCGCTGGTGTGGGCGCGCGAGGCGCGGCGGCGTGCACCGTGGCGACAGGATCTTGCGGAGCTGGAGTACTCGTGCTCGCCGGCGCGCTGAAGAACGTGCCCGCGCTGCTCGTGCCGGTGGCGATGGCGTGGGTGCTGGCCGCTGTGGGCATGGCTCCCTCGCGTGCGGTCGCGGTGCTCACCGTCGGGCTCGTGGCCGGGCTCTGCATCGCGGCCCGCGTCGGACCCGCAGGGTGGGACGATCCGCGGGCGTGGATGGCTGCGCTGATCGCGTGGTGCTGCCTGGACGCCGCCCTACGGCCGGTTGCGGTCACCGACGCCGCCGCGTGCGTGACGGTCGGCGCCGTGGCGCTCGGCCTCGCGTGGGTGTGCGTTGCGCCACGCGTCGCCCCGTTGGGACGGACGGCCGTGGTGGCGGCCGGTTGTAGCGCGGCGGGGTGGCTGATCGCCGAGCGTCTGCTGGCGGCGGGGCGACCGGCGGGTCCGTTCGGGAACCCCAACCTCGCCGCCACCGTGGCACTGCTGGCCCTCGCGCTGGTCCCCCTGGTGAAGCTGCCGGGAAGCCTACGCGCGGTGATGCTCACAGTTGTAGCCGGAGGCGTAGTCGCCTCCGGGTCGCGAGGCGCGCTCCTCGGGGCGGCGGCGGTGGCCCTCGCGTGGATGGGCGCGGTGCGGGGCGCGGCCAGGATCCGGTTGGCGGCAGGGGTTCTGGTCGTCGTAGCAGGACTCGGGCTGGCTTTCCGGTTGCACTCGGACCGCGACCCCCTCCGCTGGGAGCGCGTGCGGATCTGGGCGGTCGCCCTCCGAGTGGCGCGAGCGGAACTCCCCCTCGGGTGCGGACCGGGTGGGTACGCGGACGCCGCCATGGCGCACAACTTTCCGCGCGACGGCGAGTACGCCCGCTTTTCACGCATCCCGGACCTGGCGGAGAGCGACCTCCTCCAGGCTGCGGCGACGCTCGGCCTGCCCGGAACGATGCTGCTGGTCGGGCTCTCGGTCAGCCTCGTCCGTCGGATGTCGACCGGCAGCCGGTGGGGGTGGGGCGTGCTCGCGGCGCTGGCCGTCACCTCGGCGGTCAACTCCCAGCTCATGGTGCCGGCGGTGGCGTGGACGGCCACGTTGGCGGTGGCAGGTGCGCTCCCGCGGGCGCGGCGGGGTCCACAGCGCGGAAGAAGCGCAGGTCGCGTGGCGATCGTTGGCGTCCTTGCGGTGGCCGCCGGAGCCGTGCTTGCCGTGCCGGACTGGGGGGCTGGCGAACCGCCCGAGGTCCTGGTCGATCGCGCAGACACGATCCTGCACGCTCGCTCGCGCGACGACAACGCGCTCGCGGATGGCGAGGCACTCGCCTGGTCTGGGTGCTCGGCGCGCCCGCTCTACGGCCGTGGCTGGCGGGTGCTGGGCAGCGTACGGCTGACGCGCGCATCGTTGCGTCGGGAGGCGGAACTCGCGTGGGCCGCCGCGAACGCGTTCGCGAGCGCCCGTCGCGCCGACCCGAACGATGCGTTGGCGGCGCTGGGCCAGGGCCAGGCACTCCGGCTGGTCAACGATACCGCCGGGGCCTGGCAGGCCGTCAGGACCGCTGCGGCGCTGGAGCCCAACCTTGTCGCGGCCTGGCTCGAGCAATCGGTCCTTTACCTTTCCGCCGGACAGATCGGCGCTGCACGAGAGGCGCTGGGCCACGCGGAGGCGGCTGCTCGGCGTGCGCGTGGGGTCGCCTTCGTGAGCGATTACGAGCGCGCGCTCGCCTCGGCGGACCCCACGATCGTGGCACGCCTGCGGGCGGCCACCGGGCGGACGCCGTGAGGCCGGGGTGGCGGCTCGCGCTCGCCGCCCTGCCGGGGGTCGCAGTGGCGGTTGCGGCGCTGCTCGGGCGGCCGGTGTCGGGACGGGACATCCCGGCCTATTTCGTGCCGCTGCGCGAGCGCACGGCCGAGGTGCTCTCGGGTACCCACGGGGCCTTCTGGAATCCGAACGTCGGGTGCGGCGAACCGTACTTTGCAAACCCACAGAGCGGCTTGCTCTACCCCCCCGCGTGGCTGGCGACGGTTCTGCGGCCGGCCATCGCAGTCGGTGTCGAGGCGGGGCTGCACCTGGCGCTCCTGGGGATAGGGTGCGGCCTGCTCGCCCGCCGGCTGGGGGCCGGCGCGTGGCTGGAGGTTGCCGCTGGGTGGGGCGTGGTGGCGGCGGGGCCGGTGCTGGGTGCGGTGGGGGTGCTCAACAATTTGGACTCCCTGGCGTGGATGCCGTGGGTGTGCTGGGCCGCGCTCGAGGGCCGGGCGGTCCTGGTCGCGGTGTTCGCCGTGGCTTCCTACCTCGCTGCAGAGCCCCAGCTCACGCTCCTGACGGGGCTCGTCGCGCTCTCGCTGGCACCGCGCCGCCGCGTGCTCGCGGCGCTCGTGCTGGCCGTGGGTCTGGTGGCGGTGCAGGCGGTGCCGTTCGCGTACTGGGTTCGGGGGGGCAACCGCGGGCCGAGTGCCGATCCCCAGAGCGGGATGGCAGGCGTGGTCCTGCCGGGGGAGCTCGTCGGAGCGGCCGTGCCCGGGGGGATGATGCCGGAGCGCATCGGCGCCCGCTTCGTGCCCGACCTCACGTTCCCGCTCTGGGCGCTCCTGCTCGGCGGGATCGCGGCCTTCGACCGGCGTGCCCAGGTGCGTCGCCTCGCGTGGTGGGGGTGGGGGCTGATCGCGGCGAGCGTGCTGCCGTGGTACCCGTGGGGGCTGAAGGTCTGGAACTTCGCGACGGCCGGGCTGGTCCGTTACTCCGGACGCCTGCTCTTCCCCGCGGTCGTGGCGCTGGTGGTGGCTGCGGCTGCCGCGGCCGGGACCCGGCGTCCGCGCGCCTGGGTGGGCGCGGCAGTTGCCGTGGCTGCGGCGGTGGACGGCTTGCTGCTGGGCGGATCCACCTGGCCGACGGTGGCCGGGGCCGTGTGCGCCGGCGCGGCCCTGCTGCCGGCAGTGGCCGGCCCGGCCGCGCTCCTGGGGGCCGTGACGATCGGGGTGAACGGCGCCCCGGCGCTTGAGATCGGGCCGGTCCGCGAAGCGGCCGTGATGTGCCTGGCGGCGCAGCGCAGCGCGGGCCGGGTCTACATGGTCCCGCCGTCGTGGCAGCAGCTCAACTGGATCGGGATCGACCGCGATCGCCGGTTCCGCTCGTTGGGCTGGGGGTACGTGGCGATGCGGGACGGGCGGCGGATGGTGAGGACGTTCGGGCCTCTCCAGTCGGCCCGGCTCGCCGGGCAACTGGAGAAGGCCGATGTCGGGCCGGCGGGCCGGTGGTGGGTCGACGCGCTGGGTGCACGCAGGATCGTCTCCCAGTACCCGATGACCGGCTTCTCGGAGATCTGCCGCGAGGGAGAGTTCCACGTCTACGACA
>Ga0102851_10002800_pt1 | contig 10656 bp, 9 predicted proteins | sample Mud3Dept3metaG_FD_79558 | JGI IMG/M metagenome (GOLD analysis project Ga0102851, IMG submission 79558) | Freshwater wetland microbial communities from Ohio, USA, analyzing the effect of biotic and abiotic controls - Mud 3 Core 4 Depth 3... | ecosystem: Environmental > Aquatic > Freshwater >...
CCTCCTATATCCTGGGGCGCGATGGTGCAGTCTCATCCAATTGTTATTACAGCAGAGGTTATCGATCTCTATATCCAGGATGGTGTGCACGGGCACACGACTGAAACTGGTGTCCTGGAGCTTCTGCAAACTATCTACCCCAATGCAGACGGCTCCCTCGGGAACTGGAAAAATGAGTTAGGTGGTGTGACCAATCTATATCAATCTCTTGATGAGGGCTGGCCTAGTGAGGCAGACTTTATTCATGTGGTTCATTCCGGCACTCCTAATGCGGCTGTCATCCACCTGAGTGATGCAAGTGACCCAGGAACAGGCTTACAGCATGTAGTCAAGTATCGCTATGGCAAGGTTGGTACAGCAACGCCAGATCTGACAGTCCGGCTAAAACAAGGCACTACCACAATAGCCACATGGACGCACCTGAATATCTCAGGGACGGCAGATGCAGTTCAGACACTTACAGAAGAGCAAGCAAACAGTATTACGGATTACACGGATCTACGTCTTGAGTTTGAAGCGGTGTCCTAATGGCCTGGACCATTGTAGGCGTTACTTCTCAAACCGATGCAACAAGCGGGAACCTGACGCTTAGCGAACCTTCGGGAGTTCAGCAGGGCGATCTTCTAGTTGCCTGTATAGCCTACAGAGATAGTGCCGCCTTTACCCTTCCAGCCAACTGGAATCTTGTCGCAACACAACAAAGTAGCGGTGACACAGATAATACTTCGGGTATTGCATCTGGTGTCATGGCCTGGATTATTCGGGGTTCATCGGCCCCTTCCTTTGCGTTTACCAGAACCGCAGGTGATGTAGCCAGGGGCATTGTTGTCGCCTATCGTGGTAGTTTAGCATCCCCCTATGACACAGGTGGTGCCGCCACACTTGGAACAATCGGAGAACCGTCTCTAACAGGTATCTCTACTGCCGTAGCAAATGAACTCCTCGTGGCAATGGTTGCTCATGGCGACAATAGTCTTACAACTGCAATGGATGCCGCTACAGCCCCATCCGTTGCGTCTGGAGCAACAGATACCACTACAAATCCGACTGCCGATACCTGGATTGAGCGTTTTGATCTCGGCACAAATACGGGTGCGGATACTGGTCTGTTTGTTGCGGATGGTGTAAAAGAAAGTAGTGGCTCAACTGGTACGTTCTCTGCGGATGCGGCTACTACGTCGCGCTCCGTGCTTATTGTGGCGGCATTCAAGCCAGTCGTTCCTATACTCCTGGTTGTGCAAGAGGCACGGCACACCCATGCAGTTGAAAGCCCTACTTTTGTCCACTTCGATTTACATCCAGCCCAAACCTTTCACGGGCATACTTCTGAAACACCCACGCTAACACTTCTGGGTGAGGCTGTTGTTTACTGGGCAAGGATGTCTTTCCCAGAACCATCTGGCATTCAGATAGATGCCCAAGACAGTGCTCATGGTCTAACATCCGAGACACCTACCCTGACCCAAAAGCACACGCTTGTAGTTCAGGAGGCGGCTCATGCCCTTACTTCCGAAAGCAAAGCCCTTACCCAAAAGCATGTCCTGGTGGTCCAAGAGTCCCTACACGCTCAGACTGTGGACTCTCCAACCTTTACTCATTTCGGCTTGGTGGCAAGCTCTGCGGCGCACACCCTTGTATCCGAAACTCCGACCTTTACTCATTTTGCTCTTGCAGTTCAGGAAGCGGCGCATACACTGGCTTCTGAAACGCCTACTTTCGTACATTTTGCATTAGCGGTTCAGGGATCGGCACACACCCTTACTTCTGAAAGTCCAGCCTTTACTCACTTTACACTGGCAGTCCAGGGGTCAGAACATACACTAGCTTCTGAGAGTCCAACCTTTACTCACTTTGGGTTGGCTATTAGCAATGCCAGTCACTCTCTGGCTTCAGAAACTCCCACGTTTGTTCACTTTGACCTATCAGTACAAGAGGCATTTCACGGTCAAACTGTTGATGGAATAGAGCTAACTCAGCATGCAGGAACCTTCCTACTCGAAGTCCAGGAGGCCGCACATGCGCTTGTTTCGGAAACACCTACCTTCTCGCATTTCTACCTTGATATTAGTCATGGTGATCATCTACACTCCGTTGATAGCCCTGAGCTTGCTCAGCATCATATCCTCGCAGTTCAGGGGAGTGATCATACCCATGCCGTAGAAAGCCCGACGTTTACCCATTTTGGGGTTGTGGTAGACAGTACTCTCCATAGTCATACTGCAGAGAGCTTGACCTTTGTACACTTTGATCTTGCAGTACAGGACTCCTGGCATACTCTGGTATCTGAAAGTCCGACATTCACGAGCTTTGACCTTTCGGTTCAGGATGCCATTCATACTCTAGCATCTGAAACACCTACCATATCCCATTTTGGGATATCAGTTCAGAGTAGTGAGCACAGCCATACTGCAGACAGCCCGAGCTTGACACAGCACCATACTCTTGTGGTTCAAGAGAGCTTGCACAGCCATGCGGTTGATAACATCATACTTGGTGTTGAGGGTGTGCTTGAGGTCCAGGAAAGTCTCCATGCCCATGCCGTAGATAGCCCCACCCTGGTACAGCACCATACTTTGGTGGTTGATAGTGCTCTTCACAGCCATGCGGTTGAGAGTCCAACGTTTACACACTTCACTCTTGGGATACAGGGTGCCGCTCATACCCTGGCATCGGAAACCCCAACCTTCGTACACTTTGACCTTTCTGTACAGTCCTCCGAGCATGCCCACACTGCAGAGAACGTTGAACTCAATGTATCTGGCATACTTCAGGTTCAGGACGGTATACACAGCCACACTGCAGAAAGTCCGGCACTGGTTCAGCATCACGAGCTAGAAGTACAGGAATCGGCGCACACCCAGGCTGTAGAAAGCCCAACACTCACCCAGGCCCATGTCCTGGTGGTGGATAGTGCATTACACGCTCATGCCGCCGAGCAACCCACATTTACCCACTTTGTCCTGCAGGTTCAGGAAGCGACTCATAGCCACACTGCAGAACAGCCTACGTTTGTGCACTTTGCCCTGGAGGTACAAAGTGCCAATAACGCTCACAGTGTTGACAGTATAGAGCTATCTGTTTACGGGGAACTGGTAGTGCAGGATGGCCTACATTCCCACACTGTTGATAGCCCTTCACTGGTTCAGCACCACACGCTTGTTGTGCAGGAAACACTACATGCACACACGGCTGAAGTACCGGATCTCACAGAACACCAGACGCTTGAAGTACAGGAGGCATTGCATGCTCATGCCGCTGGTAGTCCAAGTCTTACTCAAGTACACTTCCTCACAGTGCAGGAGTCCGCTCACTTGCACGATGGTGCAAATGTCACGCTCACCCAACTGCACTACATTACGGTTCAAGGAGCATGGCACACTCTGGCATCTGACGAGCTAGATATCTCACTACGGCAAACCCTGGAGCCTGTAGGTGATATAGCTATCGGTATCTGGACAGACGAGCTAGATAGTGTAGTAGATATCTACAATAGCATAAATGAGGCCGTGCCTAGCAATAGCGACTACATCAAGTGTGATACCACTGAAACAGCATCCGCCGCAGAGTTCTTCCTTGCGGAAGCCAGTGACCCTAACATGAATACGGGGCACGTGGTACGCTATCGCTATGCTGGTGACAATTCTCCAGACCTTACGGTTTACTTGAAGCAGGGAGCTACTACTATTGCGTCCTGGACACACCTGAACATTAGCGACGTTATTACAGATGCAGTTCAGGAATTGACAGAAGAACAGGCCGGAAACATCACGGATTACAGTGACTTGCGGCTTATCTTTGAGGCGGTATCCTGATGGCCTGGACTATTGTAGGCTTACTCAATCCGGCAAGTTATGAGGTTACAAGCGGCAACCTCACACTTGCTGAACCTTCAGGAGTCCAACAAGGAGATCTCCTTGTAGCCTGTATTGCATACCGCTCAAATGTTGCTTTTGGGCTTCCTGCAAACTGGAACCTCGTAGCCACACAGCAGAGTAGTGGTGACACAGACGCCACTTCAGGTATAGCGTCTGGCGTTATGGCCTATATAGTTCGTGGGGCTTCAGCACCCTCATTCGCCTTTACCAGAACAGGTGGTGATGTAGCTCAGGGCACGGTCATCGCATACCGGAACAACACGGCTTCACCTTATGATACTGGTGGTGCCGCAACTCTGGGAACGATAGGCGAACCTGCTCTAGCCGCTATATCCACTGCAGAAGCTAACGAGCTACTGGTTGCCATGATCTCTCATGGTGATAACTCGCTTACTGTTTCTGTTGATGCGGCAACTTCTCCATCTGTAGCCTCTGGTACAACTGACACTACTACCAACCCCACTGTTGACACCTGGATTGAGCGTGTTGATCGTGGTGCGAACACAGGTGCAGATACAGGTCTTTGTGTAGCAGACGGCGTGAAGGCCAGCAGTGGCTCGACTGGTGCATTCTCTGCAGACGCCGCTACTACTACCCGCTCTGTATTCATTGTAGGTGCATTCAAGGGTAGGATAACTCTGGCTCCGGCAGAAGCGCGTCATACTCACGCCGTAGACTCGCCTACCTTCATCCACTTCGATCTGGCAGTTGCCCAGGCCGCTCACGGGCTTACTTCTGAAGTTCCCACCTTTACCCTGAACATTGGTGTGCAGGAGGCCGCTCATGGCTTGACCTCAGAGACACCTACGCTGACAGAGCACGAAAGTGCAATTCTGCTTGAGATCTCAAGTGGTGCTCATGGACTGGTATCAGATACCCTAACATTTACTCACTTTGATCTTGCCGTTCAGGAAGCAATTCATATTCTTGCCTCCGAGACACCAACACTGGAACCAGTCCTTGTTATCAGTTCTGGGGCGCATGGGCTTACTTCAGAGACGCCAACCTTTACCCACTTCGATTTAGCGGTTAGCAGTGGTGCCCATGTCCTGGCTTCCGAGAGTCTGAGTTTTATTCATTTCGGGTTAGTCACTCAATCTAGTGACCATGCCCTCACGTCTGAAACTCCTACCTTCATTCACTTCACCCTTGGGGTTAATGAAACTGCTCATGTTCACAGCGTAGAGACACCCACGCTCACAGTGTATGGTGCTACGAAGCAAGTCCGTGTGTACTGGGCCACAATGGATATCCCCGAGTATGCAGGGCTTGGGGTACACAGCACCAACCATGCTCACACCGCTGATAATGTAGCTATTACCCAGAAGCATATCCTTACAGTGGATAGTGCCATTCACGGGCACACTGCAAGCAGTCCAACCCTGGAAGTGCTCCTGGTAGTCAACGATGGACAGCATGCTCATACGACTGATAACGTCAATTTGGTACAGCACCACACGCTTGTGGTCCAGAGTTCAGAGCACGCCCATACAGTTGACAGTCTAACCTTTGTCCACTTTGACTTAGTAGTAGCAGATAGCATTCATGCCCATACTGTTGATAGCCCAACACTAGAAGCACTCTTGGTGGTTGATGCTGGACAACATACTCATACAGTTGACAGCATTGCTCTGGTCCAGCATCACACCCTGGTAGTTCAGAGTTCAGAACACAGCCATACTGTAGACAATCTTACATTCACACACTTTGACTTGGTAGTTCAAGAAGCGGCTCATACCCATGCCGCCGAAGGGGTTGAGCTAACTCAATACCATGTCCTTAGTGTACAGGAAGGATCTCATGAAAATAGGACGGAAAATGTCACGCTATCTGTTGCAGGTACGCTATCAGTTGCAGAGATACTACATGACCACACTGTTGATAATGTTGTGCTTGTGCAACATCATATCCTTGGGGTTGATTCTAGCCTCCATGCTCTGGCATCCGACGTTCTTGAACTGGTTCTGCATAAACTGCTAGTTGTTCAGGATGCTAGGAATCTCCACGCCGCTGAGAATTTGGTGCTTACACAGCTTCACTTCTTAGTACCAGACGAGGCGGCAAGTGCACTCTTCTCTGAAAATGTCCTGGTACACCAGACTCATTTCCTAGTCGTTGGTGACACCGAGCATGCCCATGTTGTTGATGATGACATGTGGCTTATTCAGAACTTCACCTTGACAGTGGCAGACGCCTATCATGGGTCTGTCAGTGATACAGTAAGTCTCTTCCAATTGCATTTCCTGGAAGTAGCAGATGCCTATCATGAACTATTTTCAGATCAAGTTATGTGGCACTTGCTCACTATTCAGGACGCCACACATGGAGTACATTCGGACTATGTTATAATCAGTATAGACAGGGTGGAAATACTTTTGAGGGTAATGTCAGAAATGAACTTACCCTTGAGGGTGGTAACACAAGAAGAGATCCAGATGAGAGCAAGGACGTTCATGGAGGAGTCCCTTCGTGTAAGAACGAGGGTTGACACAGAAACCAGAACCGTCACCAAACAAGAGCATGACTTAGAGCTAATGTAGAGCCAGGAAGAAAATCCACTCCTGGAGTTTTCACTTGGCCCAAGAAGCCAATCTACACATAGGTGATACAGGCACTCCGATTATCGCGCACTTCCTCAAGGAGGATAGTACGGATCTTGACATTTCTGGAGCTAGCCTCTGTGAAATCCATTTCTTGAAGCCTGATAAGACTGCAATCACAAAAGCCGCAATGTGTTACACGGATGGCACCGATGGTAAAGCTGTCTATTACACAGAAGCGGATTTTTTGGATCAGGCAGGGGTAATGAAAGTCCAGGGGCACGTTACCTTTCCAGATGGAAAGAATTGGCGAACAGAAGTTGCTTGGAAAACCGTAGACGCTAATCTGGTGGAACTATGATCGAGCGCGCCGATGGAACCCTGGAATATAGGTATGACGACACGTTCACAGATATCACAGTGAATGGTGTCTCTGTTATTGCATTACGTCCTATCGAGGCTGTTGTCCACCCCGATGGGACTGGTCACGTTCTGACTGAGCTTGAGACAGCCGGAACGACACCACACATGTGGATCGATGGACAGTATCAGAATTTCACACACCAAGGACTTGTGGAGGTAATTACATGACGACCCATTTGAATAAAGTACTCGAAAGGATTGCGGCTATCCTGAATACAGGGGCCAAAACCTATCCCGCAACCAATCGGCATCCCGATGTCATTATGGATGAGATCGAGGACAAGCTTCTGACCTGGGCACCTGTTGGCATCAAGAGCGGCTTGAAGCTGATGTCATTCGATGGCAGGAATGGTGCTGGTGCATGCACTGCTACTGGCCTTGCCATTGGCGATAAGGTCATGAGCGTCGTCGGCCTTACCGATGATGTGTCCGGTAATCAGGCTGATAAGTTCGAGGCGACAATCACGGTTGCCGATCAGATCCAGCAATCGTCTGCTACGGATCTGTCAACCAAAGATTATCTTGCGCTCGTATTCCACCAAATCACGTAATCCTGGCCTAGCCAGTTTACACACTTAGATCACAGGAGACTAGAAATGGAACCCCAAACAAATGCCGCTGACGTTGCTCCAGTCACTCCAGAGTCACAAACTCCAGTCACTCCGAGCAATCAACCGGATTTCAAGGCCATGTACGAAGATGCCCAGGCGAAGTTCCTGGCGGCGCAGACAGAAGCGCAAACTAACATGTCCCGCTTTGTTGGTATGCAGGGAAAATACCAGACCGAAAAATCAAAGTGGGAGTCGCAGATGGCACAGGTGAAAGATCTTCCCACTCAGCTTGCCACGACACAGGAACAGTTCGATAAGGCACAGCAGGAAGCTCAGCAGTTGAAAGAACAGCTTGACCTTGCCAACAGCGAGGCACAGGTTGCTAGGCTTCAGGCAGATCGTCTAAATATCATTGTCAAGGAGTTCCCACAGCTTTTGCAGTTTGAGGCTGATGGCCTATTGCCCGATGATAGCGGAGACGAGCTACGCACGAAGCTGACTGCTTTCTCAAAGCGTTTGACCGACATTGGTGGAGACGCTTTCAAACAGATGATGATTGGTGCCAGCCCTGCCAGTCCCACAAGTGCAGGACAGAAGAGTGCCACTGATCTTTGGAAAGAGGTTGGTGAAGCTCTGAGGACAGGCAACATGGCTGAGTATGACAAGGCGTATGCCGCCTATCTACAAGCGTCGATTCCCGGCGCATAACTTGGAGGAATAAAAATGTCTATCTATCAAAGTTACCCCGCACGGGGCGATGAGTTTGACAATATTGTTTTCATGCCTTTCGTGAAAAAGATGATTGTCGATCATTCCGAACTCGCTACGTCCCCGTTTGCTAAGTCTCTGGCTATTGAGCCTGGGACCTATGTCCTTGATGTAATGACTCGTATCACCGAAGCTTTCACGGGCAGTGCTCCCGCTATCACCGTTGGTGACAGTGGTGATGCAGATGGCTACCTGGACGCCACCGATGTTGGCACGTCTCTGGCTACCTTTGCCCGTTCGCATGGTGGTGACGAAGCCTTTGCTCAAGGCAAGTACTATGCATCTGCAGATCGGATCATCGTGGATGCGAACGAAGCCCCAACCGCCGGAATACTAGAACTTCTAGTTGTCATGTTGCAGGTTGATGCTCCTTGGCGTGAGTCCTACGTGGGCTAGGGCCATAACTTACCTGGAGGTATAAACAATGTCTACATTTGAGCAGTATTATGACCTGAACCCCGTGATGGTTATCGATCAGAACCAGTGGGATGTGCGTACTCCTGAAGTTGCCATGCAATTCCGCACTCAGCCTGTGGTCTACACTCCACTCATCGAGTGGTCGAACGAAGTCCAGAACACAGGTGCACGCACCACAATCATGACCGAGATCCTTGACGGCGACGTGGACTTTGGCGAACTGCCATTCGCCGCGAACTACATTGATGCATCCGGCATCGATAGTCGTGAGCGGAAGTTCACCATTGCCCGGTACGGCGACAAAGTGCAGTTGCACAAGTCATCGAACATCTTCCAGCAATGGCGGTTGTCCGGTGGGCGTGACTGGCGTCCTTTGCTTCGTGGTTTACTGGGCAAGAACGTTGTGCGTAAGTTCGAAATCCTTGCGCGAAACTCCTTCCTGCTTGCTCCGTCCAATTACTGGACCTACGCTGGTGGAGCTACTTCCTGGGGAACCATTGCCTCAGACGACACCTTTGATATCGGTTTCGTCAATCAGTGGAACCTCCGGTTAGGCTCGACTGGCTCTCCGGTTATCCCTGGCGACAAGGCTTCTGCCAAACTCGCTATCATGCCCCCTGGCGTGATCTACGACTTCTATGCTGGCCTTGCTCTGGCGGCAACCAACGAAGCGCAGATGTGGCGTGACGCTAAGCTGTACTCCGGCGAAGCTCTCCGCTATGAACTGGGTGAGCACAAGAATGTCCGGTTCCAGCAAGTGCCCAACGACAACTATGGGGAGAACCTCTCCGTGTTGTACAACGCTGGTGCTATCACCAAGCAGTACGGCGTAATCAGCCCGATCAATGCTGGTGACGGTGCTCCCGATCCCGCAACGACCACTGTTGACGGCGTGTGGTACGTGGGCCAGAAAGACGTAACCCACTACATTCAGCTTGAAGCTTTTGCTGATGCTGAGTTCGCTGTTGGTGACATCGTTACTATCCATGTGTCCCGCACCAGTGCCTATGGTGTTACTAACGGCGTCAATCCTGCCGCCGCTAAGACAATCCAACGGCGCGTCGTGTCTGTTGATCATGCCAATGATCGACTGGCCTTTGATCGGCCTATCATGTTCAACTACAAGTCGGCCTTCGTCGCGACTGCTGTTTCCGGCTCAGAGGCGACTCTGTATGCCTTCGTTACCAAAGCGCGACACATCGGCATGGTGGTTGTGATGGGTTCTCGTGGTGGCATCCTGGGCGGCGTCGGGAAACCGATTGAGTTCTACGAACCCAAGCCCATTGACGACTTCGAGAGTGTCTGGCGATACACCTGGGACGCTCATGTTGGTTACAACATTTGGGACCCGAACCTCTTCGAAGTTCACTTCTGTGCACTGACGCTCCCGAAAGCGGGAGGGTTGATATCCCCATAGGAGATAGCTGATGGCCTCTGGCACTTTCTCTTCTCTGAAGACTCAAGTCCTCAAGATGATTGCGGATGACATTATCGAGGGACCTCCCCTTGAGGGGACGGACAATGACGCCACGCTGTTGAAGCTGGCTATCCATGCTGGCATAGATGCAATCTTGCCGATGGTATGGAAACGAGCTACCTCGACTGTCACAGGCGCAGTTACTTCTGCGACTCTTCCTACGGATCTTTATGAGATTCAGGGTGTGCTTGATGTCAGCGACGGCACCTTTCTTGAAAATATCGTAGTATCTCCAGGCCAACCCTGGGGAAGCAATATGTCTGGCAACGGATATATTGAGTACCCCAATGGCACCCTAACTTTCAGCAACACACTGTCTGACGATGGTGCTGTAGTCTACTACGCCGCAATGTGGAGTAAGCCGGAGGACGATGAGGATACTCTGGAACCCCCGGCCTACTCCCATAACGCAATCGCTCTTTATGCCGCCTCTTACTGTCTCCTTGGGCAATCATCTTCTGCAGGTGGGCTGGCTCAATATAAGACTCGTGTCGAGTCCGGTACCCCAGAGGATAATCCGCTGGAACGACTCTCTACTTACTTCTTGAATCGCTTCAATGTTGAAATGGAGCGGATGCCAGTTATGCAGAAGGGTGTGCGATGAG
>Ga0102851_10002801_pt1 | contig 10655 bp, 15 predicted proteins | sample Mud3Dept3metaG_FD_79558 | JGI IMG/M metagenome (GOLD analysis project Ga0102851, IMG submission 79558) | Freshwater wetland microbial communities from Ohio, USA, analyzing the effect of biotic and abiotic controls - Mud 3 Core 4 Depth 3... | ecosystem: Environmental > Aquatic > Freshwater >...
GCCGCCCCGGCGGGCGTGCTCCAGGGCCCCACCGCGTCGTCGCCCGGCCCGGGGTGCGCCCCCTCCCGGCCCCAGACGGGACGATGCTACCACGTCCCTCCCACGCGCGCCAGCAACTGCACGGTCGGCTTCGGAGTCGGACGAGGCCTCGCGCATCGCGTTTGCATCCGTCGTCAAACGCAGGGCAAGCGTTGCTCAGGTTGTCCACTGGTCGAGCAAGGTTTTCACTCAAGGACACGTTCCGACCCTTCGAGCGCACCCAAAGCACCCGCACCCTGAAACCACGACATCCAGCGCTACGTTTTCGTCGAGCGCACCACTTCCTGTATGCCTGTGTAGCGCGGCACGCTCTGTGCACTTTCCTCGTGCAGGCGGCACCGTACGACAGGATGGTTTGCCGACGACGGCGCCGTGGCCGCCATCAGCCCGACATGGTGCGGGGGTGGCGTGCTGGCAGCACCCAACCAGTAGAGACAGGTAAGATGGACGCTACTGAGATCCTCACGTTTGTCGTGTTCGCCGTCGTTGTCTTGTGTGTCCTCGCCTGGAGACGCGGTTACTGAAATTCGATCGCTGGGTTTCATCGGTGTGGCGCGGGTGTCGCGGATCTCCTCGGCGCTCGTGGTGTTTTTTGCAGTCAGCGCATCGCCTCGCACGTCGCGTCCGCTTGCCTTCACCTCCACCGCTTTTCGCGCCAGATCAGCACTGTTTCCCCAATTTCGGACCAGCCGCATACACCCCCGCGGGAGGATCAGGAGAACCGCCCCCGTGAGCGGCACCGCCTCGAAGCCGGGTGGGGCTCCACCGTGGGCATCGCCACGCCTTCCCCCGACGGACTCCTGGACACGATCGGCGCGCCATTCCCCTTGACAATGCGGCTCGGTTCGGCAGGCTTTGGGTCGTACCGGGTCCCGCCGGAGGAGCCAAGCATGACCTTCGATCTCGTCGGGAGTGGAGATGGCGTAGCCATGAGCTTCGGGCTGATTCGCCTGATCGTGACATTTCGCGACGCTTTCCCACAAGCGCAACAAACGGGGCCGGACCCCAGTGCGGAAGCCAGAGTCCAGGATCTGTCCCGTGGGCGGGAGGTTGTCAAACGCAAGGGACGCGGACCCAAGATCTCCGGAGGACGGACACCATGAAACAACAAGCTGCGATGCCCGAACTGACTTTTCACGGCTTGGATTACTGCGACCTGTGCGGTGAACCGCTGGCTCCAGGTGAGACGCTCGCCGGCCTGTGTCGCACGTGCCGGGCGACCCCGCCTCCACGCCGCCCGGCACCCCGCGAGCCACGGCGGAAGAACGGACGTCGAGAACAGTAGAGACGACAGATTTGACGCCAGGGAACGCACCACGAGAAGACCGGGTGATGTCGTCGCCCGGATGCTCGATCAATTACCCCCGCACCGTCCGGGTCGCTCCAGGTCCGCTTGCGTCTGCGCGCCCCACTCCTTACGGCTCTTTCCCGCCATGGTCTTCAACCCGCGCTTCTCTGTGTTCCCGCCGCGTCTGAGGCCGCCTCCCGCTTCCGCATCGCCTGCCGCTGCCGCCCCACTTCCCGCGGTAGTGTCTTGGCGCTGCGCGCCCCCACGCCGCCTCACCACGGACGCCCGCTGAGGCTCAGGATCAAAACAAAGGCCCGAGAGGTTCGCTCTCAGGCCTTTGTCTTCGGGAGGTGATTTGGTCGGGGCGACTGGATTTGAACCAGCGACCCCTTGGTCCCGAACCAAGTGCGCTACCAGGCTGCGCTACGCCCCGATGGAATCTTCGTCGCTATCTTACCTCACGAACGAGCGAACGCGAATCACCGCGTCGCTCACGTCCCGTTGGGCCACGCGTGCTGCCCGATGAGCTTCACGAACACACAGCCGCCGAGTTCGGTCCAGCGCACGCCGGTCTCGTCGCGCAGGCACTTGCGCAGCACCTGCGTATGCGCATCGCCCACCGGGATCACCAGGCGACCCTTCACCGCCAACTGCTCAAGCAAAGCCGGAGGGACATCCGGCGCCGCCGCGGTCACCACCACCGCATCGAACGGCGCTTCCTCGCGCCACCCAAGCGACCCGTCACCCACGCGCGCCAGGACGTTATAGTAGCCCAACTCGTCCAGGCGGCGCATGGCGCGGTCCGCGAGGCCCTTCAGTCGTTCGATCGTAAAAACCTTGCCGCACAACTCGGCTAGGATCGCCGTCTGATAACCGGAGCCCGTCCCGATTTCGAGGACGCGCTCGTGGCCGGCGAGCTCCAGCGCCTCGCTCATGAGGGCCACCATGTAGGGCTGCGAGATGGTTTGGCCCTCCCCGATCGGCAGCGGGTGGTCCCCGTACGCGCGACTAACCAGCGCCTCTTCCACGAACAGGTGGCGCGGTACCTTGGCAATTGCCCGCAGGACGCGCTGGTCTCGGATACCCCGGCGCTCCACCTGTTCAGCGACCATGCGCCCGCGCGGGAGATCGAAGCCTCCGCCGCCCTGGTGGTCCGAGAGTACCACACCCCCTCCAAGAACAAAAGACCCGAGTTCGCCTGGGGGCCGATCAGTCGGGCGCGTCCCCGTTCGTCGAGAGGCCCCAGCCGCGGAACTCATCGAGAGCGCGGTGATTCGTCAAATCGAGGTGGAGCGGCGTGAGCGAGACCCACCCTTTCTCCATCGCCTCGTAATCCGTTTCCGCATCGCGTCGCCACGTGCACGCTGCGCCGCCGATCCAGTAGTACGCGTTCCCTCGCGGATCGGTCTTTCGCACGACGGTCTCGCTGTAAACGCGACGTCCCTGCCGCGTCACCGCCCACCCCCGAATCGCGTTGAGCGGAAGATTGGGCACGTTGACGTTCAGCAAGGTGTCCTGGGGCAAACCGCGGCGCAACACCTCTCGAGCCAGCCGTCGCGCGCACGCCGCCGCCGCCCCGAAGTCCACCCCCTCGTTTCCCGCCACCGACATCGCGAAGGCCGGGATACCTTGCAGGGTGGCTTCCATCGCAGATGCCACGGTACCCGAGTAGGTGACGTCATCTCCGAGATTGGAACCGTGGTTAATTCCTGCGGCGACCAACTGCGGCTTGCGGGGAAGTAACTCCATGACTGCCAGCGTGATGCAGTCGGTGGGAGTTCCGTCCACGCTGTACCAGTTGGCGTCCACCGTGGTGACTCGGAGCGGCCTTGTCAGAGTCAACGAATGGCCCGTCGCACTCCGCTCGCGGTCGGGAGCGACCACGACGACCTCGCCTAGCGTCTCCAGGCTGGCCACGAGCGCCCGCAACCCTGCCGCTCGGATCCCGTCATCATTCGACACCAGGATGAGCGGGCGCCCCTCCTCTCCCATATGCCTCCCTGTACAACCCAGCCTTCCCAGCAGAGTCGTGCGGACCGCGTGCAGTGTGTGCAGGAGCACTGCGAAGCCAGACAAGATGGTCGGGGCGAGCAGATTCGAACTGCTGACCCCTGGCCCCCCATGCCAGTGCGCTACCAGGCTGCGCCACGCCCCGATGCCTTATTCTCAACTACGTGCAACTTCCGATCATGCCGCTTGGGGGTCAGCATGTCACCAAACATGCACTAGACAACCGATGCATTCTACCTGTTCCCCGCCGCTTGGTCAAGCACTGGCATCCGGGTATTCTGACTAATCTTACGGGCAGTTTCCTGCAAGTCCCCAGGGCTGACAATATGATATTTGTCGAAGTCGCTGCGCGTCGTCAAGCCCGCAGGCGCACGGCGCGCCCACGAGGCCAAGGCATCCCGCGTCGTGCTTGGCGTCGTGTGGGGGGCACCACACCCAGGTGTTCAGTTGCGCCCTGGTGCGTGGGTCCAGTGCTGGTGAGAGCGTGACCAGGAGGGTGTGATGAGAAAATGGGAAGCGAAAAACATGCTGCCAGTCGGCCGGCCTGACGATGCGATAGCGGTCGCGGAGAATTGTCCCCGCAGCGTGTCCCGACGTGACGCTCGACAAGATGAGTTGAGCACAAAGGGAGACACCCAATGACCCTACCCAGTCAGCAGACCAGGCATGGTCGAAAGCATGTCGTCCTCGGGAGTCTTCTCCCACTTCTTGGCGTGTTGCTGCTTGGTGTCACCCCGCTCACGGCCACGGCCATTCCGATATATCAAAGCACGGATGGTCCGCTCGGGGACCCTCTCGGACCGGCATCGGTCATCGTTGCTGATCAAACTCTGGGTGTCAAATTCCATTGAGAACATCAACGTAGCGGGAGTTTTCGCGGTGAATCTCTCCCTGAGGCTGACCGAAGGGTGGTACGCCTTGGTTTTCGCCGCGCCGAGCGGCGCAGACGCGACTAACGCCGTCATGCCCCGGGCGTGCACGGATATTGGCGATCCCTTGTACGTCGTCGGCACCACGACCGGCGTTGCCGGTGACGCATTCGAGTATCATGATGACGCGGTGGGCGACCTGAATGGGGCCCGCATGTTCCTCGATACGAAACCGGCGCCCTTTCTCCCCGGCCCTTTGACGCCCTTCCTCACGGACGCGGCGTCGCCTGTCCCAGAACCCTCCGCGGTCCTCCTCCTGGGGTCCGGCCTGGCGATGCTCGGCGGGATAGCCTGGCGGCGACACCGTCGCGGGTAGCGGTTTTTACGATAGCGGTCCACTGCGAGCATCGGGGACGTCCTCGGCGCTCGCGGTGTTTTCGGAGTCGACACTGCCGCGTCGCGCTTCGCTGCCGCTTGGGTTCGCTTCCACCATTCTACGCGAGTGGTTGGGGTGAACAGGCACAAAGGAATCACGTAACCACTTCAGCGTGTCCTCAAATCTGTCGAGCGCAGCGCGTGCGGTAGCCATCGTGCCTCCCGGCTCGCCTCGGGTCAATCCGCGCTTCGCCAGTTCCTCCGCGAGCATGTCTGGCAGCGTGTCATAGACAGCGACGAGACAGTGAATTTGCCTCACCGTTTCATTGCGAACAGTCGCTGGCTTCGTACCTTGTGCATCCATTGACCTGGGACCCGCCGAGTGGTAGCGTTGGCCCACTCACCACGCCGCTCCGATCGGAGGGTTCCATGCGACACACCGTCCTAATTTCATGCACCGTAGTCGCGTTTGGAATAGCAGCCTTCCTCACGGGAACTGCCGTGTACCCGGCCACTGTCGACGATGAAACCCTCAAAGGAATCACCTCCATCAAAGTGTTTGTGGAGGGTGTGGATCCCGCGGACAAGCCGCGCGGCCTTACACGTGGCCAACTCCAAACTGATGTCGAATCGCGGTTGCGCAAGGCCGGGGTCGCGGTGTCGGCTGACGCGACGGAGTATCTTTATGTTAACGTGAACACCCTCCGGTCCCGTCAGACATTAACCTCATTCTCTGTCGTCGTCATGGTCCGACAGTCGGCCTACTTGGTCCGAGACACCTCAATTACTGCCCCTGCGGCTATTACCTGGTGGAAGGGTACAGATGGCATCACCGCCACGGGCAACCTGAGTGGCGTGCGGGACGCCGTAGGCGACCTTGTCGATCAATTCATCAGCGCCTATCGCAAACAGAACCCAAAGCGATAGATGGGCAGGTGGTCATTCGACACAGCGGGAATCTTGCCAAAGCTGGTTGTGCACGCGAAAGCGAAGCCTCGAAGGCCCGGCGCGACCGCGTGCGATATCATCCCGGGCGCGTTTCTTAAAAAAACAAAACCCCCCTGGAGTTCCGCAGATTTCCCGGGGGGTGATTCATGCCGGCACGTCCGCCATGCCAGACCGCTACCAGACTGCGCCACCTCCGATACGCGAGTCTCCCTAACTTCCGAAAGCGCGACCACCCCAGCCGTGCACCTGCCCGTTAGTCCGCCGCCTCGGCCAAAGCGCGTGCCTCCTCGTCGTCAATGTACCGCTTGGCCGTCCGGACGGCTTCTTCCTTGGAGTCGTACTCTCCAGGAACGCGCGTCACCGCCGCGGTGAGAGAGTCCTTGGTCAACGCTTTCTTTTTTCCCAATTTCACGAGCAGTGAGAGCCAGAACCCGCTGGCCAAGCGCGAGCTGTGAATCCGGTGTTCCTTGTACACGAACTCTTGCGTCAACTTCGTCTCGCCTCCTATGCGCCTGCGCGTCCCACCGGCGTCCCGGCAAGTGCATCCCCGCATGCCGGGCGTGTTGCCCGAAACAGAAACCCCCTGATAAGTAGACAACCTATCAAGGGGCCTCTCGCATGATGTAGACGTCCCGATGCGAGTCCGCTCTCCAGCCGGGGATGACGCTACCGCGCCGGCTCGACCCTTAATATGATACCCGCACTGCAGTAACGGATCGGACGCGCTCCGTGCAAAGACGGTTTCACGATAGTTGCCTGATCACGTCCTCCAGCCCGGTCCGGAGGCGCTGGAGCGTTGCTCGCATCTCTGCGCGTCGGGCTCGATCCTCCCGCTCGGTGAGCCGCCTCCTGGCACCTGCCACGGTGTATCGTTCCTGGTACAGAAGTTTCTTGATTTCCAGTAGCATCACGACGTCCCGCTTCCGGTAAAGTCGCTGCCCCCCACCGCTCTTTCTCGGTTGCAGCGCCGGGAACTCGCTTTCCCAGTAGCGGAGGACGTACGGCGGAACCTCGGTGATGGCCGAGACCTCTCCGATCCGGAAGTAGAGACGATCCGGAACGTCCGGGGAGGCATCGCGCGTGGTGTGCGCTTGCCGCTCGCCCGATGCGGCCGTGGAGGCCGCAACCTTCTGCTGGCTCCGCGGAGGCCTGGCCATGGCTCGCTACGCTAGCTCTCGACGTTCACCGTCTGGTGCAGCGCCTTGCCCGGTTTGAACTTCAGCACCTTGCGCGCAGTGATCGTAATCTCCGATCCGGTCTGGGGATTGCGTCCCTTCCGGGCCCGCTTGGCCTTGACCTGGAACGACCCAAACCCGACCAACTGGATCTTCTCGCCAGCCTGGAGCGCGTTCTTGATGATCTCGAGGGTCGCCTCAACCGCCTCCATCGCCTGTTTCTTTGTCAAACCTTTCTCCGCCACCAGCGTCGCGATATCTGCCTTAGTCACTCAGTTCACCTCCCTCCCGTGGTGCGGCCCATCTTACGTCTCAAGGATTGGATCGTTGACGTTGCGTTTCCGTCCTAATTTGGAACGACCCAGGCATTAAAGCCCTTGGCCTTGAGTTCCTCGCCTCGCTTCATGGCAGCGGCTCTCGTGTCGAACTGTCCGTGTCGGACCTGGTACAGGACCGTGGTGGCCGGCTTCGAGGTGATCTTCGGTCGAAAGTTCTTCTTCTGCAACTCGCGCGCGACGTCGATCGCTTCGTCCAGATTCACGAAGGAACCGACCTGAGGCGCATACTTACCTTCCACAGTGACAAGCTGTGAGGGAAAACCGTCCACGTTCAATCGTCGCGCGAGTTCCTCGGCCTCGCGCTTCCCGGTCGGCTCTCCAACCGTCACCACGTGGCTATTGGCGAATCCGGAACCCTTTCGGACGACGGCCGGTAAGCCCATGCCGTCCAGCTTTTGCTTCAAGTTCTGGGCGTTCGCCTCCTGGGCCATGGCGCCGACTTGCACGCTGAAACCCTTCGTTGGGGAGACTGCGCCCTTCGCCGGCGCCGACTTCTCCGCTTTGGCGATCGGCCCCGGAGTGGTTTTGCTCGCCTGTGCCGGCGCCAACTTGCCTGCCGGTGCAGGCGTCGCGGGCGCGGCGGCCTTGCCAGGTGCCGTTGGCTCCGGTGACGTCTTCACGGGAGGAGAGGCTTTCGTCTGCGCAGCCTTCGATGGCACCGACGGCGGTGGGGATGCCGCTTTCGCGTCGGCCTTCGCCTCGGGCTGTTTCGGCACAGCCGCAGGCGCAGGCGGCACTGGGGCTTTTGCTTGAGGCGCGGGCGATGGAGCAGCAGCAGGGGGCACGGGGATCGCCGGGCGGGCGGGGATCGTCGGCGCCGGCGGCGCGGAAAAGAACAAAACGTTGGCCAAATATGCCCCGCCGATCAACAACACACCGATCAGCGCGAAAATCAACGGCCGCCGCATGCGGTTGCCACCCCCAACCAAGTCGGAAGGTCCTCCGACTTCGGTTTCTCCCTCGACAGGTTCCGGTGGAACGCCTTCATCATCAGGGGTTCGCTTGCCGAAATTGAACCTCGCCATGACTCCTCCCTCGTGCTTCGGCCGGTATCATAAATACGCCTCGACCTGGTGTCAATGCATTTCTGAGGACTTACGAAGAAGGAATAAGGACTCCCTTCATATGATGCGAAGTGGCTTCGGTAATTTGGACATTTGCCAGCGCTCCCTCCTCTACTTCTCCGCCTCCGAAGTGCACGATCTTGTTCTGGGGCGTCCGCCCGGCTGCCAGACCGGACGCGCGTTTGCTCAACCCACGATCCACCAAAACCTCGACCCGGCGTCCAATCCAGCCACGGTTCTTCTGCAATGACAATTCGTCCTGAAGCGACAAGACCGCCGCCAGCCGCTCGGCCCGAACCGAATCGGACACCTGATCGGCGAAATCGGCCGCCGGGGTGCCCGGCCGTGGCGAGAACTTGAATGCGAACGAAGCGTCGAAATTGACCTCGCGCATCAGGCTGAGCGTTTGGGCGAAGTCTTCGTCGGATTCGCCGGGAAAACCGACGATGATGTCGGTCGTCAGCGACAGGTCGGGGACCGCGGCCGTGAGCAGGCGTGCCTTTTCCAGGTACTCCTCTCGGCTGTACGTCCGCTCCATCCGGGCCAGCGTGCGGCTGGACCCGGACTGTACCGGCAAGTGCATGTGTGGGCACACACAGGGAAGCGCCGCCATTGCCTCCGCCAGCTCCGCGGTGACATCCTTGGGGTGAGAGGTGGTGAAGCGCACGCGCACCTCCCGCCCGACGACGCGGTCAACCCCGCGGAGCAGCGCGGCGAAGGAGACGGGAGGGTCCAGCTTCATGCCGTAGGAATTCACCGTCTGACCGAGCAAGGTGATCTCGCGGAAGCCGCGGTCGCGCAGATCCGCCACCTCGTGCAGGATCTCGTCGGGGGGGCGGCTTCGCTCGCGACCGCGCGTGTGCGGCACGACGCAGAACGCGCAGAAGTTGTCGCACCCTTCCATGACGCCCACCCAGGCGCGAAACGGGCTGTCCCGATGGACCTCCACGTTCGCCGGAAAGAGTCCGACGGGCTCGCTGGTCGCGCTGGGCGGTCGAACGTCCGCCGCGCTGAGGAGGCGGGGAATTTCAGCCAGGTGCTCGCCGTTTCCGACCACCAAGTCCAGATAGGGAAAACGCCGCAGCAGCGTCTCCCCCTCGCGCTGCCCCAGACAGCCGGCAACTCCCAGCCGCAGGCCGGGTTGCCGGGCCTTCAACGATTGCAGCGTTCCCAGGCGGCTGTACAGCTTTTGCTCGGCCTTGTCCCGGATGCTGCAACCGTTCAGGATGATCAGGTCCGCTTCGCCTTCGTCGTCTGTCAGGCTGTAACCGTCGCGCGCAAGCAGACCGACGATGCGCGCCGAATCCAGTTCGTTTGCTTGACAGCCGAAGGTGACGACTTTGAGTTTGGGCATGGACCGCATCCGCAAATCAGGACGACCCAACTGAACGGGCGGAGCCGTGCGGCGGCGCACTCGGAACCGCGCAACCCGCGCTAGTAGAGGTGGCAGGACACCCAGTGCTTGGGCGCAACCTCACGCAGCGTCGGCTCTTCCTTGTCGCAGCGCTCGAATCGCTTGTGACAGCGGGTGTGAAAGCGGCACCCTTTGGGGGGATGGATCGGGCTCGGCGGATCCCCTTCCAGGATGATGCGTCGGCGCTTCGTCGTGGGATCGGGGATCGGAATGGCCGACAGGAGGGCCTCGGTGTAGGGGTGCAGCGGCTTGGCGTACAACTCTTGGCTGTCCGAAAGCTCCACGATCTGGCCGAGGTACATGACGGCCACGCGATCGCTGATGTGCTCGACAACCCGGAGGTCGTGGGCGATGAAGAGATAGGTGAGGTTGAACTGCTCCTGCAAGTCCTCCAGCAGATTGATCACCTGCGCCTGGATGGACACGTCCAACGCCGAGATGGGCTCGTCGGCGATGATGAGCTTCGGGCTCACGGCCAGGGCCCGCGCGATGCCGACGCGCTGGCGTTGCCCTCCGCTGAACTCGTGCGGGTAACGGTGCATCTGCTCCGGGCTCAGCCCGACCTTGTGGAGAAGGTCCGCCACGCGCTCGCGCCGTTCCTGGCGCGTTTTGCAGAGCTTGTGGATGACGATCCCCTCGCCCACGATCTGCTCCACCGTCATGCGCGGGTTCAGGGACGAGTACGGGTCCTGGAAGATGATCTGCATTCGCTGCCGCAGGCCGCGCATCTCGCTCTTGCCGGCCTTGAAAATGGACACCTGCTCGAAAAAGACTTCCCCCGCCGTGGGTTCGATCAACCGCAGGATCACGCGGCCCGTGGTGGACTTGCCGCAGCCCGACTCGCCGACCAGGCCCAGCGTCTCCCCGCGCAGGAGGTCGAAGCTGACGTCGTCCACGGCGTGGACCTTGGCCGCCTCTCCCCAAAAGAAGCCGCGCTTGATGTCGAAATGCTTGGTGAGGTTCCGAACCTGGAGCAGGTTGTCATTGGCCATGCACGGTTCCTTCAATCAATACAGGCAGCAGCGCACGATGTGATTGGCCGCCCCCATTGCCTTGAGCTGCGGCTCCTCGCCGCGGCACGCGTCGAACACTTTGGTGCAGCGCGCCTGGAACTTACAGCCGCGGGGCAGGTCCA
>Ga0102851_10002804_pt1 | contig 10651 bp, 11 predicted proteins | sample Mud3Dept3metaG_FD_79558 | JGI IMG/M metagenome (GOLD analysis project Ga0102851, IMG submission 79558) | Freshwater wetland microbial communities from Ohio, USA, analyzing the effect of biotic and abiotic controls - Mud 3 Core 4 Depth 3... | ecosystem: Environmental > Aquatic > Freshwater >...
GTGCGTTGGAGTCGAGCCCCCCGGAGAGAATCTTGCCGCTCGGCGGCACGGTCGCGTTGTAGGCCCTTGCAAGCCGGGTGATGCTGTCCAGCAGAATCAGGACGTGCCTTTTGTGTTCAACGAGCCTTTTTGCTTTCTCGATGACCATTTCGGCCACCTGGACATGGCGCTGCTGGGGCTCGTCAAAGGTGGAACTGATCACCTCCGCATCCACATTTCTCTGCATGTCCGTCACTTCTTCCGGCCGTTCATCAATGAGGAGGACGATCTTGTGGATCTCCTTGTCGTTTGCAGAGACGCTGTTGGCGATGTTCTGGAGAAGCATGGTTTTGCCCGTCCTCGGAGGTGCGACGATGAGCCCCCGCTGGCCCTTGCCCAGAGGGGTCATGAGGTCCATGACCCTGGAGGAGTAGTTGTCATGAGTCGTTTCGAGCTTGATGCGACTCAGGGGATACAGAGGGGTCAAGTTGTCGAAGAGAATCTTTTCGCGGGAAATCTCCGGGTCCTCGTGGTTGACCAGCTCGACCTTCAGGAGAGCGAAGTAACGCTCCGTGTCCTTTGGAGGCCGGATCTGACCGGAGACCGTGTCGCCTGTTCTCAGATTAAAACGCCTGATCTGGGAAGGAGAAACATAAATGTCGTCAGGACCGGGCAGGTAGTTCGAGTCAGGGGCTCTCAGAAAACCAAAGCCGTCAGGCAGGATCTCCAGAACGCCTTCCCCGTAGATCAGCCCGTTTCTTTCAGAGTGGGCCTGAAGCAGGGAAAAGATGAGATCCTGCTTGTGCATGCCGGTGGCGCCTTCGATGGCGAAGTCCCTGGCCATGGTCGTGAGTTCACTGATCTTCATTTTCTTGAGTTCAACAAGATTCATACTGAATTCTCCATCCTTCGAATTCGGCGGTGTGGTGCCGGAGAGCGCGGGGCTCTCGGTATTCGATGTCTTTTTTTGAGTGCTTTTGCGAATGGCCGTTGTCCTGCCTGAGAGAAAAAAGATCAACCCACCAAGGTTGTTTCACCGCCTAAGAGATTCTCCACTCTGGATTCAAATGCCTTTCTGATTACAGGGGTGATCCCATGCAATACGTTGGAAACCTTTTATGCGAGTGATTGAAGATGATCCAGCAGTTTAGCAGAAGTCCTTATTGGTTTCGACTATTGTAAAGGAAGGTAAACGCAACCTTACAATCATTGGACCTATTATTAAGCTTTTTATTTCAAGTGTCAATTGTTTTTAACATTTTCAGGACGCCCTCCATGTCAGCGGGGAGCGGCGCCGTGAATTCCCGATAGTCCCCGCCCTGAGGGTGAACAAACCCCAGGGTCCCGGCATGGAGCATTTGCCTTTCAATCCGGCTTAGTAAACCGGGGTCCTCAGGAAACCGCTTTTTCCACCAGCTTCGCCGATGACCATAAACCGGATCTCCCACGATGGGATACCCGATGTGAGAGAGGTGAACCCGGATCTGATGCGTTCTTCCCGTTTTCGGCGAAACAGAGAGAAGAGAGAAGAGACCTGCCAGTTCCTCCTTTTTCTCCCACAACGTCTTGGCCACCCTGCCTTTGGTCGGCTGGATGGACATTTCCTTTCTCTTGACCGGGTGGCGGCCGATGGGAAGATTGATTTCTCCCTTTTGTTCCTTCATGATTCCATGAACAAGCGCCACATATCTTTTGGTGACTTTTCCCGCCTTGAACTGGGCGGAGAGAAAAGCATGGGCTGCATCATTCTTGGCCACCACCATGAGCCCGGAGGTGTCTTTGTCCAGTCGGTGGACGATACCCGGTCTCATCACTCCCCCGATTCCCGACAGATCTTTGCAGTGCTGAAGCAGGCCGTGAACCAGGGTGCCGGTGAAATGCCCGGGCGCCGGATGAACCACTACTCCCGGCGGCTTGTTCACCACGATGAGCCATGGGTCTTCATGGATGAGTTCGAAGGTAACCGGCTCAGGCTCGAGACGAAGAGGTTGTAGGGGTGGAAGCGTTACCTCGATGTGGTCGCCCGTTTTCAATCGGTAACCGGGCTTCGAGAGATGGTGATTGACCCGGACAAAACCGGACTTGATCAACTCCTGGATTCTGGATCGCGTCAGGTCTTTTGTCTGCAAAACCAGAAACGCATCCAGCCGTTGGGCTTTGTCCGCCTCGTTGACGGAAAACGAATACCTGTTGTCTCCTTCCTGCTTCACTTCAAAACATGAAGAAAAGAATCAGGAGAAGATCTTCTCCAGGTCCCTTTCGATCTGCGCTTCGGCTACTTTCTTGGCCAGGGAGATCTCCTTGACAAGCAACGTCCTGGCCGTATCCAGCATTTTCCTTTCCCCAAAAGAGAGATCCTTCTCGCTCTTCAACATCAGCAAGTCGCGGTAGACTTCCGCCACTTCATACACAGAGCCTGTCTTGATCTTTTCCATGTATTCTCGGTACCGCCTGTTCCAGGTTTGGTTTTCGATCATGACATCTCTTCTTTTGAGGATGCTGTAGAGCTTGGGGACTTCCTTGCGGCCGATGATTTCTCTGAGCCCCACGTTGTTGACGTTCTTGATGGGGATCATAATAATCATATCGTTTTCGAGAATGCGCATCACATAGAAGTCCTGGGAAGAACCGGAGATTTCCCGGCTTTCGACTCGCTCAATAACGCCCACACCATGGGCCGGATAAACCGCTAAATCACCAACCTTGAACATCAGCTTCTAGCTCCCATGAAATAAAGATCCAACTCCGTGCAACAAACGCTGTGAATCACCGTCGCTGCACACCCTCATCACTGGGACAATCGCTTTCTCGGTAGAACCGTCGTGTTTTTTCACGGCAGATTTCCAACTTCTCCGCAGCCTGCTAAGAAATTACAGCCCGAGACTCTGAGCCTTCCCTTTCCTGCCGGTTGATGTGATTCATGGCCGTTTCAATCCCCTCAGAGACAAAAAGCTCACAGGCAAGAACAGCCTTTTGAAGCACTGCCTCTACGGCCGCTCTGTCCTCTCTGTAAAAGGGGCTGAGGACAAACTCGTCGACCGGCTCTCCTTGCATTGGACGGCCAATCCCGATCTTGACCCGGCTGAACCCGCGTGTCCCCAAATGATCAAAGATCGATTGGATCCCCTTGTGGCCCCCACCGCCCCCCTTCTTGGCAACCTTCACTCTTCCGAGAGGGAGATCCAGGTCATCGTGGACAACCAGGATTTCTTCGCTTCCGACGCCCAGGGATTCCACGCACCTCTTGACGGATTCCCCGCTCAGGTTCATGAAAGTCTGCGGGCAGAGCAGAAACACTTCACGATTCTGAAATCTCGCAGAGCTGCTCTTCGCGAGAAAGCGGCGGCTCAGCAGCTCGACTCCCAACGCCCTGGCCCACCGGTGGATCACCATGAACCCGACGTTGTGGCGCGTGTAACGGTATCTTGGCCCGGGGTTCCCAAGCCCTACAATCAGAAATAAAGGCGACCGGCTATTCAGCGGGCTCCTCTTTGGGCTCTTCCGCCGCCTCTTCAGCCTTCTCCTCCCCTTCGACCACCTCTTCGACCTTCTCCTCAACAACCACATGCGGCGCGGTGACCACGCCGATGGTGGTATCTCCATCTTCGGCCGTCTTCATCCCCTGGGGGAGCACGATATCCTTCACGTGAACGGCATCTCCGATGTCGAGGGCTGAAACATCCACCTCCAGGTATTCCACCAGGTTTCCCAGAAGGCAGGAGACCGCGAGCTCTCTTTTGACATGCTGGAGTATGCCGCCCTTTGCGGCGCCCGCCGGAGTGCCCACAAGATGGATAGGCACATTCAGCGTGAGTTCCTTGTCCATCGAGATCTCATAGAAGTCGGCATGGTAATAGACCGGTTTGATCGGGTCGGTCTGAAGCTCCTTGAGCATCACCGTTTTGCTCGACCTGCCTTGCCCTGATTCGATTTGGAGCTGAAAAATAACATTCTCTGAGCTCGCGCTCTTGAGGAGGGTTTTCAAATCCAGATACTTGACAGCCAGCATCACCGGCTGAGAATTCGGGCCATAAAAGATGGCAGGGACCTGATCATCTCTTCTAAGTCTTCTCGCCGCACCCTTTCCTGTATCGGTTCGAACTCGGGCGGCTAAACTCAACTGAGGCATTGTTTTCCTCCTAAAATGTAATCTCTTCGAGCGCCTTGAGCCGGCTCAAGAAGAATCAGCCTCTTCTATAGCACAGAAGAGGCCTTTTCACAAAACAAAAAAACAGGAGCACCCATTGCACGGGTGTCTTCCTTCCCTTTTCTCAGACAAACAGGGTGCTCACCGAATCCGAGTTGTAGATTCGCTTGATGGTTTCTCCGAGCAACTCGGCAACGGAAAGCACCTTGATTTTACTGGATTTTCTTGCTTCTTCCCCCAAAGGAATCGTGTTGGTCACCACCAATTGCTCGATGGGGGACTTTTCGATCCTCTCTATCGCAGGTCCTGACAGAACCGGATGAGTGCAGCATGCATAAATTCTTTTGGCTCCCCTGTCCAGAAGGGCGCCCGCGGCTTGAGTCAGAGTCCCTGCCGTGTCCACCATGTCATCAAGGATCAAGGCGGTCTTACCTTCTACTTCTCCAATAATATTCATAGCCTGTGCCACATTAGGGACGTCCCTCCTTTTGTCGATAATCGCCAGAGTAGCCTCAAGACGCTTGGCAAAAGCCCTCGCCCGCTCGACCCCGCCGGCATCAGGAGAGACGACCACTAAATTGTCCTGGTAGTTGGACCGCATGTACTTGAGAAGAATGGGTGCGGCAAAAATATTGTCCACAGGAATATTGAAATATCCCTGAATCTGCCCTGCATGAAGGTCCATGGAAACAACCCGGTCTGCACCGGCTGTAGTGATGAGATCAGCCACAAGCTTCGCAGTAATGGGAACCCTTGGTTTTACCTTCCGATCCTGCCTCCCATATCCATAATAAGGAATGACGGCCGTTATTCTCTTGGCGGAAGCTCTCCTGAGCGCATCCATGATAATGAGTAACTGCATCAGATTATCATTGACGGGCGTGCAGGTGGACTGGAGAACAAAGACGTCCATCCCTCTCGTGTTTTCGTGAATTTCCACCTGAGTCTCTCCATCGCTGAAGGTTTTCGCCATCATCTTGCCTGGTGGAATCCCGAGGTACTGACACACTTCCTGAGTCAGACTCTGGTTGGATGTGCCGCCGAAGAGCTTCATACGCTTAGCCTCTGGCTGGGGCGGGAGGATTCGAACCTCCGAATGCGGGCTCCAAAGGCCCGTGTCTTACCGCTTGACGACGCCCCAGCAGGATAAATTGGTCAATGAACATTGATCATTGAACATCCGCAGCTTGATGAGAAGTCCTTTCAATGCTCAATGCTAAATGACCATTGTTCAATGCTCAATGATCTGCTCTTTCCAGTTTGCAGCCAGGAACACCTTCCCGAAATCATGGGGAAGGATCTTTTCTCGTGCCTGCTCCGCCTGCTTTCTTGACCCAAAAACCCCGAAGACACTTGGTCCGCTCCCGGTCATCAGAGCGCCCTCTGCGCCGGCATCCAGCAGAGTTTTCTTAATCCTATCTAGAATGGGGAATTTGGCCGACGTGACAGATTCCAAGTCGTTCTCGAGGAACTGGGAAATAACCAGGCTCTCTTTGCGTAACTGGTCTTTTATACGGTCATATTCGTTTGATGTCAATCCCAATCTGAGATTTCCATACACCCATGCAGTGGAGACCTGGAATCGCGGCGTTACGATCAAATACCACAGATCTTGCCACCGCTCTACAGGCTCCAACATCTCTCCGACCCCTCTGGCGATGCAAGGTCTGGGCTCCAGAAAAAAGGGAACATCCGCTCCGAGCCGAAGAGCCAGCTCCCTCAGCGTTTCAAGAGGCAAGGGTCTGGACCACAGACGATTCAGAGAGAAAAGGGTTGCGGCAGCGTCGCTGCTTCCCCCTCCCATTCCAGCGGCAACCGGAATGTTTTTGGTCACCCTGACAGAGATGCCCCCTTTGACGCCGCTCCCGGCAAAGAAGGCCCTGGCTGCTCTGCGGACAAGATTGTGTTCATCATCCGGAACCGGCAGACCCTGCCAAACAAGCTCAACCTTTTCAGGGATCACCTGAAACTCCAGGAGATCGCAGAGGTCGATAGGGACCATAAGGGACACCAGCTCGTGGTACCCATCCGGCCGCCGACCGGTTACCTTGAGCCGAAGATTCAATTTGGCAGGAGCCCTCGTGGTGAGAACTCGATCTTTCAATGGGAACCCACTCTTCACTCTGCCATCTTCACGTATCTCCACCTCAGATCCGCCAGAATCGTGTCCAGAAATCTCTGCTCCTCAGGGTCCAGGTTCCCTTTTGTCTTGTCTTGGAGCATGGCGATCGTGTCAATGGTGTGCTTCGCCAGGGGAAGATCTTTTTGCTTCTGTCCGGTATGGGGATCCGCTATTTCCCCGAGATTGATCAAGGCCGAGGAGCTGAGGCTGAATATGAGAGAATTGAAATTCACCTCCGGAAGCGGCATCTCTTTGGTTTCCTCCACGGGCGCCTTCTTCCTGGTTTCTTCCTTCCGGGGTTCCTCCTTTCGCTCCTGATCTTTCACATCCCCTTTGTCGTCAAAAGTCCTTCGATCCTTGATCACAAAACCTTTTTCCTCTTCCGCCATGATGTTCTCCTTCTACAGATAGATCCTTCTGGCCATATGGACATTGTCCAAGGCTCGGATTTCCTCCAGGACCGTATCGGCTACGGCCATATCCGTCGTCAGGAAGATCACGTTCTGCCTCTTCTCTTTTTCTTGGCCGACCTGCATCCGGCCGATATTGACCTTGTGAACTCCAAGCCTTGAGGTGATGCTCCCGATGACGCCCGGCACATCCTGGTTGCGAATGAGGAGGATGTGTCCCTCGGGGATCGCTTCGAGGTAGAAATTGTTGATCCGCAAAATCCTGAGCAGGGTCTTGCCGAAGATGGTCCCGGATACGATGTTTTCTCCTTCCATAGACTTCACCCGGCACATGATCAGGCTGGAAAAGTCTTCGGAGGTGCTCGTCTTGGACTCCACGATCTTGATCCCTCTGGCTGAAGCAATGTAGGGCGCATTGACGAAATTGACATCGTCTTTGAGAATGGGGGTAAGAAGCCCTTTGAGCAGGGCCGCGGTCAGCGGTTTCACGTCGTACTCTGAGACCTTGCCCGTATAATTGATCCGAACTTCTTCAATGCCGCTGTCGATGAGCTGGCTCTGCATGGAGCCAATCTTTTCCGCGAGCAACGCATAAGGCCGCAAAACGGTCATGAGTTCAACGCTGAGGCTCGGCACATTCACGGCGTTCTTGACCGTCCCGTGCAGGAGGTAAGCCACGACCTGTTCCGCGATGTCCACCGCCACGTTCTCCTGCGCCTCTAGCGTGGACGCGCCAAGGTGAGGGGTGCAGACAAAGTTCGGAAGCCCCATCAGTTTGATCTCTCCCGGAGGTTCTTTGCTGAAAACATCCAGAGCCGCACCCGCCAGTCGCCCCGAGGACAGGGCCTCGTAAAGGTCCTCCTCATTCACGATCCCGCCCCTTGCGCAGTTGATCAGCATGGCTCCTTTTTTCATCTTCGCAATGGTGTTCCTGTTGATCATGTTCTTGGTTTCTTCAGTTCTGGGCGTATGGATGGTGATGTAGTCGGCCCTCTCGAGCAATTCATCAAGGGACACCGGTTCGAGATCCAGTTTCTCGATGACCTCGGGCTTAATGTAGGGATCGTAGACGATGACCTTCATTCTCAGGCCCTTGGCTCTTTCAGCCACAATGCGGCCGATATGGCCCGCCCCGATGAGCCCGAGGATCTTGTTGAACAGCTCCCGGCCTTCGAGTTTCTTCTTTTCCCATTTTCCGGCTTTAAGAGAGGCGGTCGCCTGAGGAATATTCCGCGAAAGGGACATCATCAGCGCGATGGTGTGTTCGGCGGTGGTGATGGTGTTCCCTTCCGGCGTGTTCATGACCACGATGCCTCTTTTGCTCGCCGCAGGAATGTCCACATTGTCCAGGCCGATGCCTCCCCGGCCGATGACCCTCAGCTTGTGTGCGGCTTCGATGATGTCCGCTGTCACCTTTGTCGCGCTCCGGATGATCAGTCCCTGATACTGGCCAATGATCCCCTTGAGTTCCTCCGGTGTCAGGCCGGTGTTGACATCCACTTCGATTCCATGGGCTTCTTCGAGGATAGTTACCCCTTTTTCAGACAGGGAATCACTCACCAGCACCTTCATCATAGGACACCTCGCACTCTCGCATTATTTTTTCTTCCCCCATCGAGGGAGAGGAAACCTTCTGTCATCGCTCCGACTTCGCCTCCCTCCGGTGGGAGCCTCAGGCTGTGATTGCCCTCGCTTGGCGGGAGCCTCAATTCTTAATTCCCATCCCCCGGCGCCCGTCCTCCGTAGTCCCGCCCCCGGCGGGACGGAGGATGGAGGAGGGGTCAGAGCCTGCCCCGGACTTGATCCGGGGGGAGGGGGGAAACGAACGATTCAGGGGTCTTCTTCGTCTTGGCTTGATAACACAATGAAATAATGTGGTATTTGAACCGATGGTATCAAATGGGAATCATTTGTCAAGCTGGATGTTTTGGTGTATCAATGCCTCTGGTCTCCTAAATGAATCTCGAATCCCAAAAGTTCTATTACGGCTGGACCATCGTGGTCCTTGGCCTTGTCTCCATGTCCTTCTGGTTCGGCGTCCGCTCCAGTTTTTCCGTCTTCTACGTCGCACTCCTGGAGGAATTCCATTGGAGCCGCGGCGAGTCCGCCGGCGTTCAGTCCATGGCCATGCTCACTTATACCTTTATTGCACCGCTCGTGGGAGGTCTCATCGACCGCCTTGGCCCGCGCCGAGTCATTGTGCCGGGGATCATTCTCCTTGTCGCAGGCCTGGTCCTTTGCTCTTCGATGAAGACCCTCTTTCAATTCTACCTTTTTTACGGAGTGCTGGTAGCCGCCGGAAGCACCTGCATTGCCATCGTTGCCTATTCGGCTATCCTTGCTCACTGGTTTGAAAGGAAAAGAGGCCTTGCCAGCGGAATTGCTGTTTCCGGCATGGGACTTGGCACATTCCTTCTGGTTCCCCTGTCCCAAAGCCTCATTTCTTCTTACGGGTGGAGACCGACCTTTGTCATTTTGGGCGGGCTCGTGATGCTCATTGCCCTGCCCTTGAATCTTCTGTTTCTCAAACACAAACCCGAGGAACTTGGGCTCCGGGTGGATGGTCTCAAGCTTGCCCATGCCGCTGAGCACAATGGAACTCAGCCCGCAGCATCGGTCAACCTACAAAAGGATTGGACCCTGGGAGAAGTGATCCGCACTCGCTCCTTCTGGGCTCTGGTGGCATTTCCATTTTTCTCTCTCATTGGTGTTTACATTGTGGTCGTCCACAATGTCAGATTCATGGTGGACAAAGGGATAGACCCCATGACCGCTGCCCTCATTTTTGCCTTGGCAGGCATGAGCACTTCCATCTCTCGGATTTTCTGGGGCTGGATTTCTGATCATATCGGCCGCGAGAAAGCCTATACCGTGGGAATGGGGTGCCTCTTCGTCGGCGTCTTCTCCCTTCTTCTCATGGATGCCTTCGGGAAAAGGGCTTTCATGTACACTTTTTTTATCTTTTTCGGGGTGGGGTGGGGAGCCACAGCCCCCCTTTTCATGGCGACCGCCGCTGATCTGTTCAAAGGCAGAATCTTCGGCCTCATTTACGGGATTGTAGAGGGCGCCATGAATTTTGGAGGAGCCATCGGCGCCTGGGCAGCGGGATTTATATTCGACAGAACCATGAGCTACCGCCTGGCTTTTGTCCTGGTCATAGCAGTGTGCGCCCTGTCCTGTGTCTTCATCTGGATCGCCGCACCGAGGAAGGCGAGAAAAACAGAGACAAGTAACAAGTAAGGCGTGACAGGCAGTGAAGAAAGATGAATGATTGACATAGCAGGGGGAGGAAAATCCTCCCCCTGCCAAATCATTTTAGTTGAGATATTCTGGTTTGCCCACCGGGGGATAACCTGCCTGTTGAAGCTCTTTTCTGATCTTCTCGAAATCAACCTTCGTATCATCATATACAATGGTTGCCGTGCCGGCAACTGCGTTGGCATCCACGGACTTAACCCCATCCATTCGCTGTACGGTAATCCTTACCGCAGTAGATGTATCCCCTCAGACGCACCCCGGAACTCTGATTTTCATGGTTTTTTCTGCGGCAAGAACATCCTGAAGAGCGCCGACAAAGAGCGTCAGGGCTGCAACCATCACCAGCGCCACCATCCACTTCCTTCTCATACGGTGTCCTCCTTCACTATGATTTCGCTCTACTATAATTCCAAAAGGAAAAATGTCCAGAAGTTTCTCGACTCCTTGCCTATGTCTTTGAATTCAGCTAATAATGGAACAAACCTGTCCGAAAAAAAAGCTTGACTTTCTTATTTGAACTTGAAAGAATTACCCAATCTTTTCAGGGGAAAAGTATCTCCCGGCAAAGATAGCACACTAGGATGGAGGTGAAATCAGTCACTTAGAAGCTTGGTCTCATGGTTAACATTTCAACATTAACGACTTTCTTTAGGAGGAAAGAGTTATGAAGAAACTATTTATTCTTGTTCTAGCGCTTGTTATGGCTTTTGCGGCGCTGCCGGCGTTTGCTCAGGA
>Ga0102851_10002805_pt1 | contig 10651 bp, 10 predicted proteins | sample Mud3Dept3metaG_FD_79558 | JGI IMG/M metagenome (GOLD analysis project Ga0102851, IMG submission 79558) | Freshwater wetland microbial communities from Ohio, USA, analyzing the effect of biotic and abiotic controls - Mud 3 Core 4 Depth 3... | ecosystem: Environmental > Aquatic > Freshwater >...
CACCTTTTCGATGTTTTTTTCGCCGTATAATCAAGAAATTCGTCAATAGATACGCCTTTTTCCTGCAAAAATAAAAATATGATCGCGAAAATTAAAGGGGATGCCAATAGGCTTAAAGATTTCCATCCAGATCGGCCGGGGATTGGGGGAAATGGAAAAAGGAAAGCCCTCTCGGAATTGGGAGGGCTTTTTTGAATCTGCCTTTTTATAAAATTGATCAGCAGCACATGCAGGTGTCCACGCAGCCACAGGCATCAATCGTGCAGCCACAGTCATCAACCGGACAGGAACATTCCCAATTAAAAGTTTCATCAACTTTTGCTTTTTCCCTGCGTGCCGACTTCTCAGCTACTCCCTTTTTTGTTTCATTTTTTTTAATGTTGGCCATTTTAAAACCTCCCTTCCACGTTTCCTTCGACTAATACAACACCTCCCTGCATTTTAGATGGGATTTTTTAGGATTTGGTTCTGGTATGCGGGGGGAGGAGACTGGAATCTCATTAGATGGATAATCGTCCAAATGAGCAAAGAAAGGGTTTTAAAAACCTGTCTAACTGAGGGATTTCATCCTCAAAAGGGTTGTTTTGGGTTCGGTCCGATTCGGGGGAGCGAAAAAGGAGGCTAAAATGAAAAGAGGGCAAATTTATAGAGAAATGAAAGAGGCGTTCGGGTTAGTGCCCGGTTTCTTCAAATTGGTTCCGGATACAACATTGGAGCTTCCGCCGTTTCAGCCCGGTGACCCCTTTGCCTCCGCGTCTCTTTGCGGAAACGAAGAGGGGAGAACTTAGGAGGTTTCTCCCGGCCCTTTTTGCCTTCGGCGCCTGCTTTCTTACCCGGGCAACAAGGAGAGCTGCACAGTCATTACAAGTCAGGGCGAGGCGCACGACCGAAGCTGAAAGCTGCGAATCCCTCCCCGTTATTTCATCTTAGTCGTAAATTCCCTTTATTCCTCTCTATTGCTACCGATAAAGAATAAGAAAGATTCAGGATAAAACCTTGGCGGGCATGGCCGCGGGCAGAAGACTTTTAAATTTTTTGGGGATTTGAAAACGAGGTAACTCATTGAAATTATTGGTAGGCGATGCGGGATTCGAACCCACGACCTTTGGTTCCGGAGACCAACGCTCTATCCATCTGAGCTAATCGCCCACGCCGCAATGAATATTTTTGCATCCTTACCCGATTTTGTCAACTTCAGACATTTTTTGGCGATATTTACGCGCCGCGGGAAGGTTTTTTTGCTTCATTTCAGGGAATTGCCGCGATGAACTCCGTCCACGAAAAGAATATCCCTGTCAGTTCTCAAAACCCCGGATCCGAGATCCGCGCCGTTGATGAAGAATTTCAACAAGGCAAGGATTTGGTCAGCGCCTTCATAAAAACCATCAAGGCGTTTCGGCTTTACCCCGCCGATAATCCCACCCTGAAGGGAATACAGGAGCAGCTGTTCACCCGGATGCAGCTTTTTCTGAAAATATACAATTCCTTCACTCTGGAAATCGGGGAATACCAATTTTCTTTTCGCGGGAACCTGCTTTATGAAGATCGGGACCTGAACGGAAGCCTGCCTTTCCTGTTCTTTAAGGATGGGCTGCGCGAACTTCGGTTTACGGAGGGAATCGAAGAATGGGAGATGAAGGAATTCAACGAGATCGTCATCCAGCGGAACAACGTCAATGAATTTGAGGACGATTTAATCACTCTGATCTGGGAAAAGGATTTTATTCACATCAGCCATGTAGCCATCGACCCTTTCACGGAGGAAGGCCTGGGGTTGATCCCGGCAACGGTGGAGCAGTTTCGGAAGAATGTGAATACCGATCCCATTCCGGAGAGCGCCGGGGGAGATTTTCAAGAGGACGACGACGGCGGGGAGTACGATTTTGACCAAGTCATTTTTGAAAAGGCAAAAGAATCCGTGTCGATCGGGGCGGCGGTTTATTTTTTAACCCCGGCGGAGATGGAGTCCTTGCGCAAGGAAGTGGAAGGAGAACTCCACCCCAACTGCGTTTTCCAGGTGGTGGATATTATTCTTGAGATCATGGGGTTGGAAAGGGACGTGGAACCCTATCAGGACGCACTTCGCGTCCTCCAAAAACTCCTTGAGGCCCAGCTGGAAACCGGAGAGTTCGGAAAAGCCAGGGATCTCCTCAATCGGGTTCATATCATCCTCAAGACGTACCAATTGGCGGACTGGCAGGTCGAGGCGATCCGCCATTTCGTGGAAATCCTGGGAGACGCGGAACACACCCGGCGCCTCGGCTCCATCCTGGAAAAAGAAACCGAACTTCGTTTGGAAGATGTGAGCGCCTACCTGCTTCTCCTCGACCCCAAGGCCATCCCCGGGTTGATCAAGGTCCTGGGAGATCTGGGCAATTCCAAAGGGCGGAGAATGCTTTGTGACGTGATCTGCGAGTCTGCCAAGGGGAAACCCGAATGGATAATCCCGTTCCTGGATGACCCGCGGTGGTACTTGGTGCGCAATTTGGCGTATATCCTCGGCCGAATCGGGGGGGAATCCTCCCTGCCCCATCTTCAGAAGACCTGCACCCACCCTGAGCCCCGGGTGAGAAGGGAGGCCGTGCAGGGATTCGGTTTTATCGGCGGACCGCACGCCGCGACCCTATTGGCGCAGTCCCTCAAGGACCCCGATTTTCGAATCCGAAGCCTGGCCGCCATCAACTTGGCGCGGGTGGGGAAAAAAGGGAGCCTGCCGGCTCTTCTGGAAGTAATCCAGGCGAAAGATTTTACGAAGCGGGATCCTTCCGAAGTCAAAGCGTTTCTCGATGCCGCGGGAAGCATCGGCTCCAACGATGCTCTGCGGCCGCTGCAAAAAATCCTGGAGCAGAGGGGTTGGTTCGGCGGGGGAGTAAGAGACGAAGTGCGCCTGGCTGCCGCCAACTCTCTCGCCCTGATCGGAAGCCCAGAAGCGAAGGCGGTTTTGGAGGCGGGAACCCATTCCCGGGACGAGAGCATCCGCGGGGCGTGTCTGGAAGCAAGCAGAAGACTCGGAACTTAAGAGGAAATAACCGATGATCCCAGGACCGCAGGAGGACCGCAACCCCAATTTGTCGGAGGCGAAGGGGCCCCTTTTACCTTCCAGCCAGGAAAGCCTTCCGGCAAAGTTGGGATTCGAACTGATCATTCGCTTTTACCGCCTCCTCAAGGCCGCGACCCTCTACGACCGCAACAATATCCACATCAAAAGAATGACCTTGGATTTTCAGCAGATCCTTAATGATTTCCTTCGGGCCGAAGGCCGCCTCTCGCTAAAGGTTATCCGGGACCGCTTTTTCTTCAACAACATCTTCATGCCCATGAAAGCCGACCAGTATTCCATTTTGAAAAATTTTTCCCAGGAGCTGGCCAAGAAGGGGATCGGGGAGGTCGAGTTCAATGCGGATGCGGGGGAGGAGGCGCTGAAAGATTTTGCTTTTCTTCTGGCTTCGCTGGAGGAAAAGAATGAGAGCAACTACCTTCTCGTCAACAAGCAGCTGGAGGCCCGGGGCATTGCGCAAATCCTCGTGGGCAAACCGGAGGTCTTCTTGGCCCAGGAGGAGCTCCCGGATTCCGAAGATCAGAAGCGCCAGGCCCGGAAGACGTACTTCCGCTCCATTCACCTGGTCCGGGAAGTGGTGGAAGGGGTGAAACAACAGAAAATGGTCAACGTCCGCAAGGCCAAACACCTGATGGAAAACACGGTGAATTCGATCATGCAGGATGAGTCGGCGATGCTGGGCCTGGCGAACATCAAAAACTACGACGAGTATACCTTCAACCACTGCGTGAATGTGGCGATTTATGCCATTGCCATCGGCCAGCGGGTCGGACTTCCCCGGAAACTTCTCTCGCAGCTGGGGCTGGCGGGGCTATTTCATGACATCGGCAAAACGAAAATTCCCGTGGAGATTCTCAATAAACCCGAAAAGCTGACCCCGGAGGACTGGATCGTGGTCCGCCGTCATCCGGTATTCGGAGCGGAGACCATCATGCGGATCAAGGAATGGGGAGAGCTGTCGGCGCGCATGATCCATGGCGCCTTCGACCACCATTTGAAATTCGATTTGAGCGGGTACCCCAAGCTTTCCCGGAAAAGAAACCTGAGCCTATTCGGAAAAATCATCGCCCTGGCGGATTTTTACGATGCCATGGTTCGGCCCCGGGTGTACCGCAAATTTCCCTACGTTTCCGAAAAAATCCTGGGTTTCATGCTGGAGCATGCGGGAAAGGACTTTGATCCGATCCTCGTAAAAGTCTTCATCAATATGGTGGGGGTCTTCCCGCTGGGGACGCTCGTTCTCCTGAACACGAACGAGATGGGAATCGTGATGAAAACCCAGGAAGACCCGGATTTCGGGGAGCGGCCGGTGGTTTGCCTGCTGTCCTACAGCGAGGGGGAGTATCGAAAGGGCAAAGAAATCGACCTGAAGGAGACGGACGAAAGCACGGGGAATTTCCAACGATCCATCGTCAAAACGCTGGATCCCAACGAATACAATCTCAATATCGCCGAATTCCTGATCTGAAAAGCCCCTCGAACCCGGCTGCGCCTTTCGCGCGGAGCCTTCCTATTTTATGATCAGCCCGCCCCGGGTCCAACGCTTGATCTCCGTCAGGCTTACCGAAAAGTTTAAGGGAAGGGTGTAACCCGGAAACTCGATTTCCCTCTTCCAGGAGGCGGTGATAGTGAGGTCATCACCGGAGTGGGTGATTTTAACCTGGCGGGCGGTCAGCTCCAACCCGGTCTGACGGACGGAGGAGATCACTTTCTGGATAATCTCCGCGTCGGTTTTGGCATGTCCTGCAGCCGCCCAGCTCAGGGCTTCGCGGATCTTGTGACGCGCCTCAAAGTAGTCCCAATAAGCTGTGCCCACTTTGAAACCCACGTATCCCGCGGCTCCGATGACTATTAGGAAAAAGAGGCACCCCAGCGCGGAAGCCCCCCGAGAGCTTTTGAAAACGCTTCGCCGATCATAAGGCTTTCCAGTTCCGGTCATCGTTTTTTTTCTCCCTTGGAATCGCTTTTCCCCCCGTTTAATTCCTGGGAGGCCCAATATTTTTTCAGGGCTTTTTCCTTTTCAGCATAAAGGTCGCTGAGCTTTTCCGGCACCAAAACGGAGAGACCCGCGGCAATGGTCAGGGCTGCCGGAGCGATTTTTGAATCCGAGAGGACCTTGCTTTTCGACGGGAGGAAGGCGGTCAGGACGAGGCAGAAGATGGCGATCAGGAGGATGGCCTTCAAAAAACCGAAGGCTGCGCCCCCGATCCGGTCGGCCCAGGTCAGGTGGGCCTTTTTAACAAATCCGGAAAGGAGCCGGCCGAGGAGACCGATGAGCACGGAAATTACGATCAAGAGTATAAGAAACCCGAGAACCAGGGCCAGAACCTCGTTGTCCACCCAGCTTCCGAGCCATTTCGAAACATAGGCGTACCCGTAGCTGGCGCCGAGGAATCCGAAAATGATGGCCAGAAAGGAAAAAATCTCCCGCACCAAACCCCGGATCAGGCTGTAAAGGATTGAAACCCCGATGAGAAAAAGAAAAAAGATATCCAGGTTGTTCATGTCCCCAATATATACCCCAGGAGGCGAAATTATTCAAATAAAAAATCAGGTTTTTGGAAAGCATTCAGTCACGGGGGCTCGCTCGCTATGAACGAAGGACCGGCGCTCGGCCAAGAGGTCCCCTGGCCTGGGGGCTCGGACGGCTCGCTTGGAACCATGAGGCGGTGATTTCTTCGTGGAGGGGGCGGGGGCCAAGACCTCTCGCCTTCCATTGCGGATAAAGAGTGTTTTCTCCGAGTCTCTGCCTATCCCGGCCGATGCTTCCGGCGCGCACCGCCCGAGCCCCCCGTGACTGAATGATTACGGTCTTTGCCGCCGGGGAAGTTTCGGCCTTCCTTTCGCGGCCCGCATTCTTTTTCTTGCCTGGCGGGTGGCCCTTTGTTATCCTGAAGAGGAGTAATTAAAAGGAATTTAAAGGAAAAATCTGATCCCGCAGAAGGTGTTCTCCGAAATCGGGAAGAGCGGCATATGGATATCCGGCGTTTTTTCCAGGGAAAGAAACGGGCGCGAACGGGGAGCGAAGAATGGGAGCACGACCTCTTTGTCGCCGGTCCTCCGTCAAAGCCGCGCATTGGGCTGAACGTCTTTTTATTTTTACTGACTCTGCTGACCACCACTTTCGCCGGCGCCCTCCAGGAAGGGGTAAACCCTTTAGAAACTCCGAGCCATATATGCCGCGGCCTCCCTTTTTCTTTCTCCCTGATGGGAATTCTCCTGGCCCATGAGTTCGGCCATTACCTGGCAGCAAAAAGGCACGGACTGAACGTAACTCTCCCCTATTTTATTCCGGCTCCCCCTATCATCGGGACCTTCGGCGCCTTCATAAAGATGCGGTCCCCGGTCCGGGATCGGCGGATGCTCATGGATGTGGGGGCTGCCGGACCTCTGGTGGGGGTGATTGTGGCGATTCCCTTGCTGATCGCAGGGCTGCGTCTTTCTGAGGTCAGGCTCATCCAGGGAGAGGCGGGGATGAGCCTGGGCTCATCTCTTCTCCTTTCGCTGCTGAGCCGGATCGTGGTCGGGCCTTTGCCGGAAGGGTACGACATCGTCATCCATCCGGTCGGCTTTGCGGGCTGGATTGGTCTCCTGGTTACGGCGCTAAACCTCCTTCCCATAGGACAGCTCGACGGAGGGCACGTGGGCTACGCTCTCTTCGGCGAGTGGCAGAACCGGATTTCCAAATTTATTTATGGCGGGTTGATCCTGCTGGGAGTGTTCGGCTGGCAGGGATGGCTGGTCTGGGCCGTTCTTCTTTGGTTTCTGGGAATTCGTCATCCCGTGCCAACCGACTGGTGGGTCCCTCTGGATCGGAAGCGGAAGATCGTCGGCTGGGTCACGGTGGGGGTGTTCATTTTAACCTTCATCCCGGTGCCTTTCAGCGGATTTTGAAGAGAATTTCACCGCAGAGCACGCAGAGGGCGCGGAGATTTATAATTCGAAAAAAAATCCCCCTCCCAAGATCGGGAGAGGGCGTTATCCGGTCGAGAATATATAAGGGTTTTTTCGAGGCAGAGCCCACAGAGAGCACAGAGGTATCATGGCTTAAACTGAGTCAGTTTTTGCCCTCGCGGGTATTTGTCCCTTCCTTTCTGTTGGTGAAAACTCTGTGATCTCTGTGCCCTCTGCGGTAATAGATTTTTTTCTGAAGGGAAAAAATGGAAATTAAACGATTGGAAGTCGGCTCTTTTGAAAACAACTGCTATCTCGTCACGTGTCCGCAAACTAGCGAAGCCATCGTCATCGACCCGGCCGCCGAAGAGCGGAAAATCATCATGGAGATCTCAAGGCGAAGAATAAAATATATCCTGATTACCCATGGACACCTGGATCATATCGGGGCCCTTGAGGAGGTTCGGGAGAAAGTGAAAGCCCCGGTGGGCATCCATGAAAAGGACTCCCGAGCCCTCTGGCGGAAAGCCGATTTTTTTCTCACTGACGGCCAGGTCTTGAAATTCGGAGAATTGGAAATGAAAGTCCTCCATACCCCCGGACACACGCCCGGCGGAACCTGTTTCCTCATTGGAAAAGTCCTCTTTTCCGGGGACACCATTTTTCCCAACGGGCCCGGCAATACGGCCCTGCCGGGAGCGGACTACCGGCAGATCCTTGAATCCATCCACTCGAAGATATTCACCCTGCCCGAGGAAACGGCTATTTACCCCGGCCACGGGTTGGAAACGACCGTCGGAAGGGAAAAGGCCACGGAATTTTATCCTCGCCCCGACTCCTTGAACGGGAGAAAGGAATGAAGACGGAGCTGGTTCCCGGCCGGCCCCTTCCTCCTGAAATCCGTGCGGCTTGGGAAGCGATTCTCAACGAACTCCCGCAGGGAAGCCCGTTTCTCTCCCCGCTTTGGGTTGAGGTCTGGATGAAACATTTCGGGGGTTCCCTGGAGCCCACGCTGCTGCTTTTCCGTGATGGAGCCGGAACCCTGAGGGGCGTCGGGCATTTGACTAAGACTTTGGGAAACGGGAGAAAGGGCCTTTACCTTTCGGGAAGCCAGGACGTTTGGGATTACCGCGATTTCGTGATTCAACCTGGGTGGGAGGAGGAGGTTTTTCATGGCCTGGCCTCTTTGATGAAAAAAGATTCTCTCGACTTTATCGAACTGAAAAGCATTGCCCAAGGTTCCCCGACGGTCCGCTTTTTCCCGAAAATAATGGAATCTGAGGGGCTCCGGGTTTCCCGGGAGGTTGAGGAGACGGTCCTGAATCTTTTCCTGCCTTCCACCTGGGAAGGGTTCCTGGAGGCCCTGAACGCCAAGGACCGCCATGAACTGCGTCGCAAAATCCGCCGCATAGAAAAGGAGGGGTCCTGCGAGTGGACGAGGGATGTCGATCCTTCTTCGCTGGATGAAAAGGTGGCCCTCTTCCTTAACCTCCACCGGAAGAGTCGCCGCGACAAGTCGGAGTTCATGACGCCGGAAATGGAGGCTTATTTTCGCAGCCTGGCCAGGGAGTTGCTGAAAAGGGACTGGCTGGACCTTTCGTTCCTCAGGTTTCGGGGCAAGGAGATTGCGGCCTTCTTTTCTTTCGACTTCGCCGGGGTCAAATTTATCTACAACTCCGGATATGACCCGGATTTCTCCTGGTACAGCCCGGGGATCGTTATCTCGGCCTATTGCATCCGCGGGGCCATTCAGAAGGGCATGAAAGGGTTTAATTTCCTGAGGGGGCGGGAGGATTACAAGTACCACTTGGGGGCTAAGGAGGAGCCGAACCTCCGTCTGCGCGCGGAAAGAACGTGAAGAGAACGGCGGTCTTTAGCGTACACAGCTGTCCTCTTGCCGCCCTCGGGGGCAAAGAAACCGGGGGGATGAACGTCTATGTTCGCGAGATGTCCCGGGAGATGGGCCGGCTGGGATTCCAGGCGGATGTCTTCACCCGCTCGCAGAACCCTCATATTGCCCGGGTGGTACAAATAGGTCGGAACGCCCGGGTTATCCATCTGAAGGCGGGTCCGGAAAAGCCCCTCCCCAAGAATGAGCTCCTTCCTCATTTGCCTGAGTTCATTGACGGGATCAAGAAATTTTCCGCCGAGGAGGGGGTTTCCTACGATTTAATCCATTCCCACTATTGGCTGTCCGCACGGGTGGGCGAGGCGTTACGAAAGGAATGGTCCGTTCCGCTGATCCACATGTTTCATACCCTGGGGGTCTTGAAAAACAGCCTGAATCGCCGCCGGGGGGAGAAGGAGTCCGCGGAACGGATTCAAATAGAAAAGGAGATCATGGCCTCGGCCGATATCCTCGTTGCGCCGAGCCCCTGGGAAAAAGAGAAAATGGTTTCCCATTACGGGGCTGAACCGGGGAAAATACGGGTGATCCCGTGCGGCGTCGACCTGACGCTCTTTCGCCCTGTATCCGCGTCCAAAGCCAGGAAATACCTCGGGCTTTCTGAAAGAAAATTTGTTCTCTTTGTCGGGCGGATTGATGCCATTAAAGGGATCGATCTCCTGATTCGGGCGATTGACTGCCTCGTGGAAAAATCCTGCCTGGGGAAGCATGAAATCGGGCTGATCATTGTCGGCGGCGACAGGGATGCAGACCCGCAGATTGAAACCCAGGAGATGCAGAGGCTGCGAAAGCTGGTTACACGGCTCAATCTCGAAGAAGAAGTGGCCTTCTGGGGGGCACAGCGGCAGGACCTGCTTCCTTATTTTTACTCGGCAGCCGAGGCGATCATTTTGCCTTCGCGGTATGAGTCTTTTGGAATGGTGGCCCTGGAAGCGATGGGGTGCGGAATGCCGGTTATTGCCTCCCGTGTAGGGGGGCTTCAGTTTACCGTTGAAGACGGGCGCACCGGATTTCTGGTCCCGGAGGGAAATTGGAGGGAACTCGCGGATAGGATCCGGAAGGTTATCGTCTCTCCTGAGCTAAAAAAGAAACTGGGCCGGGCGGCCTTGAGGAGGGTCAAGAGATTCAGCTGGCCAAAAATTGCCCGTGAGGTTTTAGCCGTTTATCGGTCCCTTCGTTGAGCTCTCTTCTTTGTCTCTTTCATCCCGCAGCAAATCAGAAGAGCAAACCCGCAAACCATGAGAATCCTCCCTTGCCTCTCATTCGGCAAAAGGGGGAGATTACCGTGAATTGGAGATGGCTCGACTTTTTTACGCTTGCGGGAACTTGCCCTGTTTCACGATTCTGAGCATGGCCCGATGGATTTTTCCGTTGCTGGCCAGGACGTGCCTGCCGCGGAGATCAAGGGGCTTTCCCAGAAAATCCGTTATCTCCCCCCCGGCCTCGGAAACCATTAGGGACCCGGCGGCTATATCCCAGGTACCCAGCTTCATTTCCCAGAAGCCGTCGAAGAGCCCTGCCGCGACATAGCAGAGATCAAGAGCCGCGGAGCCGGCGCGGCGCACAGCCTGAGCCCGGATGGCGAAATTGTGAAAGTGGTCGAAGTTGTTGATTCTGCTTTCCCTCAGGTCGTAAGGAAAGCCGGTCGCAAGGAGGCTGCGGGAAAGGTCCGGCTCCGAAGAGACTCGAATTTTGCGGCCGTTGAGCCTCGCTCCCTTTCCCCTCTCGGCGGTGAAGAGCTCGTCGCGCGTGGGATCGTAGACCACTCCCAAAACTACCTCCCTGTCCTTCGC
>Ga0102851_10002807_pt1 | contig 10648 bp, 9 predicted proteins | sample Mud3Dept3metaG_FD_79558 | JGI IMG/M metagenome (GOLD analysis project Ga0102851, IMG submission 79558) | Freshwater wetland microbial communities from Ohio, USA, analyzing the effect of biotic and abiotic controls - Mud 3 Core 4 Depth 3... | ecosystem: Environmental > Aquatic > Freshwater >...
GAAGCGCTGCTTGCCTTGCTCGCCATCTTCCTCTGGCATTTCTACAACCAGCACCTTCGCCCGGCCGTGTTCCCGATGAGTTGGGTGTGGATTACGGGACGTATCACGGGCGAAGCTCTTTACGATGAACACCGACTCACCTACGAGGAGGAGTACGGTGAGGCTCCACCGCGAGCACCGACGCGTGAGACGGCTTGGCACGAACATCCCGTTTGGTCGATCGCTGCGCTGGGAATCGTGTTCTTTGCTTCGGTCGTCGTCCTCTCACTCGACATTTCCTCGTTGCGCGCGGAGATGGCCAAACTCGGCATTACCGAGGAACCGGAGGGACATGCAGTGACCGCGATCGCTGCCTCCGACCTGGTCGGGGTATACGACGAGAGATTCGATCCGTGGGAGAACTGCTTCAGCTGCCACAACAAGGAACGCTACGAGAGCGACGAGGAGAACTTCCCGCACACCCTGCACTTCGAGGAAGAAGACTTCGACAGCGAGTGCACGACTTGTCACGATTCAGTGTTCCACGAGAAGTTCCTCACGGATAGGGAGGGCTGCCTGGAGTGCCACGAGCCTGAGGAGATCCACATTCCGGCGAAAGAGCCGGAGGCCTAGCCGTCGATTCCAAGCCCGTACGTCACCCGGGTTGGAACAGGTCTCGAGGCTCGGCTGGACGATGCACGACGCCGCCCAACCGGCCGGCGTGGCCGTGCGCACCGGTTGGCGGTGGATCCGGTGCTTTCGCCACAGCGCCGCCGGCCTGCCATCTTCCCGCACTACGAGGTCCGTGTGACGAACCTCCCTGAACTCAACACCTAGCGTGGGAGCGTCGTTGCGTGCAGGAAGATAGGGTGACGGTAGGGCACGCGGCCGAAATCATCTTTCTGCTGGTAACGCTTGCGGTCATGGCCAGTTATCTGGGTATACGTCGTTACACCCAGGAAGACTCGCATTTCTGTCAGAGCTGTCACGAAGCGGCTCCGGAAGTGGCGGCCTGGTTGGAGAGCGAGCATCGCGACATTCGCTGCCAAGCCTGCCATCACCCGACGACGGAAGAGGGCCTCGAGATCTTGTGGGTGTACATGACCGGCAAGATGCCGAACATCCAGCACGCGAAGGTGAGTGTTTCCTCTTGTGCAGGCTGTCATGCCAGCCACGATTCGCGTTGGCCCGAGATAGCCAACTCCACGGGCCATCGTACGCACATCACGAAGGCGCGGCTGGACTGCACGGAGTGTCATGGCCAGCAGATGCACTTTGGTCAGCCCCCGCGCGAGATCTGTCTCAGCTGCCACGAGGGGAAGGATGCTGGCAAGGCGCATGAGCCGAATCATTGCCTCGCCTGTCACAACTATCTGTCCACCGAAGAAGACAAGCTATTGCCGAATCGTGCCGACTGCATGCGCTGTCACGAAAAGCAGGACCGGCCGATTCTTCTGCCGCCCACGGCGCCCATGCAATTCGTGTGTTCCGGCTGCCACGAGCCGCACGCGGATGGCCGTATCGCGCCGTGCGCCGACTGCCACCGCGAATCCGAGATCTTGGGACTGCACAAGCATCCCGATCATCAGGTTTGCGGTGATTGCCATGAGCCGCATGAGTGGACTTCGACGAATCGGCAGTGCACGGAATGCCACGAGAACTACTCCAAGCACTACCCCGGGCAAAAGTGCAAGAATTGTCACGACTTCGCGCAAGAAGATGCGACGCCTTGATGAGTGAGTGGTTGCCGGAATGACGCCTCTTCGAAACGTCAGCATACGCATCAAGCTGGCCCTGTTCGCCGGGAGCATCGTCGGCCTGGTGGTGATGGGACAATCGTTCCAGGCGTTGGTACACGAGGCCGTCGGGATTCAGGAGGAGATCGCGCTCGAGACTCGACTCGTTCTCGTGACTCTGGCCAGCGGTGTCGGAAACCTCTGGACCGAAGAGAAAGTCCCTGATCTCGAACCATTCGCGGGGCGCTTCAAGGGCAAGCTCGAAGTGCGCTCGTTGGCTCTCTTGTCTCCGGAAGGCGAGGTCGTGACGCACTATGGGGATCTTCCGACACCGCAACAAATTCGCATGGTCACGCGCCTGCGTCTTCGCGCCGTTCCCCAGACACTCTGGGCGCTGGGGACCGAGCCGCTCGAGTTGGTGATTGCCACGCCCATTCTCGGCGAGGATCGCACGCGAGGCTATCTGATGTGCGGTGTGCGGTCCGACGAAGCGGCACAACGTCTGGGGGGGATCGTCACCAAGTTTCTGGTCGAGGCGTTCTGGTGGATGTCGATTGCCGCGGGTCTGACGCTTTGGGCGACCCATCTCCTGATTCGTCCGCTGGTGAGACTCGCCGACGACTTGTTGCACATCGGAAGTGGAAGCTATCGCCTGCCGCCGGAAGGGCGCGCCGACGGCGAGGTTGGCTTCGTTCAGGATCGACTCGTCGAACTCTCGGACATGTTGGCCGGCGAACGCGCACAAGTGTTGGAGCTGACCGGAAAGCTGCATCACCAGATCACCGTGATCTCGGCGGGGCTCGAAGCGCGCGCGGCCGAGCTGTCGGCAGTCCTCGATTCCGTGCGCGATGCCGTTCTGGTCGTGCGCGAAGACGGCCATGTGGTGAGGGTCAACGAACCGGCGCGAGAATTCTTCGGCGATACGGCCGCCGCGCCGCTCTGGGATCGGGTAGTCGATTCCGATGCCTTGCAGCGCACCATCGAACATGCGTGCGCCACGCAGAGCTCCGCGCTGCTACACACGGATGTCTACGTGGGCGCCGGGGATTCCGTTCGGCCGGCCCGCGTGCGCGTCGCACCGCTGCAAAGCGAAACGCACGAATTGGGCGCCCTGGTCGTAGTGGCGGAAGACCTGAGTGAGAGCCGAAAGCTGACGGAACACATGATGCGCTCGGAGCGGCTGAGCTCGATGGCGACGCTCACGGCCGGGATCGCGCATCAGCTGGGTAATCATCTCAATGCGATCAAAGGCTATGCTGCATTGCTGTCGCGACAGCTGCAGCATGGAGATCCGGGCACCATTTCCGACTTGTCCGCGATCGCGAGAGAGGTGCGGGCCGCGGGTGCACTTCTGGAACGCACGCAGGAGCTCACGCGAACGCGCAATCCGACTCGCTTGGAGTTCACATTGGACGAGTTGGTCGACAGCGTGCGCGAGATGGCAGCGTTTGCCGCAACGAACCATCGCGTGGAGATCTCGGTTGAAGTCGCGGACAAGGGGATCTCCCTGCATGGGGATCCCGGGCTGCTCGGGGAGGCGATCTTCAACCTCGTGATGAACGGGATCCAGGCCATGCCCAATGGCGGAAAGCTACGGATTCGGGCTTGGAAGAGCGGGCGCTGCGGAATCATCTCCATCGAGGATGAAGGTGAGGGAATCTCCGAAGAAGCCCATGGCCACATCTTCGATCCGTTCTTCACGACCAAGCCTTCGGGGGAGGGGACCGGGCTGGGTCTCGCGATCGCCGCCCACATCGTCGAGCTGCACGGTGGCGAGATTACCGTCACGAGCGAAATCGGATCTGGGTCGATCTTCAAGGTCTTGCTGCCACTGCACGACGGGAACACCACGGATCCCAGCACACCCGCGGCCTCCACGACTCGGAGACGGAGGCGAAATCGTGGCTGAAGGAGCGACCATACTCGTCGTCGACGACCAGGCTCCGGCACGGGAGATCTTGAGTCGCTACCTGAAGGACATCGGCTACCGACCCATCACGGCCGAGTCGGTGGCGCGGGCGGAGGAGATTCTCTCGACGGAAGTCATTGACGCGGTACTCGTGGACCTCCGTATGCCGGATGCGGATGGAATCGCGGGACTTCGACAATTCAAGAAGCATGACGCTCAAATGCCGGTGATTCTCGTGACGGCCCACGCGACGGTGGAAAGCGCAGTTGCGGCGATGAAGCTCGGGGCATTCGATTACATGCGCAAACCCATCGAGTTCGAACAGCTGGAGATCGTCGTGGGCCGCGCCCTCGAGCATCGACGACTGTTGCAGGAGAACCGCGAGCTGCGCGCGGTGATCGAGGATCGCTACCGGCTGGACAACCTTCTGGGCAAGAGCCCCAAGATGCAGGCACTCTTCGATCTGATCCGCAAAGTGGGTCCTGCTGACGTCCCGGTACTCATCACCGGTGAGAGTGGCACGGGCAAGGATCTCGTGGCTCACGCATTGCACGGACAAAGCTCGCGAGCTCAAGCCAAGTTTCTGTCGATCAACTGTGCGGCGGTGCCTGAGAGCCTGCTCGAGAGTGAACTCTTCGGCCACGAACGGGGCGCCTTCAGCGGTGCAGTGCGGGCTCGCACGGGATACTTCCGCGAGGCCGACGGCGGTACACTTTTTCTCGACGAGGTTGGGGACATGAGCCCCGCGCAGCAGGCGAAGCTGCTGCGCGCACTCGAGAGTGGCGAGATCATTCCGGTTGGCTCAGAGCAGCCGATCCATGTGGACGTTCGCCTGGTAGCGGCGACCAATCAAGATCTCGAAGAGCTGACTCGGACGGGCAAGTTTCGCGAAGACTTGCTCTTTCGCATAGATACCGTGCGGCTGGAGCTCCCGCCGCTGCGCGAACGCCGCGACGACATACCGCTGTTGGCGGCGCATTTCCTCGAGCGGTTGGCGCTCACGAGGGGAGTGGAGACGCCTTCGCTGAGCAAAGCCGCCATGCGTTGCCTGCTCGATCACACATGGCCGGGGAACGTCCGTGAGCTCGCCCATGCGATCGAACACGCGGTCCTGGTGGCGAGCGGCGCGACGATCGAACCGGAGGACTTGCCGGGGCGCGTCACCGGGCAGCAGTCGGGAGTGGCGGCGCTGGCCGCGGGATCCGAGGGGCAGGGGTTCCGCGAAGCTCGAACCGTCTTCGAACGCGCCTATTTCAGAGAGATCATCAAGCGCGCAGATGACAAGGTCAGCCTGGCGGCTCGGCTCGCCGGCATTCACCGTGCGACCTTCCATAAGAAGCTGCGCCAGCTGGGGATCGATTCGAGCAAGCTGAGCGACGAGGACGAGTGAGAGATCGCAATCGAGGGCAGGACTCTCACTTGAAGCTGGGAACCGCCTATGCTCGCCGCGAGGAGTGCAAACGGGCTGCAAGGCAAACCATGCATGAGCTTTCGATCGCCTGCTCTCTCGTGAAGGCGGCCGCCGATGAGGCGATGCGGCATGGGGCCCTGCGCGTGGTGAAGGTCGACGTGGTTCTCGGGGCGCTCAGCGGCGTGCAGATGGATGCGCTCGTCTTCTGTTTTCCCGTCGTGGCCAAAGGCACCGTGTGTGAGGGCGCCGGGCTCGACGTCGAGATCGAGCCGGCGAAAGGCCGCTGCCCCGGTTGCGCGACCACCAGCGAAGTGCGCGACTTCATGACCCACTGTCCGGAATGCGGCGCCTGGCCGCTCGGACTCGAAGGGGGCCGCGAGATGAGACTGCGCGCGCTGGAGGTCGAGTAGCGATGTGTTCGACCTGCGGGTGCGGACAGCGTGATCGTCATCGACAGGAACCGGACGGCGCGCACGCTCACGGCCATCCCCACCCTCACACCGGTTCTTCGCACGAGCATCCCCATGATGCTTCAGGCGCCACCGGCGCCACCACGCTGATCCAGGTCGAACAGTCGCTGCTGGCCGAGAACGACCGCTTCGCCGCGCAGAACCGCGCCTTCTTCGCCGGCCGCCGCACACGCTGCTTCAACCTGATCAGCTCGCCGGGAGCTGGCAAGACCACGCTGCTCGAAAAGACGCTGAGCGCGCTCCGCGACCACTCGGTCGCCTGCGCGGTCATCGAGGGCGATCAGGCTACCGACCTCGACGCGCAGCGCATCGCGCGCACCGGCGTTCCCGTCTTCCAGATCGAAACCGGCCGCTCCTGCCACCTCGATGCTCACCAGGTGCAGCACGCGCTCGGTCGTCTCGAAGTGCCCGATCGCGGGCTGTGCTTCATCGAGAACGTGGGCAATCTGATCTGTCCGACCGAGTTTCAACTGGGCGAGCACGAGCGCGTGACCATCGTCAGTGTAGCTGAAGGGGCCGACAAGCCGGCCAAGTACCCGCTCGCGTTCAGCACCGCGACAGCGGTGGTCATCTCGAAGATCGACCTGCTTCCCCACGTCGACTTCGATCTCGTGGAAGCGAAGCATCTCGTCGCGGGACTGAACCCGAACGCTCCCATTTTCGAAGTGTCCGCGCGCAGCGGCGTTGGGATGGACGCTTGGCTCTCGTGGCTCCAGCGTGCGGTAGACACCCCGCTCTGACGGGAGAACGAATCGCATGTGCCTCGGTGTTCCGGGAAAGGTCGTGGACATCACCCGCCACGAGGTGGGCATGCAGATGGGTCGCGTCCAGTTCGGCGGGATCCAGAAAGAGGTGTGCCTCTCGTTTCTCCCCGAGATCCGGGTGGGCGACTACGTGATCGTGCACGCCGGCTTCGCGATCAGCCAGCTGGACGAGGCGGAGGCGGCCATCACCCTGGAAATCCTGAGGCAGATGGGTGACCTCGCCGAGTGGACCGACGCCGGCGCGGACGCCGCCCCGGGGCCGGGCAGCGATGCGCTTCGTTGACGAATACCGCGACGGCGAGGCGGTGCGGCAGGCCGCTGCGGCCATCGCCTCGATGCAGACTCGGCCGTGGACGCTGATGGAGATCTGCGGCGGCCAGACCCACTCCATTCTCAAGTTCGGCCTCGATCAGCTGCTCCCCCCCGCGCTGACCCTCGTCCATGGCCCGGGGTGTCCCGTTTGTGTGACGCCACTGGAACGGATCGACCAAGCGGTCGACATTGCCGCGCGGAAGGAAGTGATCTTCACGTCCTTCGGCGACATGCTCCGCGTGCCGGGGTCGAGCAAGAGTCTGCTGCAGGTGAAGTCAGAGGGCGGTGACGTGCGCATCGTCTACAGCCCGCTCGACGCGGTGAAGCTCGCGGAGGAGAACCCCGGGCGCGAGGTCGTCTTCTTCGCGGTCGGTTTCGAGACCACCGCGCCCGCCAATGCCATGGCGGTGTGGCGCGCGCACGAACTGGGCTTGCGCAACTTCACCGTTCTCTGCTCCCACGTCCTGGTTCCGCCGGCGATCGACGCGATCCTGGGGGCGCCCGGTTGCCGGATCCAGGGGTTCCTCGCCGCCGGTCACGTCTGCACGGTGGAAGGCTGCGAAGACTACGAGCCGCTTGCCGCGAAGTACGGCGTCCCGATCGTGGTCACCGGCTTCGAACCGGTGGACCTGATGGCCGGGATCCTCGCCTGCGTGCAAGCGCTCGAAAGGGGATCCGCGACGGTCGAGAACGCCTACAAGCGTTCGGCGAGCCGCGCGGGCAACCCGCACGCGCGCGCGCTGGTGCGGCGCGTTTTCGAGACGTGCGACCGCGCATGGCGCGGGATTGGCGTCATTCCGCAGAGCGGGTTGAAGCTGCGTCGGGAGTTCGCAGCGCTCGACGCCACACGTCGCTTCGACTGCGGCCACATCCGCACCGACGAGTCGAAGGAATGCATCGCGGGCGAGATCCTCCTCGGGCATCGCCGACCCCCCGAGTGCGCGGCCTTTGGGAACGAGTGCGCGCCGGATCACCCGTTGGGCGCGCCGATGGTGTCGGCCGAGGGTGCCTGTGCCGCGTACTACGCCTACCGGAGATCGGCATGAGCGACCAGACGCCCCCCGATCCATCGCAGTGGTCGTGCCCGGCGCCCACCCAAGCGTCCGACACGGTGCAGTTGGCACACGGGGGTGGCGGGCGGCTGACCCAGAAGCTCATCGAGTCGGTGTTCGTCCCGGCGCTGCGGAACCCCGCCCTCGAAGTGCTCCACGACGGCGCCCTTCTCTCGCTTCCGCCGGGAAGGATCGCGTTCAGCACCGACTCCTACGTCATCGACCCGATCTTCTTCCCGGGCGGCGACATCGGTTCGCTCGCTGTGCACGGCACCGTGAACGACCTCGCGATGTGTGGCGCGCGGCCGCTCCATCTCTCCGCCGGTTTCATCCTCGAGGAGGGGCTGCCCCTCGCCGACCTGCGGCGCATCGTGGCGTCCATGGGGCGGGCGGCGGCCGAGGCCGGAGTCGCCGTGGTCACCGGCGACACCAAGGTGGTGGATCGCGGCAAGGGCGACGGGATCTTCATCAATACCGCGGGTATCGGCATCGTGCCGGAAGGCGTCGAGATCGCACCGACCCGGGCGCGCGCCGGCGACCTGGTGCTCGTGAACGGCGAGATCGCGGTACACGGGATCGCCATCCTGTCGGTGCGCCAGGGCCTGGAATTCGCGACCGAGATGGTGAGCGACTCCGCGTCCCTGCATGAACTCGTGGCCGCGGCTCTCGATGTCGCGGGTTCCCACCTGCACGTGCTGCGCGACCCGACCCGCGGAGGGGTGGCGAGCGCGCTCAACGAGATCGCGACCGCAGCGGGCGTGTCGATCGAACTCGAGGAGCGCTCCATCCCCGTCAACGAGGCGGTGCAGGGAGCGTGCGAGTTGCTCGGCTTCGATCCGCTCTATGTCGCGAACGAGGGCAAGTGCCTCGCCATCGTGGCCCCGTCCCACGCCAAGGCTGTCCTCGATGCGTGGCGACGCCATCCGCTCGGCAAAGACGCGGCCATCATCGGCCAGGTGCGCGAAGAGCCGCGCGGCCGCCTCGTGCTGCACACGCGCATCGGCGCCCGCCGCATCGTCGACATGCTCTCGGGCGAGCAACTGCCGCGCATCTGCTGAGGCGGGCGGCTCGAGCGCGCCCGCCCAGGCGGCAGGTGCGACGTCAGCCTGGGGGTACCGCCCTTTCAGGCATGCGCTCCAAGGGTTCTGTGACGCCCTCCTTGCCGGCCACGGCAGCTTCCTTGTTGCGTTCGGCGACGAGTCTCTCATATTCCAATGTGTGTTCTTCACGCAGCCGCCTGAGACTCATCTTTCCCGTCAACATCGTCGTATCCAGCGGAAAGACTTCCGGACGGAGAGTGACACCCCATAGATGCCAGATCAGCACCACGAGCACGGCCAACGTCGCTTCATACCCGTGCGCGAGACGGGCCGCAGCCAGGATCACACCCGGCAGATAGGTGGTCGCAAACTCCGGGAAGACGAGCAGGATCCCCGTTCCACCGATGAGGCAGCCACCGAGGAAGAATCCCCAGTACTCGAACTTCTCACCGTAATCGAACTTGCCGAAGCGGGGTGCCGGCCCCAAGCCCAGGTGATGCCGCAGGCTCGCGATGATGTCTCGGAAGTCCTTCGCCGTGGGCAAGATCTCCGGTCGCTCATGCGAACGCAGCGTCAAAATGACAGCGCGCACGACGTGCGCCGCCAAGAGCGTTACGAACACGAAGCCACAAGTTCGATGAATCAGTCGTGCCGCAAAGATTCCGCCCCAAAAGTCGATCACGGCCCCGGCCAAACCGGAACTCGGATAACTCTGCGGAATTCCCGTCAGCACCAACATGCTGAACAAGAAGATCACCGCCGAGTGCTGCGCACGTTCCAGTTTCGAGAAGCGCTGCACGCTGCTCGGCAGTCCTTCGACGGTCTCCGCTTCCTCCTCCGATACCTCATCGGCATGCGTTCGACGATGGTGCAGGATCTGAATGATGATGTGCACCAGCAAACCGATCAGCATGATGGGAATCAGGAACTGATAGCCGATTCGGACGATCCATACGATCGCGCCGCGCTCGAGTCCCACTTCACCGTGCCCCAACCAGGCCCCGGCGAAGCGTGTCGATGCGCCATCGTGACAGTTGGCACAAACTGCAACCACCTCTTCTTCCGTCAGCGGTCCCACGTCGTGAGCTCCGTGACAGGTGGCGCAGGTCATGATCTCCGAAGAATCGGTGCCCTTCAAGCCCGTGACCAGGTGCTGAAATGTCAGCCCATGGAAGTCATCCATGTAGGACGTCACCACGGAGCCCTCGCGCTCATACTTCAAGATCAGCAGGCTATTCGAATGGCAGTCGATGCACAGGGTCGTCACGCGGGCGATCATCGGCAGTTGATCGCCCTCGGTGTCTCCATGGGCCGGATGGCAGGTGTTGCAGTCCGGCAAGTCGCGGTTGAGCGACGTTTCCGAAACGGCTTCCGCGTGGCCTCCGGCCTTGAAATCCTCGAACTCGGACTCGTGGCAACGGCCACAGCGGTTGAGAATCGGCAGCGGCTCCGTTTCGAAGCTCCGATCTGCGTGCGCCGAGTGACAATCCGTGCACATGGGAGCGTCCTCGGCCTCCGCGCTGTGCCTGGGATGGATCTCTTCATGGCACGACTGGCAGAGTTCAGAGCGCGCCTTCGCATACCCCCGTTCACTTGGCTCGGAGAAGTCGGGATGATCATCCGCGTACTCCTCACCATGGCACGATGAACAAGCCAGAATCTCGCCGTGCGCGGACCTGCGAATCGCATCACCATCGAGCTGGAAGGAGATCACTTCGCCAGTGGAAAAGACGTACTCCTTCTCGTCCTCATCCATGTCCTCGTGACAGGCCAAGCAATCTTCATTCAGCGCATCGATTTCTTCGGGGAGCGGTTCCTGCCCCCACGCAGGAACTGCGAGGAGCAGGAACATGAGCACAAGAGGCACCACCGGAATACGCATGACGACCTCTTCACCGAATGTTGGCCGGACGGAAGACCCTGGCGATCCTCACTCCGACTCCATAGGCAACAACCGCAATGGTCACTGCCGGAA
>Ga0102851_10002809_pt1 | contig 10647 bp, 10 predicted proteins | sample Mud3Dept3metaG_FD_79558 | JGI IMG/M metagenome (GOLD analysis project Ga0102851, IMG submission 79558) | Freshwater wetland microbial communities from Ohio, USA, analyzing the effect of biotic and abiotic controls - Mud 3 Core 4 Depth 3... | ecosystem: Environmental > Aquatic > Freshwater >...
GCTCGGGCGCAACGTCATCGTCGGTGCCGGTGCCAAGGTGCTGGGCGGGTTTACTGTCGGGGACGGAGCACGCATCGGGTCCAATGCGGTGGTCGTCAAGGAAGTGCCGGCCGGCGCGACCGCCGTCGGCAACCCCGCGCGCATCCTGCACAAAGAGCTCGATGCACAGCGCGAAGCCACCGCTAATCAGCTCGGGTTCTCGGCCTACGGCATCACGCAGGAAGGCGACGATCCACTCGCCAAGGCACTGCACGGCCTCATCGATCACGCGACCGCGCAGCAGCGCGAGATCGAGCGCCTGATCGCAGCGCTCGAACGCAGCGGAATTGCCCTCGACGAGGCCAGGAGTGAGGCGCCAAAAGTGGATCCGCAGCAGCTCAACCGCCTGGTTGACGAGTAAGGAGCAAGGGCGGGCCGAGGCAGGACTCGTCCGGCCCGACGTAGTCTCGGACGCAGGTTGCGTCCGGCGAGCCGTGGTCTCAGTCGTCGAAGAACACGAGCCGCGGCTTGCCGTCGACGAAGTCGAGGAACCCGCCGCGCGGCTGCACCTCGTCGAGATCCCAGTCGGGCAGAACCCAGCGTTCGGCCGACTGGCCGTCGACGAGAAGAACATGCGCGCCGGGCCGGTGCGTGTGACCGTGGATCACCCTTTGTACGCGCGCCGTCCTCAGCGCCTCGGCGACGGCGTCGGGCGTGACATCCATGATGTCCATCGCCTTCACCGACTTTTCCTGTTCGCTCTGCATGCGCGCGCCCTGCGCAAAGGCGACGCGCTCGGCGATGGGCTTGGCGAGGAACTGGCGCTGGAAGTCCGGCTGCCGCGCAAGCGCGCGAAAGCGCTGGTAGTCGGTATCGAGCGTGCACCATGCGTCGCCATGCGACAGCAGCGTGGGCGTGCCGGCCACACCGACCACGATCGGATCGGCAAGCAGCCGCCCGCCGGTCGCGCGCGCGAAGTCATGGCCGAGCAGTGGATCGCGGTTGCCGTGCATCAGCAGCAGACGCTGCCCGCTGCGCGTCGCAGCGGCGAGTGCCGCCACGATTGGCGCGGCGGCCGCTCCGGCGTCGTCGCCGATCCAGAATTCGAAAAGATCACCAAGGATGACCAACTCGGGGTGCCCCGGGGCGTCTTCCTGCAGGAAGCGAAGAAAGCGCGCGATCGTGCGGGGCCGCTGCGCTGTCAGATGCAGGTCGGAGATGAAGATCGGGTCGGCGAGCGGTTCGACCGCGTGCTCAACCGCCAGAACCGGGGGAAGGTCAGCCAGCGTGCCGTTCACTGGACGAATTCGGCGCGCTCGATCAGCACGTCGACTTCCGGTACGTCGGAATGCGCCCCGCGCCGACCGGTGCGTACCGCCTTGATCTTGTCGACCACGGCAAAGCCGTCCGTGACCTTGCCGAACACGCAGTAGCCCCAGCCCTGAGGCGTGGCCGCCGTGTGGTTGAGGAAGTCGTTGTCGGCAACGTTGATGAAAAACTGGGCCGTCGCGGAATGCGGGTCGCCGGTCCGGGCCATGGCGACCGTGTATTTCGCGTTGCGTAGGCCGTTGCGCGCCTCGTTCTCGATCGGATCCTCGGTGGTCTTCTGCCGCATGCCGGTTTCGAAACCGCCGCCCTGGATCATGAAGCCGTTGATGACGCGGTGAAACAGCGTGCCGTCGTAGAAGCCGCTGCGCACGTAGGACTCGAAGTTCTCGGCGGTCTTCGGGGCACGCTGGTGATCGAGTTCGATCGTGATCGGGCCAAGGCTGGTGTAGAGGCGAATCATGCTTGCTCCTGGAGCTACTTCAAGATGCGTGCGGACTTGATGACGACCGGGGTCGTCGGAACGTTCTGGTGCGCGCCGCTGGCGGCGGTCGGCACGGCGCGGATCTTGTCAACGACGTCCATGCCCTCGACGACCTTGCCGAACACGGCGTAGCCGTTGCCGTCGGGCTTCGGGTAGTCAAGATTCGGATTGTTCTCGACGTTGATGAAGAACTGCGCCGTCGCCGAGTTCGGGTCGCCGCGGCGCGCCATCGACACTGCGCCACGCTCGTTCTTCAGCCCATTTTGGCTTTCGAGCGGAATCGGTGCACGCGTCGACTTCTCGCTCATGTCGGCCGTGTAGCCGCCGCCCTGGATCATGAAGTTCCCGATGACGCGATGGAACACCGTGTTGTTGTAGTGGCCGCTCTTCACGTATTCAATGAAATTTGCCACTGTCTTCGGCGCGGCCTGTGGCGCGAGCTCGATGACGATCGTGCCCATCGTCGTGTCGAGCGCGACGCGTTGCGCGCAAGCGAGACCGGGGAGCGCCAGGACCAGCGCCAGCAGGATGCTCAGTCGTTTCATTGAGGGTGCCTTTCAGGGAATGGGTCAGCGCACGTTGCGCGACTTGTTGATCAGTTCGCGTGAAAGCGCAAGCTTGGCCCCGGCCTGGCGATTGGACGGGTCGAGCTTGGCGGCGCGCTGGTAAGCGTCGGCGGCCATCTGCAGGTAGACGTCACCGAGGTTCTCGAGCGCCGTTGCGTAGTTGGGCGCCGCGGCCAGCGCCATTTCGAGCGCCGCGCGTGCGCTGTCGAGCTGGCCTTCGCTTGCATACAGGACGGCAAGGTTGTTGTAGGGCTCCGGCAGCTCCGGGAAGTCTTCGGTCAGGCGCCGGAACACCTCGCGCGCCTCGGCCGGCTGCTTCAGCTCGGTGAGGATCACGCCGCGGACAAAGCGCATCTGCGCGTCGCGCGGGTTCTTCGCGAGCACGGCATCGACGCGCGCGAGGGCGTCCTGGCGTTTGCCCGCCGCGAGCAGCTGCTGGACCTGCTGCAACTCGGTGGGGATCTCGCTGTCCGCCGGCAGGCGGCCAATGGTCTGCGGCGGCAGCGCGCTCGACGTCTGCGCAACGGCCGGCAGGGCAGCCGACGCAGACAGGACGAGGGTACAGACGAGGACAGTGCAATGGCGCATCGAGGAGCGGACAGGGCCCGAGGGTTGCCGCGTAAGCGATTGATATACTGGAAGCATTCTACATTCGCCACGCTCCTCGAAATGACTCTGCGGCGCTGTTGACGAGCTCGTTCCAGCCTTGTCCGACGCCACATTCCCGTCCGGCGCCCGCCGGAGGTTGAGAGGGGTTCCCGCATGACGATCCAGATCCACAACACGCTGACGCGCCGCGTCGAACCGCTGGTGCCGCTCGAACCCGGCCATGTCCGCATGTACGTCTGCGGCATGACGGTGTACGACCTGTGCCACCTGGGGCACGCGCGCACGTTCATCGCCTTCGATCTGGCGGTGCGCTGGCTGCGCGCGCGCGGCCTGCGGGTGACCTACGTTCGCAACATCACGGACGTGGAAGACAAGATCATCCGTCGCGCGGCCGAGCGCGGTGTCACCCCGACGGAACTGACGGAAGACAACATCCGCGCGATGCACGAGGACTTCGCGGCACTCGGGCTGCTGCCGCCCGACCTGGAGCCGCGCGCGACGCAATACATTCCGCAGATGCTCGACCTCATCGGCCTGCTGGAGAAGAAGGACCTGGCCTACCAGTCGGACGCCGAGGGCGACGTCGTCTACGCCGTGCGCAAGTTCGCCGGCTACGGCAAGCTGTCCGGCAAGTCGCTCGACGACCTGCGTGCAGGCGAGCGCGTGGCGGTCGATGCCAGCAAGCGCGATCCGCTCGACTTCGTCTTGTGGAAGCATGCCAAGCCGGGCGAACCGCAATGGCCGTCGCGCTGGGGGCCGGGCCGGCCCGGATGGCACATCGAATGCTCGGCGATGGCGAGCGAGACGCTCGGCCGCACCTTTGACATCCACGGCGGCGGTCCGGACCTCGTCTTTCCGCACCACGAGAACGAGATCGCGCAAAGCGAAGGCGCCTACGAGCAGCCTTTCGCACGGCTCTGGATGCACAGCGGCGCTCTTCGCGTGGGCGAAGAGAAAATGTCGAAGTCGCTCGGCAACTTCCTCACGATCCGCGCGGCGCTGGCCAAGTACGACGCCGAGGTGCTGCGCTTCTTCCTCGTGCGCTCGCACTACCGCAGCCAGATCGCCTTTACCGAGTCGCTGATCGACGACGCGAAGGCCGGCCTGACCCGGCTCTATACGGCGCTGCGCGGGCTGGACGTGCCCGATGCCGAAGTCGAGTGGAACGAGCCGTACGCCCAGCGCTTCGCCGCCGCGATGGACGAAGACCTGAACACGGCACTGGCGGCCTCGGTGCTGTTCGAACTCGCCGGGGAGGTCAACCGCACGAAGTCGACGACGGCGGCGGCGCAACTCAAGGCGCTGGGTAAGGTGCTTGGCCTGTTGCAGCGCGCGCCAGACGAGTTCCTGCGCGGTGCGACGGGCGATGACGGTGCACGCATCGATGCGCTGATCGCCGAGCGCGCCGCCGCGAAGAAGGCGCGCGACTTCGCCGCCGCCGACCGCATCCGTGCCGAGCTGATGGCCGAAGGCATCGTGCTCGAGGACGGCGCCGGCGGCACCACTTGGCGCCGACAGTGAATGGCGGCGGCCGTTCGTCCGCCGTACTGGGCGCTGGCCAAGCGCTCGCTAGCGCGCGAAGATCCGACGCTGGCCCGCATCATCGCCGCGCATCCGCGCGTCGCGCTCGCGACCCGCGGCGATCCTTTCACGACGCTGGCTCGCTCGATCGTCGGGCAGCAGATCTCGGTAAAGGCGGCGGAATCGGTGTGGGGCCGGTTCTCGAACTGTTGTGGCGAGATGACGCCGCGGGCGGTGCTGCGGCGTCGCGCGCCAACGCTGCGGGCCTGCGGGCTGTCAGACCGGAAGGTGGAATACATCCGCGACCTCGCTCAGCACTTCGTCAGCGGGCGCGTCGATCCGGCACGCTTTGCGGAGAGGGACGACGAAGACATCATTGCCGAACTGGTGGACATCCGCGGCATCGGCCGCTGGACCGCGGAGATGTTCTTGATCTTCAACCTGCTCCGGCCTAATGTGCTGCCGCTGGACGACCTCGGGTTGCTCAAGGCGGTGAGCCTCAATTATTTCGATGGAGCGCCGATGACCGGCAAAGGCGCGCGGGCGCAGGTCAGCGCGCTGGCTGCGGCATGGGAGCCCTGGCGCAGTGTCGCGACCTGGTACCTGTGGCGCAGCCTGGACCCCGTCCCGGTGGAATACTGACGGCACAGCAATGGCCAAGACCACATTCCTCGACTTCGAACAGCCGATCGCCGAGCTCGAAACCAAGATCGAGGAGCTGCGTTTCGTGCAGGACGACTCCGCGGTCGACATCTCCGAGGAGATCGAGCGGCTGCAGAAAAAGAGCCAGGGCCTGCTGAAGGACATCTACGCCAAGCTCACGCCGTGGCAGGTCTCGCAGATCGCGCGCCACCCGCAGCGGCCTTACACGTTCGACTACGTCGCGGACATCTTCACCGATTTCCACGAGCTGCACGGTGATCGCGCGTTTTCCGATGACCTTTCCATCATCGGCGGACTCGCGCGCTTCAACGGGCAGGCGGCGATGGTGCTGGGTCATCAGAAGGGCCGCGACACGAAGGAGCGGGCGCTGCGCAACTTCGGCATGAGCAAGCCCGAGGGCTACCGCAAGGCATTGCGGCTGATGAAGCTCGCCGAGAAGTTCAGCCTGCCGGTCTTTACCTTTGTCGACACCCCGGGCGCCTACCCCGGCATCGACGCCGAGGAGCGGGGCCAGTCGGAAGCGATCGGCCACAACCTGTACGAGATGTCGCAGCTCCGCGTGCCGATCATCTCGACAATCATTGGCGAGGGTGGCTCGGGCGGCGCACTCGCGGTCGCCGTCGCCGACCAGGTGCTGATGCTGCAGTACGCGACCTACTCGGTGATCTCGCCCGAAGGCTGCGCATCGATCCTCTGGAAGAGCGCCGACAAGGCGCCGGAGGCGGCCGAAGCGCTCGGGCTTACCGCGCACCGGCTCAAGGCGCTGGGCCTGATCGACAAGATCGTCACCGAGCCGCTCGGCGGAGCGCATCGCGACAGCAAGCAGATGTCGGCCCTGCTCAAGCGCGCCCTGGCGGACAGCCTGCGCCAGTTCAGCGGCATGAAGCCGCGCGACCTGGTGGCGGCGCGGCACACGCGCCTGATGGCCTATGGCCGCTTCAAGATCACGACCGAAGAAGGCTGACCCGCTCGAAACGCTGCTGCTGGAGGCCGTTGGCTCGGCGCTGCAGCGCGCGCAGGAGCGGCTCGATGCGCTTGATCCGCGCAGCGCCGAACCACTGCGTCGCCGGCCGGCGCGGCGGCCGCAATTGACAGCGGTCGTTGGATACAGCGGCGGTCGCGATTCCACGGCGCTCCTGCACGTGATGGCGCGGCTCGCGGCGCAACGCGGCTCCGGGCTGCACGAGGTCGTGGCGGTGCACGTTCATCACGGCATCAGCCGCCACGCCGACGACTGGCTCGGGCACTGCGAGCGCGAGGCCGCCGCGCTCGGCCTGCGGTTCATCGGGCGCCATGTCACGGTCAAGCGCGCCGGTCGCGGGCTGGAGGCCGCCGCGCGCGAAGCCCGTTACGAGGCGCTGGCCGAGGTGGCCGCCGAGGTCGGGGCGCGCATCGTCTGCTGTGCCCATCATCGCGATGACCGCCTGGAAACTTTCGTCATGCAGTGGATGCGTGGTGCCGGGCTCGAGGGTCTTGCCGCCTTCGCGCCCGCGCGCCCGTTTGCCCGTGGCGAGGTCGTGCTGGTTCGCCCCTTCATCGACGTGACGCGCGAGGAGCTCGAGCGCTACGTCGAGACCCGGAAACTGGACTTTGTCGAGGACGACACCAACGACGACCGCGCACTGATGCGCAATGCGCTCCGGATCGACGTGCTGCCACGGCTCGATGCGCTCCGGCCCGGCTTCCGCGCGGCGGCGGCGCGTTCGGTCGACCTCGTTGCAGAGGCGGCCGACGCGTTGCGCAGCGTCGCGGAGGGCGACCTCGCGGTGTGCCAGGACGGCGCCCCGGACGGGATGCTGCGCCTCGACGCACTTGCGCTGCTGCCGCCCGCGCGGCAGACCTGGACGCTGCGCGCGTGGCTGGCCTCCCACGGCATTGAAGCCGTGTCGCGTGCGCGGCTGCAGGAGATGCTCGACCAGGTCAGCACGGCGAAGAGCGATGCACGCCTGCTGCTGCGCGTCGGCGAACGCGAGGTCCGGCGCTATCGGGGTTTGCTGCTATTGAAGGCCAGTGAATCCGCCAGCCGTGACTCCGAGACGTTCCGGTGGAACGGAGAAGACGAGATCGCGCTGCCCGCCTGGGGCGGTGTGCTGCGCTTCACGCGGGTGGCGGACGAGGAGGGCTTCGACCCCCAGTGGCTGGCGCAGCGGCCGCTCGAAGTCAAGCCGCGTGCGGGTGGCGAACGTTTCAAGCCCTACGCGGGACGACCATCGAAGACGCTGAAGCGGCTGTACCAGGAGGCTGGCATTGCGGAATTCGATCGGGGCCGACTGCCCTTGCTCTGGCGCGACGACGAGCTGATTTTCGTCGCCGGGCTAGGGGCCGACGTACGCCTGACCGATCGCGACGGCGAACGTATCCGCATCGGCTGGCAGTCAGACGCCACGCTGATCGATCGTCAATGAGCGACGGTCGTGCGCCCGCCGTGCGCGGCTGACGTACGTCAGGCCGGCGCGACCTCGCGGCCACCTATAATCGCGGGCTGATCAATTTTCGCGGCGACTCTCATTCGCGCGTCCATGGCTCTCATCGTTCACAAGTACGGCGGTACCTCGGTCGGCTCGGTCGACCGCATCAAGAATGTGGCGCGCCGCCTCGAGAAGTGGCAAAAAGCCGGCCACCAGCTGGTCGTCGTCGTCTCCGCGATGAGCGGAGAGACCAACCGCCTGATCGCGCTCGCCAAGGAAGTCCAGTCGAATCCGGACCCGCGCGAGCTCGACGTCGTCGCTTCGACCGGCGAGCAGGTCACCATCGGCCTGCTGGCAATGGCGCTCAAGGAGCGCGGACTCAAGGCGAAGAGCTACACCGGGCCGCAGGTGCATGTCCTGACCGACAGCGCGTTCACGAAGGCCCGCATCCTAGAAATCGACGAGAAGAAGATCCGCCAGGACCTGCAGCAGGGCGCGATCGTCATCGTGGCCGGATTCCAGGGCGCGGACGAGTTCGGCAACATCACGACCCTTGGCCGGGGCGGCTCCGATACGTCCGCGGTGGCGCTGGCGGCGGCGCTGAAGGCCGACGAGTGCCTCATTTACACCGACGTCGACGGGGTCTACACGACGGACCCGCGCATCGTTCCCGAGGCGCGCCGGCTGGACAAGGTCACCTTCGAGGAAATGCTCGAAATGGCAAGCCTCGGTTCCAAGGTGCTGCAGATCCGGTCGGTCGAGTTCGCGGGCAAGTACAAGGTTCCGTTGCGCGTGCTGTCGAGTCTCACGGAGCCCGACCTGGCGCTCGACGTCGAGGCCAACTCCGGCACGCTGATCACATTCGAGGAAGAAGCGAAGATGGAAAAGGCTGTCATCTCCGGCGTCGCGTTCTCGCGCGACGAGGCCAAGATCACCCTGACACGCGTGCCCGACCGGCCCGGCATCGCCTACCAGATCCTCGGCGCCATTGCCGAAGCCAACATCGACGTCGACATGATCGTGCAGAACATCAGCGTCGAGGGCACGACCGACTTCTCCTTCACGGTCCACCGCAACGAGTACGGCAAGGCGCTCGATGTGCTCAACAGCAAGGTCAAGGACCACGTTGGCGCGAAGCAGATCGTCGGCGACCCGAAGATCGCCAAGGTCTCGGTGGTCGGCATCGGCATGCGCTCGCACGTCGGCATCGCGAGCCTGATGTTCCGCACCCTGTCGGAAGAGGGGATCAACATCCAGATGATCTCCACTAGCGAGATCAAGATCTCGGTCGTGGTCGAGGACAAGTACATGGAGCTCGCTGTGCGCGCGCTGCACAAGGCGTTCGGGCTGGAGCAGGCGCCGGCCTGACGTTGCCCTGAGGTCTGGCTCCGACTAAACTTGCGCCGCGCGCGGGCAGAGACCCGCGCAGTTTTTTCGTAGATGAGTTTTGGAGACGTGGCCGAGAGGTCGAAGGCACTCCCCTGCTAAGGGAGCATGCGCGCAAAAACGTGCATCGACGGTTCGAATCCGTCCGTCTCCGCCAGACGCAAACGCCCCCGCTTCGGGGGCGTTTGCATTCTTGATACCGCATCGCGGTTAGAACATACGCAGGCTCGCGACGGCACCGGCGGGCGTTCGATAATCCGGTCTTCCTGCCAATCGCCTGGAGAATCTCGTGCGTCACATCCGCCTCGCCGTTGTCATCACAGCCCTGCTGGGGGCGGGTTCGGCGTCGGCCGCCGGAGTCGGAATCCGCGCCGGCACGACCGGCCTTGGCGGCGACGTTGCCTTCGATCTGGTGCCGACGCTTTCCGCGCGCTTCGGATACTCCTGGCTGAACTTCAACACGTCGGTCGAATCCAGCGACGTCAACTACGACGGCACGCTGAAACTCTCCAACGGCAACGTGTTCCTGGACTGGGCCCCGCTTGGCCCGCTCTTCCGCGTGACGGGGGGCGTCATCTTCAATGCCAACAAGGTGGATGTCACCGCGCAGCCCACGGGCGGTACCTACACGCTGGGTGGCATCACCTATCCCGCGGCGGCCATTGGCAGCCTGTCGGGTACGGTAAAGGCCGGGACTTCGGCCGCACCGTACCTCGGGATCGGCTACGGTCGCGTCGCAGGCGCCGGGGTGAACTTTTACGCCGACCTGGGCGTCATGTTCCAGGGCACGCCCAAAGCGACGCTGACCGCCACCTGCGGTCCGTCGACACCCGCAGCACTCTGCAGCCAGATCCAGGCCAGCACCGCGCTCGAGGCAATCGACCTGCAGGACAGCATCAAGAATTTCAAGTACTACCCGGTCGCGAACATCGGCGTGACCATCGGCTTCTAGCGCCGGCGGCATGGCGCGGCGGTCGTGCGTGGTAAACTCGCGACCTCGCGCCCGTAGCTCAGTTGGATAGAGTACTTGGCTACGAACCAAGGGGTCGTGGGTTCGAATCCTGCCGGGCGCGCCACTTCTAAAACGGGTCGATCTTCGGATCGGCCCGTTTGTTTTCCATGGTGTCGGGGTACGCCCGGTGTGCAGTGATTCACCACGATTCGGCACACTGAACGACGACACGCACGAGAGCCCAGGCGTCGAGCGGCGACTGCTCGAACCCAAATGACATTTCTCCTGTGAGGTAACCCGGGCGGCTCGGAGAGACCCAATCTGGGTACGAACAGCCCCAAATTGGGTATTATCTCGGTCATGCCACGGTCCGTCTCCTCGAAACGCTCCGCCTCGACCAAGCGCAGTTCCGAGCGCATCGGCCTTGCTGACGCGCTCTTCAGCGGGACCCAGCAACGTGTGCTGGCGCTCGTGTTCGGCCAGCCGGACCGAAGCTTCTACGCGAATGAAGTCATCGCGCACGCACGCGCTGGAAGAGGCGCTGTGCACCGCGAATTGAAGCGGCTGGCAGATAGCGAACTGGTTACGGTGCAGATTTCAGGCAATCAAAAGCACTACCAGGCCAACCCCGTGTCGCCCATCTTTGACGAGCTGTGCGGCATTGTTCGCAAGACGATGGGTCTGGCGGAGCCATTGCGCGAGGCACTCGAACCCTTGGCCAAGCGCATCAGAGCGGCATTCGTCTACGGCTCC
>Ga0102851_10002810_pt1 | contig 10647 bp, 9 predicted proteins | sample Mud3Dept3metaG_FD_79558 | JGI IMG/M metagenome (GOLD analysis project Ga0102851, IMG submission 79558) | Freshwater wetland microbial communities from Ohio, USA, analyzing the effect of biotic and abiotic controls - Mud 3 Core 4 Depth 3... | ecosystem: Environmental > Aquatic > Freshwater >...
AAGCAGATATCATTTTCTGTCATTTCTTTTCCGGGCCTTTCTCCTTTGTGCCCTGCCCCTCTGAAGCCACTCCCGCCTTTCTCCATTTCTCTCCCAGATACTGGAATATCTGCACAACCCCGGGGTACTGGTCCACTACATAGAGCCTGTCCTGATGGTCAATTGCCATGCCGGCCGGCAGCCAGAACTTTCCCGGCGGATCCCCGTGTCCTCCGACTGCAAGGAGGAGATTTCCCTCCTTGTCAAATATCTGGATATTGGCAAAGGCCGTGTCAACAACATAGATGTGTCCTTCGGAATCGACCGCTATGCCCTTCGGCCGTGCGAGCGAACCGGGGGTGTCCCCCAGCTTGCCCATCGCCCTGAGAAATTTGCCTTCAGCGTCGAATATCTGCACCCTGAAGTTGCCGGAATCGACAACATAGACTTTTCCCTCTGCGTCAAGGGCAATGTTCGTTGGATAGTTGAATTCACCCTCGGCTGTGCCCCTGACCCCTATCGTTCTGATCTTTGCATAATCCTTCGATGAGTATACGATCACATGGTGCTTCTTCGCATCAGCTACATAGACCAGCCCCCTCATGTCATCGACCGCTACGCCGCTCGGCCCTTCGAACTCACCCTTCTGTCCCACTGCCGCGATATACTTATTTTCCCGGTAGACAAAGACCCTGTCCTGGCTGACATCGGTCACATAGAGCCGGCCGTCGGCCGATGCGGCAATGCCGATCGGGAACGCAAGCTTGCCCTGACCCGGGTCCATGCCGATAAAGCCGTAAGACTTGTTGTGCAGATCAAAGACAAAGACCCTGCCGGGATCTGTCACATATATGACGCCCTTGCTGTCTACCGCCACGCCGTACGGCTTGGTCATTGCCTGTGTCTGTTCCCCGCCGAAGAGCACGTCCGCCGCGCCGGTCTTCATGCCTACGTCCAGGGTGCTCCTGATGGTATCAACATATTTTATCCTCGGCTCATCCGGAGGGAGCGGCCAGACCATGTCGATCTTGGCTTTTTCGTACGTAGGCGCGCAAGAAACGACCATCGCAAGCAGGGCCGTCATGGTGAGAAGTTTCAGGCTATTGTTATACAGCATGTAATGCTCAGGCTCCTTATCTATAAGTATTACTGCTATTTCTTATGGCAGTTTATGCACAGGTCGAACGGTGTGCTTGCCTTGTAGCGCATAAGACGCTTGAAATCAGAACTGTGCGGGTCGTGGCAGCTCCCGCAATAGAATTCCTTTTCCGGGCGGGCCGGATCCATTAACGGCCCTTTAGACTTCGGATCCGGTTTCTTCGCGGTTCCCTTTTCCTGCTGCTTTTCGTCCTGCTTTGCAACAGAACCGACCGGATGCTGGAACTCCCTTATCACATGCCGTCTTTTCAGAACGTCGGGATGGCACTCGACACAGACGGCAGCAGGCCTCTTCATCAGCAGCGCCATCTCGTCTGAAGCATGCGGCCCGTGACAGCTCAGGCACATACCGCCTGCAACAGGCGAGTGAACATTCTTTTTGGAAAACATGGCCTTGTCATGGCAGGTGGTGCAGAGACCCGGCACTTCGGCAATCAGGAGCTTCGCATTGTCTGAGCTGTGCGGGTTATGGCAGCTGGTGCACATGCCGCCGGCAACAGGGGGATGGACGGTTTTGTTCTGGAATTTGGTCTTGTCATGGCATCCGTAGCAGAGGTCGGGAACAGCGGAAGAAAGACCCTTTGGCACATTTCCGGTCACCTTGTGCGGCACCTCTGCCGCATTCAGGCTGGTATGGCAGGTCGGGCACCCCATGCTGACAGCGGCATGGACCACCTTCTTCTTCGCGAGGTCAGGGTGGCACGTGCCGCAGTCCACGTCTTGGGCATCCGCGCCGGAGGCAACAAAACTCACCACGGCGAGAAAGGTGATTATTCCCGCCGCAATATGGGTCATGGTCACGCTCGGTCTGTATCTCATAAGTAATAACATTCTATATTATTAAAAGCACCGGCATTTTTCAATGCTAATCAGCGAGCTGAGACATTCGCACAATTCCTGTTCCTGCATATCATGGCATGAAGATGCGGGCTGAAGAACATCTTGACATTATTTGTCACAATAATGGACATCTTGACATTATTTGTCATGGCAGCGGGAACACATCTCAAAGAATGTTGTAGCCCTGGACCTGAACATCTTGTTCCATGTCGAGCCATGCGGATCATGACAGCCCGCGCAGGATAGCGGCACCCTTTTCCCGTCAACAACTACCCGCCTTTTGCTCTCCAGCGGATGTCCTTTCGGCCCGATGCCTGACGCATGCGGCGCAGTTGCTATACGGGGATGGCAATTGAGACAGACGTCATTTATGGGGCTCATAAGGAGCCGTTCAGTGTCTGCGCCATGTGGCTCATGACAAACCATGCACATGCCGGCGCTGACCGGCGGATGGCTGTTCCTTGATCTGAACTCCTCCTCATAATGGCACTTGAAGCACAGGTCAGGGACCTTTTCCAGAAGAAGCCGCTTCTCATTCGACTGGTGCGGTGCGTGGCAATCCGTGCATATGCCTGATGCAACAGGGGCATGCTTGAACTTCTGCCCTTCGAAGTTGCTCTTGCTGTGGCACCTGAAGCAGACGTCCGGCAGGACGTCTACAAGGAGCTTCTTTTCAGGCGACGCATGCGGGTTGTGACAGGACGCGCATAGGCCGCTTCCCACCGGGCCGTGCACTTTTTTCATGCCGGAAAACATCGTCTTGTCGTGGCAGGTATAACACAGCTCAGGAGCCGCCGAGAGGAGAAGCTTCTTGTTCGGACCGCTGTGGGGATTGTGACAGCTTGTGCACATGCCGCTTGCAACCGGGGGATGGATTGACTTGTTCTCGAACTTCGTCTTGTCGTGGCAGGTATAACAAAGGCCAGGCGCCGCGGAAGTAAGCAGCTTCGGATTATCAGAGATATGCGGGTCGTGGCAGGAAAGGCATTCGCCCTCGGCAACCGGCGGATGAGTTACTGTGTCGGCAAATTTCTTCTTGTCATGGCATTTCCAGCAGAGCTCAGCTCCTTTTGCGAAGAGGAACTTCATCGGCTTTGCATCTTTTTCGTGGGGTTTCGTGTGGCAGGCAACACAGCCGCCGGTTTTGATGATGGGATGGACCACCTTGCCGGTCATCTGTATCTTATGGCATTTCGAGCAGTCAGGCTGTTCCTTGGCATCTGCCATGCCTGAACAAAAAGCGAGAACGACAAAAGCGAATACCAGCAACCTCAAAGCTGTTGTGTGAAAAAAGGCACTCTGTCTAACCATCGGTGTCAGCATGTGATCGCTTACATTATCAAATACATAGTGCCTTGTCAATTCACGGCAAAAAAATGTGAAAGCAATCCTTTATAGGCACCATTACTTCATATCTATGGGAATCTCTTTTCCTTCTCTGAGGAGCTGCAATGCCTTTTCCACCGGTCCGCCCCTCTGGGACGGTCTATGCTTCAAAACTTCCTCGAGCCCATCAATCGCCCGTTGTCGCCTTCCCAGATAGCTGTTTGCCTTAGCATATGTCAGATAGGGATAGGGACTGTCAGGATTTACCGCCATATTATCAAGGCTCGAAAGAACAACAGCATAGCTGAGCGATTTAGGATAGTCCTGCCCTGCCGGCTCCCGACTGTAAATGAGCGAGTTCCTTCCCGCAAAGATCAGATGCCACTCCGGGTCATTCTCAAGTGCCTTCAAAAGATAAAGGATATCTCCACGCAAATCAACAGCCGGTATGATTATATGTCGCACTGAGAAGGAATCGAGGATAGACTTGTACAGAGGTTTCCCGGCAAAGATCTCCCGCCTGCCTGAATTAACGGCCTGACTGTCATTATATGCATCGAGAACAAGCGCCCTACCGTCGATGAAAACAAACTGTTCAGGGTAGAACTGCCAGATGAGATAGCCCCCCCAGTCGTAATAGTTGTAAAAACGTCCCCTGATCTCATGTTTCCTGATGAACTGCACGGCATCGTCAGGATAATACGGGGCAACCGGGGGGATCTTCAGCACGGTGTGCGCATACGCGCCGTATATCCACCAGAGCGATACAGCGGCAACCAGCAGTTCAGGGACAAAGTACGCAGAGAGTTTCCTCACCATGCCCTGAAACTTCCCGGAAAACAGGGAGGATGTCACCGGCACCAGCACGATGGCAAGCAGCGGGATATACCGTACAGCGGTACATGACAACACGAAGAGAAACAGTACCACCAGCAGTTCATCAGCAAGTCCAAGGAGCGCTTCTTTCGGCCGCGAGGACCCTGAAAATACGCGGGACACAATATACCAGCCGGCAAGGAAACCGGCGATACCGAGCATCCATACATATCTGAAGTCCCCCTGCATCGTAACTTGCCACAATGTATGTGTTTCTGCAATACCCTCAGCATAGGATGAAGACATTTCGAAGAACATGCTGTACAGCATCGTATAGCCGTTGGGGTTCAGAAACCCTGCGCCAAGCGTGACCAGCATCACCGCTATCAACTTCTTGTTCAGGAGATGGTCCCGAAGAAACGCTTTGCTGTATAGTTCGGACACGACCATAATACCCGCAATAACGGCACCCAGCAGAAAGCCGCCATGCATGTTTGCCCAGACAGCAAAAACCACGGGCAGCAGATATCCCTTCTTCTCGCCCCGTTTTGCCGCATCGGCAAGATACATGAAGAGCGCCAGCAGCAGAAAGGTCATCTGATTCGGGCGGTCACCGATATATGGCCTGAATATAAAAAGAAACGGAAGAAGCAGAAGGACCGCTGCCGTGACATCCAGCTCCTTCTTCCTCAGATGAACGCCTATGACCAGCAGCGTCAGCACGAAGATGAGTACCCGAAGCCCGATGATCCCGTTGAACCCGGCAAGGGAAAATATGCCGTACTGCAGGAGGTTCGCCAGCCAGTACTGCGTCAGGATGATCTTTGCCCGGTAAAACTCTTCCTGGGCCTTCAGCGACGTCGTATACGCAAAGGGGTCTGTCTGGGGAAGCTCCCCGTGCTCAGCTATCCACCGGCCGGTCGCCAGATGCCAGAAAAAATCGGGGTCGTTGATCGGAGTCAGAAGGGTAACGCAGACCGCACCGAGAAACAGCGCTATAACAACGATCTTCTTCATGGTGGATAAATTCATAAGTCCCCCATGCCCGGATGGTTTCCGGAAATGTCATAACATCTGCACACTGCGCCGCTCAATAGCCTGCGATTTCCTACTTGCTCATCTATGTACATATTTCTTTCCTTGCTTCAAAAAGTGTCAAGGCTTTTTCACGACCCACACGAAGCAACGTCCCTATCTTCGGCACTTTTCGGGTCCGGCAATCGCTACTTTCCCGCCTTCCCAGATGTTTATCTACATTGAAAATTGACATGCAGTCGGCGTCCAGCCTTGACCCACCCCGTACGGTTAGTTTTTCTTTGAGTCTCTTGTTCTGATTCTCCAGCTGTGTTAATGGCTTCAATGATATCACAATGACGCACGATTCTGCCCAGAAGGGAAGACTCGTGCTGTCCGCGCCATGTCAAGACAAAATCCTGACTTTCCATTGACTTACCTTAGTCCGAGCGTTGATAGTATTATGTGCAGATTGCTGAGAAAACAGTTCTCATTACCGGTGCAACACGCGGATTGGGCAGACATCTGACAGAAGCATTCCTTGAAAAGGGATACACCGTTATCGTCAATTACCTGACCGCTGAAACATCTGCAAGAGAACTTCTGTCAGGCAGAGAGGATCGTCTCCTGGCAGTAAGAGCAGATGTAGGAGATTCAGCACAGGTCAGTGCAATGATCTGTCAGACAAAGGACCGCTTCGGAAGGCTTGACGTTGTCATCAACAATGCGGGCGTAGCAAAAGACAATCTGCTTCTCAGACAGAGCGAAGAGGAATGGGACGCGACAATCGAAACGAACCTGACCGGCTGCTTCCATGTCATCAGAGAAGCAGCTCCGTTGATGAAGTCGTCCGGCGGGGGCCATATCATCAACATATCATCCTATTCCGGAGTGAAGGGCAAGGTTGGCCAGGCTGCATACAGCGCGTCAAAGGCAGCGCTGATCGGCCTGACGGTTTCGGCAGCACGCGAACTCGCCGGGTATCATATCAGGGTCAATGCCGTCATTCCGGGCTACATGATGACGGAGATGGGGGCTCAGTCACCAAAGGCAATAAAACAGGCAGAGGAGGAGAACCTTCTCCACACGCTCACTGACCCGGTGCATATTGCAAGAGGAATTACTGCCATTGCCGAGATGGACTATATCACCGGTCAGGTCATCAGCCTTGACAGCAGGATACTTTAATGCAATACTGCATCCGAAGTTTTTTGAATGTCACAGGAGAAGCAATCAAAAGAAAAGGGTATGGGCTGGACATCTCATAAACTGACCGCATCGACCAGATAACTATATGGCATACCTGGTTTGGCCGATCAGCCACACCGGCAGACACCATGTCCAGTTCGTTGTGCAATTGTTCTTGTATGTGGTGTCGGCATTTTTTTATTCGACATCCAGCCCATCCTCCGGTTATCTGCAACACTACTGAGGAGAAGAAATGTACAAGGGTTTTTTTATAACCGGCACTGACACCGCTGTCGGCAAGACGATCATTGCCGGCGCGCTCATCAGGGTCATGCAGTCATTCGGCATCAGGACCTGCGCCATGAAGCCGATCGAAAGCGGATGCGGAAAAGAAGGGGAAATCCTCATCCCGTATGACGGGATGTTCCTCAAGCAGGCAGCCCATATGGAAGACCCTCTCCGCCTTGTCACTCCGTATTGCTTCGAAAACCCCCTTGCCCCTTTTGCTGCTGCAGAGCTCGAAGGCAGAACGATTAGCATTGACGAGATAAAGAAGGCCTTCTGCACGCTTTACCGGTCATATGAAGCGATCGTTGTGGAAGGCATCGGCGGACTGATGGTGCCTGTCAAGAAAGACTACTATGTTGTTGATCTTGCAAAGGAGTTTTCTCTTCCGCTTCTGATCGTCACCAGGCCCGGGCTTGGAACAATTAATCATACTATGCTTACGGTCAACTGTGCCCTTGAGGCAGGGCTCGAAGTCGCGGGTCTGGTCATCAATTATAATCGGCCTCCCGAAGACAGCCTGGCCGAAAAAACAAACCCCAAGGTTCTGGAAGAGATATGCCCCGTTCCGATTATTGGAACGTTTCCCTATCTGAAGAGTATGGGAGAGGAAGTGCTCGAAAAAACCGCCCTGCGGAACTTTGATCTTGAGATCCTGAAGAAGCATATATTGTAAGGCGTCAGAAGTGAGGGTTTAGCCTTCTTTATTCATACATATTCGGGAACTCGGTGCAGCATAAGGCGGGCTGTGGTTTTCGGGCGGTTTCTTCTGCCGACCTGCCTGCCGGCAGGCAGGTAGTCCGGCAGTATGTTCAATTCATAATAAAGAGGCAGAAGCCCTCGGAGGTCGATACGACCGAGAATGAGCCCGAATACTATAGCCCGCCTTTCATCATGCCTGCGTATGAATTATGCGGGTTAGGAGTGAGGAGTCAGGAGTGAGGGATACTCAGACCTGTCCAGCACAATATGAAAGAAATGGGCTGGACACCTCATAAACAGACTGCATCGACGAGATAACCCTATGGCATATCTGATTCGGAGATCATGCCACATTGGCAAACACTATGGTCAGACCGTCCTGCAGGAGTTCTTTTTTTTCGGTGTCGGCATTCTCTTTATTCGGCATCCAGCCCATTCCCTGATTATTTGGAAGACTGCGAAAACAACAAGGGCCGGAAGTTTTTTCTTCCAGCCCTTGTTCTATGTCTTTCGCCGTCTGTCTGTTACAGTTTCACTCACACTGTTCACTGACACTGATCACTGTTTCCCGTTTACTTCACCAGTTTCATCCCCTTCAGAACGGCTTTCAGCTTTTCCTTATTTGCGGGTGACATCTCGCACAGGGGGAGACGGAACTCTTCCTTGATCCTGCCCATCATAGCGAGTGCCGTCTTCACCGGGATCGGGTTCGTCTCGATGAACATGGCGGCATTGAGCGGCTCGAGCTTAAAGTGGATTGCCCTTGCCTCGTCGTGCTTTCCCTGGTCCCAGAGAGAACACATCTGCGACATAAGCTTCGGCGCGACGTTGGCAGACACGGAAATGACGCCCTGGCCGCCGAGGGCCATGAGCGGGAGTGTGGTGAAATCGTCCCCGGAGAGCACGTCCAGCCTGTCCCCACAGAGCCGTATGACCTCACTTACCTGCTTCATGTCGCCGGTGGCCTCCTTGATGCCGACGATGTTCTTTATCTCCGCGAGACGTGCAACCGTGGGCGGAAGCATGTTCACCGCAGTCCTGCCGGGCACATTATAGAGTATGAGCGGCATCTTCACTGCTTCTGCAACCGCCTTGTAGTGCCGGTAAAGCCCTTCCTGCGTCGGCTTGTTGTAGTATGGGCTGACGAGGAGGGCCGCATCAGCGCCGGACTTCTTCGCCTCCCTCGTAATCATGATCGTTTCATCAGTTGCATTGGCGCCAGTCCCGGCGATGACAGGGACCCTCTTGTTCACCGCCTCAACCGTAAACTGTATGACCCTGAAGTGTTCCTTATAGTCAAGTGTCGCAGACTCGCCGGTCGTACCGCACGGTACGATTGCATTCGTGCCTTCCTTGATATGCCATTCGATGAGGTTGCCGAGCGCCTTTTCATCGACCTTTCCATTTCTGAATGGGGTTACGATCGCAACAATTGATCCTCTGAACATGCCTTCCTCCTTGATAGTTACGGCTGTATACAGCCTTCAAATACTTCCTCAGCAGGACCGGTCATATACACGTGTCCGTTCTCACTGAGTTCTATGAGCAGATCTCCGCCAAGCAGCTTGACTGTCACCTTTTGCTCCGCAATGCCCTTCAGGTTTGCGGCAACAGCCACTGCCGATGCGCCGGTGCCGCACGCCATGGTCTCGCCCGCGCCCCGCTCCCAGACGCGCATGCGCAGGGTCTTCCGGTCTATGACCTGTACGAACTCGACATTGATCTTTTTGGGAAAAAGCCTGTGCGCCTCAATCCGGCTCCCGTATCTGCGCACATCAAAGCCTTCCACCTCATCCACAAAGATCACCGCGTGGGGATTGCCCATCGAGACACAGGTAATAGTAAACGTTTTGTCCTCTATAGTTAAAGGGTAATCTTTTATCACACCATCAAGGTCAACCGGGATCTGCCTCCCGTCGAGCACGGGGGTTCCCATATCGACCCTGATCAGGTCGCCGGCCTTCTCCGGCTTTATGATTCCGGCAGATGTTTCGATCTCAAGAACGCTCTTCCCGGATAATTTCCTGTCCCAGACATATTTTGCAAAACACCGGATGCCGTTGCCGCACATCTCGACCTCGCTTCCGTCGGCGTTGAAGATGCGCATCAGGAAATCCGCCTTCTCCGAGTCGTACAGGAGAAGAACCTGATCAGCGCCGACCCCGAACCTCCGGTCGCAGATCCTTCTGCTCAGGGCTCCTGCCTCCGCACTCACCACCCCTGACTTCCCATCCCGGCAGTCAATGACAATAAAATCATTGCCGAGGCCGTGCATCTTGGTGAACGGGATCTTCACCTCAGGTACCCTGGGATGACTTCCTGAGCGATAAGGTCCTCATAGGTGCCGCGCCTTGAAACCAGCGCATGCGCGTTACCGTTCACCATCACCTCTGCCGCCTTTGGCCTGCTGTTGTAGTTCGAACTCATGGACATGCCGTAAGCGCCCGCGCTCATGACCGCAAGATACTCCCCCCTGCTTACCCCATCGATCATTCTCCCCTTTGCCAGAAAATCTCCGGACTCGCATATGGGGCCGACAATATCGGCCTTGATCTGCGCCCTCTTCCTTCTGACAACCGGGGTGATGTGATGGTACGCGTCATACAGGGACGGCCTCATGAGGTCATTCATTCCCGCATCGACAATAACAAAGGTTTTGTCCTCGCCCTGCTTCAGATAGAGGGTCTTTGTGACAAGGATGCCCGCATTGCCCACAATTGACCTCCCGGGCTCCATGACCAGGGTCAGATTCCTGCCGTTAATGAGCGGCAGAAGCCGCTTCGCAATGTCAGAAGGCACAGGGGGCTTCTCGCTCAAGTAGGTGATGCCGAGGCCGCCGCCGATGTCCAGGTATCTGATATTGAACTTCCGCCTCTTCAGTTCATCGACGAGAATCAGGATCCTTTTGACCGCGTCCACGAAAGGAGTGATCTTGGTGATCTGAGAGCCGATATGCTTCTGCACGCCCACGATTTCGATATTGCGCAGCCGGGAGGCAATCCGGTAGTGCTCGAGCGCATCATCTATGGATATCCCGAATTTGTGCTCCTTCATCCCGGTCGATATGTAGGGATGCGTCTGGGGATCAATGTCGGGGTTGATCCTGAGCGCGATCGGCGCCTTCATCTTCATGGTGCCTGCGACCCTGTCGATCTCCTTCAGTTCGTCCGCTGACTCGACATTGAACATCAGCACCCGTGATCTCAGCGCAAAACGGATCTCGTCCTCTGTTTTGCCGACCCCGGCATACACGATCTTTTGGCCGGGAATACCGGCCGTCACCGCGCGGAACAGCTACCCGCGCGACACGATATCAGCACCGCAGCCCTCCTTTGCCAG
>Ga0102851_10002811_pt1 | contig 10642 bp, 7 predicted proteins | sample Mud3Dept3metaG_FD_79558 | JGI IMG/M metagenome (GOLD analysis project Ga0102851, IMG submission 79558) | Freshwater wetland microbial communities from Ohio, USA, analyzing the effect of biotic and abiotic controls - Mud 3 Core 4 Depth 3... | ecosystem: Environmental > Aquatic > Freshwater >...
CCCAATTTGTTACTGGTAATCTTACCCTGGTAAGCCGAAACTTCCAGATTATACTTTGCGTTTTCAACCTGTGTGCTTGGTTCACTTCTGGAGTATAATATATCAGATTTCAGGCTCCTTAACCTGGGGACTATCACTATTTCACCTATTGACAATGTATCTGCATACATATAGATACCTGCAATGAACTCACTCCCAGTCAGAGTATCACTTATAAATAGTATTGTTGTTTTATAACCAAGTCTGCGGAATAATACGGTATCATGCCTGTTTACATAAAATGCAAATTTCCCGTCATTATCGCTGACAGATGAGAAAGCACTGTTTATCATGATCTGTGAACCAGTGAGAGGAGCCTGTGTATTTGCGTCCATTACCAGCCCGTGAAAAAGGAGTTGCATTCCGGTTTTTTTCAGCTCCTGTCCTGATGCCAGACTGAGGCTGATGCAGAAAATTAAAAACCCGGGGAGATATCTCTTCATACCGGAACAGGTTGTTAGATTTTGATTATCAGATCATTAAGAGGACGTTTAGGAACATGGTGATTATTTTCAGGATCTCTCCAGTACTTAACGTCGTTATCCTTTATTTCATCAATAATTACTTTCTCAACAGGCTTTCCAAGGGCAAGGATCAACAGTATCTCATATCTTTCAGGGATCTTTAATTCATTACGCAGCTGCTCGCGTTTTATCGAAGCTATCATACAGCCTCCAAGTCCGGCCTCAGTCGCACCAAGCATTATGCTCTGTGCAGCAATTCCATGGTCGACTCCAAAAGCTTCGGTTATAGAATTATCACCGAGAATGATAATGTAGCCAGAGGGTCTTTCACCTGTGGCCGGACCATCCCAGTCCTTCAAATAAGCTGCCCATACGACTGAGGGGAATACTTTTCCGCAATCTTCAGGGGAGTTGTAAATCAGGTATTTCAGTGGCTGTCTGTTTCCTCCCGAAGCCGACAGTCTCGCAAGATCAACCAGTTCTTCAAGTGTTTTGTATTCAATATGGAAGGATTCATCGAACCTCCTGCATGATCTGGTTTTAAATATCATTTCTTTCAGACCCATGACATAAAATTTAAATTCAAAATCCTGTATCGCCGGGGTACTGATGCCGGTTTCTGTAAAACATAACAAATTTAAACAAATTGAGCCTTTTTATTCTGATCAGGAGGTAAGAAATATCTGTTCCGGAAGCTCAGGTATTACATTTTTTTCGTGCGCAATCCTGAAAAGTTCCCTGATTGCCCTTTTACCCACCTTACCTAAATTCAGAGAATATTTGTTCACATACAGCTTAATATGATTACTTATGACTGTGCTGTTTAGTTCCCTGGCATTGGATTTAACATAATCGAACGATGAAAAGGGATCATGATAAGCATATTCAAGGCTCCTCCTTATTATCCTGTTGACTTTCAGTGCTATATCTGCAGGGATTTTGCGGTTTATTGTAATAATGCCCAGTGGAACCGGAAACCCGGTTAGCTCCTCCCAGTACCTGCCCATGTCGGCTATCCTTACAAGTCCTTTTGTTTTATATGTGAAACGGGTTTCATGAATGATCAGACCGGCATCTGCTTCACCTCTTAATATAGCATCTGTGATATCCGAAAAGAGATATTCGGTCTTATTAACAGCATCCGGCCACGCCAGACTGAACAGGAGGTTAGCCGTGGTATATTTACCGGGTATCGCTATCCTGGCACTGCTAATTTTTCGTTTATCAATCTTTGTCTTTGCGATCAGCAACGGACCATTTTTGTGCCCCAGTGCACTGCCGGAATCCAGAATAAGATAATCCCGGGCAGCATATGCATATGCAAAACAGCTCATCTTGGTAATATCGATAGTGCCGGATAAGGCTCTCCTGTTCAGTTCCTCAACATCGGCAATCAAACAGTCGAATTCCAGTCCCTCTGTATTAATTCTCCCATGAACCATGGCTTCAAAAATGAATGTGTCATTGGGACATGGTGAGAATCCAAGTGTAAGCTTCATTTTATCCGTCTTGCATTAGTAAAAATTCCCCGAGCTTTTCTGACAGGCTATCAAGAGCAGCCGGAATATCCCATTTATCCTTATTCCTTGGCTCTACCCTGTTCGAGACCGATCTCATTGCCAGAAACGGAATTTTCCCCCTGCTGCAAATATAGAAAAATGTGGCGCCCTCCATTGTCTCGATATCGGGATTATATTTATTCCTCAGTTTCTCAATGGTGGTTTCCGAGCCTGTTGCAGTGTTGACCGTGATTGCGGTTACCGGTTTCATTTTCATGACAGCCCTGGCTACAAATTCATTATCTGCAATGAGCTTACCTCCCCTGAAAGGAAATATATCAGAATCTTCAAGTCCTGCTTCGGCGAGGGTAATAAATCCGTTTCCTGTTTCAATGCCTGCATCGGCAAAACAGTCCGATACCGGGATTACAACTTCCCCGATTATAATATCTTCCCTGTAACTTCCTGCTATACCAGCATTCAGAGCCAGATCTGGCATCGGGTTAGAAGAAAGCCATTTGGTCATCGCCCATGAAACAGCCATGGATCCGACACCTGTTACAAGGAGGCTTATCCGATGGTTCCCAAAGGAATATATCCCTGACTTTTCATTTATCCCCGGTATTTTCCTTAATACATCTGCCTCCGCTGACGATGCAGCTACCACTAATATATTTAATGACATTCTTTTTTGTTATTTCCTGACAGTAATTAACAAATATATCGCTTTTAAGATTTAAAAAGATCAACTTAAATGGTTAATATTGCATCCAAAACACACAGTTAAATGATATATCTTACACGCAGAGAACGATTTAGTGCTGCGCACAGGATGTTCAGACAGGACTGGTCCGATGAAAAGAACCTTGAGGTTTTTGGCAAATGCTCAAATCCGAACTGGCATGGACATAACTACGAACTGTTTGTGACTGTTAAAGGCGAACTGACGGAGGGAAGCGGTTTCGTGATGAATATGAATACCCTGAAGCAGATCATTAACGAGAATATTATACAGAAGATCGATCATAAGAACATAAATCTTGAAGTGGGCTTTATGCGGGGTAAAATTGCCACTACCGAGAATCTCACAATTGCTATATGGGACCAGCTTAAACCCTTTGTTGAAAAAGAGGGGGCAAAGCTGCACTGCGTAAAGATTGATGAAACTGAAAACAACTCAATTGAATACTATGGCGAAAAAAAATGACACTGTCGTTAAGTGTGACTCGAATTTCAGGAACGGATACCATAAAGAAGAAACCTGGAATGAAGAAAACATTAAAGATCTGTCCTCAATATATTACAAGGTACTGAAACTTATCGGGGAGGATCCGGAACGGGAAGGCCTGAAAAAGACTCCGGAGAGAGTTGCAAAAGCTATGCACTTCCTTACAATGGGTTATTCCCAGAATCCCTGTGAGATAATAAACTCGGCAAAGTTTAAGGAGGATTACAAACAAATGGTTCTGATTAAAGATATTGATATCTATTCCATGTGTGAACATCATATGTTGCCATTTTTTGGAAAGGCACATGTTGCCTACATACCTGATAATTATATTACAGGCCTCAGTAAAATTGCCCGTGTTGTGGAAGCATTCAGCAGGAGGTTGCAGGTACAGGAGAGACTTACAATGCAAATAAGAAACTGCCTTCAGGATTGCCTTCAGCCTCTTGGAGTAGCTGTCGTGATAGAGGCACAGCACATGTGCATGCAGATAAGGGGTGTACAAAAACAAAACTCAGTAACAACAACTTCAGCTTTTACCGGTATATTTCTCGATAATCTCAATACCCGCGAGGAGTTTGTTCATCTGATAGGTTCCAGATTGCACTGATTTTATGAAAGCATATGTTTTCCCCGGACAGGGTGCGCAATTTGTGGGCATGGGAAAAGATCTCTATGAAAGATCAGCCCTGGCTAAAGAGATGTTTGAAAAAGCCAATGCAGTCCTGGGATTCAGTATAACAGACCTGATGTTTGCCGGTACGGACGAGGATCTTAAACAGACAAAGGTCACGCAACCGGCTGTATTCCTTCATTCCACTGTTCTGGCAGCGGTTTTGGGTGACAGCTTCAAACCGGATATGGTTGCCGGCCATTCACTCGGTGAGTTTTCAGCACTTGTTGCAAACAGATCACTTTCCTTTGAGGACGGGCTTGTTCTTGTTTCAAAAAGGGCAACGGCCATGCAGAAAGCATGCGAAATAACGCCCTCAACCATGGCAGCCATAATTGGAATGGATGATAGGGTTGTTGAAGAGGTATGCACTTCGATTTCGGAAGTTGTGGTGCCCGCTAATTACAACAGTCCGGGACAGATAGTCATTTCAGGTTCAAATAAAGGTATTGACATGGCCATTGAGGCACTTAAGGCAAAAGGAGCGAAAAGAGCGCTTAAGCTGCCGGTGGGCGGCGCTTTCCATTCCCCTCTTATGGAACCGGCAAGGGCGGAGCTGGAGGAAGCTATCAGGAACACAAATTTCAGCATACCGGTATGCCCTGTTTACCAGAACGTTAACGCAATACCCTCCTCTGATCCTGACATAATAAAAGCCAATCTTGTCGCGCAGCTGACATCTCCTGTAAAATGGACACAGAGTGTAATTAACATGATCGCTGCCGGCGCAGATGTGTTTATCGAGGTAGGTCCGGGATGCGTTCTTCAGGGACTAATTGTAAAGTTAAACAGGGATATCCCAACCGAGAGTGCTGCCTTCTGAGATTTTACTGTTAATTATTTAACAATCTATAATTACACCGTTTAACCTTTGCGTCTTTCCACCGTTGAGCCGTTACACCGGTTTCATGATCGCCCCCTTATGTTTCCTCCCATCGATGATTATCTGAAGCGGCTTTCCGAACCTTATATGCCTGATTGAATTATCCTCATAAACAACATCCATCCTGTTCAGGTAATCAACATCATAATAACCTTCGTTCATATAAGGGTTAACAGTGAAATAGCCCACACCGAATGATGTAAGATTTTGAAAGAAGTGTGTGCCCTGACTGGGATCGATCCTGTAATTCTTCAGACCTGACTCAACTATCAATCTGGCAGCAGAGATCTGAGCCCATTTGACCGGAATACCCAGCCATGGATCCGTTGATCCCCATCTGCCTGGCCCGACGAGCACATATCCCCTGCCCTGTTTTGTAAATGAAGAGTTCAGATTCTCAATCGTGACTGCAATATTTTTATTCTGTGATGCAACGAATGATTCCGGTTTTACATATATCAGGTCGTAAATATCTTTGAAAACTCCATTTCCGAGGGCTGCTTCTGAAAATATTATGGTTTCATCCGGTTTTATATTTTCCAGGTTGAGGGTATATGTCTCATGTGTCTGGACTATTGGCCTGATCTGCAGGAAATTAAAAATTTTAGGTGTGCCTGCAGGGGTTTCAAGGTTGACAGCAAATTCAATTTCGATGGGATTATTCATTTCCTGCTGACCAAGATCAAGAAGAGTCGTTAGTATCTCGGCCAGAGGAAATACATTGTGCTGCAAAATACCGGAAAAAGTAATAACTCTTTTGCCCTCGCTGATTATTCCATCACGAAGAATATTGTTTGTGTGGTCATATGTTGAAGCAAGGTACCTCATTACACTGTTATTGTTTGCATCTTTGATATCGATTCTGGGAATATTAATCCCGTCATCGGTAGAAGGAACAAAGCTTTCAATATTCAGGTCGAGTGCACGGAATTCCTTTTGCGTATCACGGAGGGCAGCCTCGGGAGATGAAAGCTGAAGGATCTTCTTTGGGATCCTGGGACAGAAACGTAATGATAATCCGCCTTCAACGATCAGTTTTCCCAGCCCGAATGCAACATTTGCGATGCCGTCTTCTGCTTTCTCCGAACCGATAGGATAATAATTTATCGACCTGGCCACACCCGAAAATGTCGGATAAAAAATGTTACCGTGCCTGTTGCCGCAAACCTCCTGCAGTACAATGCCCATTTTTTCCTCGTCGATCACGTTGGAAGTTGCTGTCATATATGCTTTGCTTGCCTTATAGTATACTGAAGCATACACTTCCTTTATTGCATCGGATAAAGCTTTAATCATCAGCTTGTTATCAGCAAGCCTGGGGATCATGTATGTTGAGTACACGCCGGCAAACGGCTGATAATATGAATCTTCCAGCTTGCTTGAAGATCTGACTGCTATCGGATGGTTCTGTGACACTGCAAGGTAAGCGTAAAAATCCTGGTATACCCGTCCCGGCAGCTCAGCATTCAGAAACCTGTCAAGTATTTCATTATCAGGAAGATCAGATAATGCTACCGAATAAAGGTTATTATGATCCATGAACTCATCAAAGCTGTCTGTGCTCAGGACCACTGTCCTCGGGATAGTTATCAGAACGTCAGGGAACTTATTGAATAATTTATTGTTCTTGATGATCCTGTTTATGAAAGCAAGTCCCCTTGCTTTTCCGCCTATTGATCCTTCACCGATCCGGGAAAAGATCTGGTACTCATCAAAACTCGATTTATCGAATTTTGCAATCACTCCTCTTCCTTTTCCCAGCCGGAAGCTGGAGATAGCGACATAGAGAAAACGTCGCATCTCGTCCATTGTGGCAAAATCCTCTTTATGTATATATTTAAACATCTGGGCAACAGGGAAGAGCGCCCTTGCATTCAGCCATTTGGAAAAGTGATTTCGTTTGGCATGGTATTCAAGTACATTATCAGGGATAGTGAGCAGCTTCTGCTGCAGGCTCTGAAGATCGGTGGCAATAGCTATCGGTTCAAGAGTGCCGGGATTTCTGAAAACAAATGGTCCGAATGCAAGATTCTGTATAATAAAGTTGCGCAGCTCGAGGGCCAATGTTTTTGAGTACTTGTGAATGAAACCTGCACCCAGTTCCTCTGCCCTCCATTTATGTTCCAGGGTGGAAGACTGCAGCAGGAACGGAACATTGTCATCATCGGCCATTACAACCTTGCACAGCTCAAAACCTGCATTTTCGTCGGGTATATTATCCCGGTTATAACTTATATCGGATATCACACCGAGTACATTGTACTTATATTTTTTATAAAGGTCAACCGCATCATTGAAGTTACTTGCTACCAGTATTTTGGGCCGGCCTCTCATTTTGAGCATCCGCTGATGTTCATTGAGAGCCTCTCTCTGACAATCAAGCGATTGTAACAGCACTATCCTGTATAGATGGGGAAGGTAGGATGAAATATACCTTATTGAGTTCTCAACAAGGATTATAGCCTGGACACCAATACCTTCAATATCATGCTCGGCATTCATCTTATCCTCTATCAGCTTTATTATAGCAAGGATAAGCGATGCATCCCCAAGCCAGCAAAATACATAATCAATAGCGCTGAGATCCTCACCTTCCAGTCTTAATGATACCTCCCGGGAGAAATATGTAAGAACAACTATCGGGATATTTTTATATTCTGCTTTAATCCTTTTTGCCAGAGCAAACACATCAGTGCCCTTCAGGCTGACCATCGAGATCACAAGATCAATATTCCCTTCACTCAGTATCTTAAAAGCATCATCTGCATTATCAGTCTGGACAAATACAGGAGGATGCCGCAGGTTCAGGGATACATATTCGTTGAAGATCTGTTCGTCGATCCTGCCATCCTCTTCCAGCATATAATTGTCATAATTACTGCATATTACGAGCACCCTGTGGATCCGCTTCTGCATGAGCAGATCAAAGGAGGTATCGGTGAAATCGTATTTCTGGAGATCGAGTACTCCTTCAATGATCGTCATATTTGTCTGATATTATTGATTCATTGTGACGAATGCTATCCCTTTTCTTCCATCCATCCGCACCAACAGGGGTTTTTCAAACCTTATATGCCGGAAGAATCTGCCTTTCCCGATAACCTTCTGCTTTTTAAGCTTTTCCCAGTTAAGGATTCCGTCATTCATCCCCGGATTAATTGAAAAATAGCCGACATTCATTGATGTGACATTATGGAAAAAGTGGGATCCCAGTGAAGCATCCAGGTAAAAGTCAGGCAGCCCTACCTCCACTATAACTTTTGCATTGGAAATCTGGGGCCATGCAACGGGTATTCCCAGAAATCTGTCATTAGTACCCCAGCGGCCCGGACCGATAAGGATGTAATGCCGGTTCTGCTTCATCAGATCCTCATTGATCCTGTCGATCTCCTCGGCCATTTCAACAGTCTGCAGATTATTGAACTTCTCAGTTTCAAGATATACGATATCCGAAATATTACTTAGCACGCCGTTGCCCATGCTCTTTTTTGTTTCCAGGATCAGGTCATTATAATCAATGCTTTCATGATCAATGTCATATCCGGCTCCGGTTCCGAATAATGGTTTGATCTGCAAAAGATAGAATGACGCATTCCCATCCTTATCCCTGGCAGCATCGACCGCAAACTCTATTTCCGAAGGATTACCCATTGCTTCCTCAACAACCTCAAGAATAGTTTTCAGGGTTGATGCAAGCGGGATATAGTTGTATTTGAGGATATCGGCAAAATTGACAACCCTCGGGCCCGGAGTGTCAAGCCCGGGAACAATCGTATCATTATTGATATTCAAAACTGATGCTGAATGATTCAGTGTACCGTGTTCTTCTGCCTTACTGATATCGAGATAAACCAGTCCTGCTTTTTCCCCTTCGAGAAGGTTAAGGTCCTTTTTTGTCAGATCCACAGCATAAAAACTGACCTGGGAATTCTTATAAAGATCCTTCTGGGAGATGATCTCAATATTCGGGTATGCGGGAGAGAACCTGAACGCTCTGTCACCTTCAGCAACGTAATGGCCGAGGCCTATAGCCACCACTGCAACTCCGTCTTCGGGTGTCATGTGCGAAACGGGATAAAAATTATACGACTGTGCCGTACCGCTTATATGGGGATAATAGGTATCTTCAAACCTGTTTCCGACAACCTCCTGGATAACCACCGCCATCTTTTCAAGTTCGATCTTGTAATTTATCGCCTCGAAATAAGTCCGTGAGCTTTTTGAATAGATGGAAGAGAATACAAGTTTGATTGCTCCGGTCAGCTGCCTCAGCCTGACTTCAAAATCAGTGTGATTGTTGGGTAAAAGATAGGTTCCGAAAATTCCTGAGAACGGTTGACTCAGCGAATCCTCAAACAGGCTGGATGATCTTACAGCCAGGGGCTTATTGCTGTGTTTCAGGAAGATTCTTAATTTTTTCTCCAGTGTATAGCTGAGGCTTCCATTAATGAACAGTTTCTGCAAAATACCAAAATCTTTTTCCTCATTTATTTTTTCCCAGAGATGATTCCGATCCATGAACATGTCAAATTCATCGGTACCGACGATCGCTGTTACTGGAGTTTTTATATTGATCCCGGGGAGCAACCTTCCAAGCTCAAAGCTGTAAATCAGGGTGTTAATAAAGGCAAGTCCTCTTCCTTTTCCTCCCAGTGATCCGCTTGAGAGGCTGACCACATTTGTCTCATCGGCAAGTGCAGATTCCTCAAAATTAACGACTCTTCCCTTATTCATTTCACGCCTGCGTTTTCGGATGAGGTCAAGAAGAAATTCCCTCAATTCCTTAAGGGTGCTGAAATCCGAAACCCTCACCGGATTTATCTGCCTGGCAATTTTCACCTCTCCCCTTGCCATCAGCCATTGTGAGAAATGGTTTCTCAGGGCATGATATTCGAGTGAATCTTCCGGAATCGTCTCAAGATACGCTTCGAATTCCTTCATCGATTTCGCTACAGCTATCTGCCTTCCTTTGTCGTCGCGGTAAACGAAATGCCCGAAGCCCAGGTAATAGTTAATGAATGATTTCAGATCCTGCATCAGGCTTTCTGAATTTTTGTTTATGAAATTCGATTTTAGCTGAAATGCATATCTGGCATTTTCAGGATTGGATGACTGAATAACAGTGGGAAGTTTCGGCAATAAGTTCTTGATATGCTGTATGAGCTCAAAACCTGCCGTATCATGGTACTTTCCGTCCTTCGGAAACCGGATGTCGGAAATCACACATAACAGATTATTTTCATACTTGCTAAATATGGTAATTGCATCCTCCCAGTTCAGTGCAAGCAGTATTTTGGGGCGTGCCTTAAGCTTAAGCACTTTATAAAGTTCATCAGTTGAAACATCCTCAATAAGTTTCCTGGTCTGTTCCATAACCAGGGTATAAAGAATCGGGAGATATGTTGAATAGTACTCTGCAGAATCCTCAACAAGCAGGATCACTCCGGTGAGTCCTTTTTTGGTATCGTTGTCAACATTTACCCTGTCCTCCAGAAGATTGACCATTGCAAAGAACACCTTCGATTCGCCTGTCCACACAAAATAGCTATCAATGGGCACACCGGCAGCTTTCTGTTTCCTGATGTATGGAACGTCATCCGGATTGTTGAGCAGCAGGAATGTGGGCATATAAGGATATTTATCCTTGATATTTCTGCAAAGCATCATCGAGCCCTCCTTATAAAGCCCGATCATTATTATGACCATGTCATAATGTCTGGCTTTCAGCCTTTTGAAAGCTTCTTCCTCACTGGATACACCCGTCAGTCTTGGAAGGGAGGTAAGGCTCATCTGGTGATACTCACCAAGCATGTGATCAGCGAACCTGCCTTCGCCTTCGATGGAGTACGCATCGTA
>Ga0102851_10002812_pt1 | contig 10639 bp, 6 predicted proteins | sample Mud3Dept3metaG_FD_79558 | JGI IMG/M metagenome (GOLD analysis project Ga0102851, IMG submission 79558) | Freshwater wetland microbial communities from Ohio, USA, analyzing the effect of biotic and abiotic controls - Mud 3 Core 4 Depth 3... | ecosystem: Environmental > Aquatic > Freshwater >...
CAGCAGGAACGTTATATGGTATTGCATCATTTTACTCAATGCTTAATTTAACTCCCAAGGGAGCAAATACGATCAGGATTTGCGATGGTCCGGTATGTTGGTTGAATGGTTCGCACGAGATTTACCAGGCGATTGATCTGCAACTAAAACTTTTCCCAGAATGGCACGTGGGTCGAACCAGTTGTTTGGGACTATGCGATCGAGCGCCATCCATATTAATCAACCAAGAACAAGCTGGTGCGATACTCAAAAAAGATATCCCTAATTTATTCAATGGATGGCGCGGCCAACCTGTAGACTATTCGAAAACAAGAAATGGTGAAATCAGGGTAATGATGGCAAATGCTGGCAAAATAAATCCTGATTCGCTCAAATCGGCGTTGGAACATGGAGCCTATCAAGGGTTAAAAGTTGCAATTAAGAGCCCCCCCGAACATTCTTTACTACAAATTGAAAATTCTGGGTTATCTGGACGGGGTGGAGCCGGCTTTCCTGTCGGTAGGAAATGGCGTTTTGTCCGGCAAGCCAATCGCTTGCCAAAATACATCATATGCAATGCGGACGAATCTGAACCCTTAATATTCAAAGACCGTGTTTTGATCGACTCTAATCCACACCAAATATTAGAGGGAATGGCTATCGCTGGTTATTGCACAGGTGCATCCGAGGGTTTTATATATATTCGCGGTGAGTACAAGTCTCAAGCAGAGCGCATTGAACAAGCGATTCATTCAGCAGAAAATGAAGGGTTTCTTGGCGATCACATTCTTGGAACAAATTACACTTTCAGAATACATTTACATCGAGGTGCTGGAGCATATATTTGCGGCGAGGAAACTGCATTAATTGAATCCCTGGAAGGAAAGCGTGGTGAACCACGCCTCCGCCCTCCTTTTCCACCTCAATATGGTTACCTTGGCCTTCCAACTTTAGTAAATAATGTCGAATCCTTTGCTTCTGTCCCTCCTATAATCCTTCATGGTGCCGAATGGTTTCGCTCCCTGAGCACCTATTCAACACCAGGAACAAAAATGTATATGGTTCTAGGTCACATACAACAACCCGGCCTCTTTGAGGCGCCTTTTGGGATAACTTTACGCCAAGTAATCGAGGATTATGGAGGCGGGTTGCTTCCCAATTCGAAATTTAATTTTGCTCTAACAGGCGGAGCAGCAGGTACTATCGTTCCAGATTCTCTTCTGGATGTTCCCATCGATTACGCATCAGCGATGAAAGGTGTATCGCTGGGCGCTGGTGCATTCTTAGTGTGCGACCAATCCATCTCTCCAGTAGAAATGTTGCGAGAGATCCTCCATTTTTTTGAAATGGAATCTTGTGGAAAATGTACTCCTTGCAGAGTTGGCACCTATCTATCACGTGTAATATTAGATAGGTTAATCACCAACCGCGGATTGCCAGGTGACACGTCAGAATTAAATGATCTTGCGGATTTGATGCAAGACTCATCTTTTTGTGGTCTCGGTCAATCTGTCGCAGTCCCTGTGAAATCAGCATTATCACACTTTTCAGAGATTTTTACATCTCTTGAATCCACTCATTCATAACAGCCGACATCTATGGAGTAAATCAATGACTATTCAAATAACCATCAATGACATAGCCATAGTCGCTCAAGAAGGGCAAACAATACTTAGTGTGGCAGATGAACAGGGTATGCGAATCCCTACCCTATGTTTCCATCGTGATCTGACATCTACCGGAAATTGTCGAATGTGTGTAGTCGAGGTGAAAGGGCAAAGGTTTTTACAAGCCGCTTGCGTTACAACAGTTTCTTCTGGCATGGAGATAAAAACGAACAGCGAACGTGTTATAAAGTCACGCAAGAAAACCCTTGAGCTTATGCTCGCAAATCACCCACCTGACTGCTTAGTTTGTGATACCAGCGGCTCATGTGAACTCCAAGATCTTGCATATGATTATCAAGTAAAAGTTCCAGATTGGGGTAGCAAGGGGACTAAATATATCGTGGACAGCGATCCCAATCCATTTGTCCGAGTAGATTTCAATAAATGTATTCTCTGCCGACGTTGTGTCCTCGCCTGTGAAGAAGTTCAAGGTCGGTATGTTTGGGGAGTGGCTAACCGCGGATATGAGGAAAAGATAATTGCGGGAAATGATACAACAATGCTGCAAGCTCGTTGTGAATCATGTGGCCAATGCGTTGCATATTGCCCAACTGGAGCTTTAAGCGACCGTATGTCGTATGGATTAGGACGAGTGCATCAGGTGAGAAAAGTCTTGACAACCTGTACATATTGTGGCGTTGGCTGCCAATTCGATCTGAATGTAAAAAATAATCGCATCATCGGCGTTACCTCAAATCCCAAGGCACCAGTTAATGGTATGGCTCTTTGCGTGAAAGGACGTTATGGTTACGATTTTATCCACCATCCAGAACGGCTAAAACAACCACGAGTTCGAAAATATTTACTGGATGGATCTGCCAAACCCGAGAATCGAGGCGATTGGATTGATGTGGATTGGAATACTGCCCTGAGTATTACTGCTAAAAATCTATGCTTTTTCCGTGATGCTTATGGAGCTAACACCATTGGCGTGTTAACTTCTGCAAAATGTTTGAACGAGGAAAACTACCTGATGAATAAATTTGCACGTCAGGTTATTGGAACGAATAATATCGACCACTGTGCACGTCTTTGACACTCCAGCACTGTGGCCGGTCTGGCTACTGCTTTTGGTTCTGGCGCCATGACTAACTCAATGGACGATATCGTAGAAAACGCAAAAGCTATGTTAATAATCGGATCTAACACAACAGAACAGCATCCAGTATTTGGCATCAAGATCCGTCAAGCCGTTCGTAAGCGAGGCGTGAAACTGGTTGTCGCCGATCCTAGACGTATCGATATCACAGAATTTTCATCTCTACATATCCAGCAAAAACCAGGCACAGATGTTGCCTTAATCAATGGATTGATGCACATCATTATAAACAATGGCTGGCAAGACAATGATTTCATTGCCAATAGAACAGAAGGATTTGAAGAGTTTAAAGAAACCGTTAACCAATATCCGCCATCAAAAGTCTCCGAGATAACTGGTGTTCCAGGAGAAAAGATTTTTCAGGCAGCCGAGATCCTTGCACTGAACAAACCAATGGCAGTCATGTGGGCAATGGGGATAACTCAACATATTGTTGGGGTTCGAAATGTCATGGATCTCGCTAATTTACAGATGCTTTTAGGTAACCTAGGAATTCCTGGTGGTGGCGTCAATCCATTGCGCGGTCAGAATAATGTCCAAGGAGCGTGCGATATGGGTGGATTGCCCAATGTTTTTCCTGGCTATCAGGTAGTAAACGATGAGGAAATTAGTGCCAAATTTGAGAAATCCTGGGGTGCTCCGCTTTCAAATAAGAATGGGATGACAATAACAGAAATGATCCCCGGCATACTTGAAGGAAAAATTAAAGCGCTCTATATTCTCGGTGAAGACCCTATATTGAGTGATCCTGATAGCAACCATATTCGTCATTGCCTGAATGAGTGCGATTTCATTGTCTTGCAAGAGATCTTTCCTTCAGAAACATCAAGATATGCGGACGTAATGTTACCCGGAGTCACTTTTGCCGAAAAGACCGGCACATATACAAATACCGAACGGCGAATACAATTGGTTCAAAAAGCGATCGAACCCCTTGGAGAAGCGAGGGAGGATTGGCGTATCATTGCAGATCTAGCAAAATATGTCATTGAGGCAGGTACCCGCAAACCGGAATCTGTAGAATATTCAGGTTGGGATTACGAAAACACAGCCCAAATCATGTCTGAGATTGGTGTTATTACGCCTAGCTATGCTGGCATCAGCCATGATAGGCTAGCAAAAGGTGAACGTCTACAATGGCCCGTGAAAAATCTTGATCATCCAGGTACACCAATCTTACATATTAACCAGTTCACCCGAGGCAAAGGAAAATTCATGCCAATTGATCACATACCACCCGCTGAGCTGCCAGATGACGATTATCCCATGTTGCTTAGTACCGGTAGGGTTCTTTATCATTGGCATGGTGGTGAAATGACACGCAGAGCTCAAGGTTTGATAAGTGTTTACGACCGGTCACTTGTGGAGATAAATCCGATTGATGCCCAACGTATTGGTTTGAATGGAAATAATCGAATTAGAATAATATCCAGGAGAGGTAGTATTAACGCAGAAGCCTGGATTACTGATCGAGTCCCTCCCGGAATGATTTTTGCGAATTTTCATTTTCCAGAATCTCCAACTAACGAATTAACTATCGCTGCTTTAGATCCTGTAGCAAAAATACCTGAGTACAAAATCTGTGCGGTAAGAGTAGAAGTAGTTAGTTAGATAGAACCTGATATAATTCTGGCGAATTGATACGCTAAATTCTATTTAAATGGTCGGTATTTTATGAAAGAATTGCACAATAACTTTATTACGAAAAATCTCTTTATTACTACAGTTATCCTGATATCAATATTCTTTCTCAATTCGTGTTCACTCGGAACATCAGCGTCATCTACGAATTTAAAGACGGAAGTTCCCACCAACTCGCTTACACAATCTCCAGCGCTGACTTTAGATCTTTCTTCGAGCACTTTAGAGCCAAGCCAAATTATTGTTCCATCTCCCACTGACACATCAGAACCTACAAAAACCGAATTGCCAACAGTAACTCCAACTGAACTCATTGTAGCAGCAACATTGGAGTCTTCACCCAGTCCAACAACTCAGCTATGTGAGAATAAAGCTGAATTTGTTAAGAACTTATCCTTGGCAGAAAATTCGAAACTGAAACCCGGAGAGCTTATCGCAAAAGTGTGGCGAATAAAAAATTCAGGCACCTGTACATGGACAACTGGATATTTGCTTGTATTTGTAATCGGAAACTCATTTTCTTCTCCGGAGTCGATTGCTCTACCAAATACGGTTGCTCCAGGAGAGAGTGTTGACTTGCGGGTAAATGTTAACTCGCCTCTTACTTATGGTATGTATTCAGGGACATGGATGCTCCAAGACGAATCCGGTAACAAGTTCGGTGTTGGTGAACAAGCCGATCAACCACTATTAATAGCAATCGAAGTCGTCGCCCCGCAACTCCCAGGATGTATATGATCAACCAATAAATCTGGTGGTCCGTAGGATCACCTCAAATTCATCGAAACACCCACCCCGCCGGTAGATCAGGCGGGATTTTTATAATTCTTCGTACACATGTTCTTTTAAGAAATTATTGGTAAAATTGTACTTCTTACCTGATTATTCTTGAGTGACCCGAATGAATGAATTCAATAAAATCCCTGATAAGTTGATGGCGATTATTGAGGAATTTCGAGCAATTGAACCGGGCGAAAAGATGGATCTTCTTCTTCACTTTGCCTCTCAACTACCTCCATTGCCAGATTGGATCTTAGAAAATAAGAAGATTTTGCAACCAATTCCTGGTTGCACGACTCCAGTATTCATTTATGGGGAAAAGCAAAACGGAAAAATGGTTTACTTTTTTGATGTGCCAACAGAATCGCTAACTGTACGTGGTTTTGTCTCGATGCTCTGGGAAGGGCTTCAAAATCTTACCCCAGAACAAATTTTATCAACACCAGGTAACTTCTACCTTGAAATGGGATTAGAAAGAATATTAACCCCTCAGCGATTGAATGGTATTTCTGCTATCCTAGGATATATGAAACGGTTTGCATTAGCTGCAACTTCCATTGAATGAATCTCGAGAATCTATTAAATAATTGGCGTTTAGATAATAATATTGAAGAAAATATCGCTATCTGGAAGATATTACCAGCAGTCGATGGAAATCCCGTTCCTATCCCTGAAGATATCCACCCAAATCTGCATATGGCTCTTAATGAATTAGGGATTCAATTTCTATACTCCCACCAATTACAAGCCTTCAAATTAGCAAGAGAAGGACACAATTTAGTGATTGCTACAGGAACTGCAAGTGGGAAATCTCTTTGTTATAACTTACCGGTGCTTGACAGACTATTACATAATTCTCAAGAAAGAGCTCTTTACATATTTCCTACTAAAGCTCTAGCCCAAGATCAAGCTGCAAACCTCAAATATCTAATCGATTCCTTGCAGACCTGTAATATCTCGAATAAATACCCCAATCCCCAAAATGTAAACCCTCTAAATCCAATTGAAATACAAACTTACGATGGAGACACTCCTACATCAAAACGATCAGCAATTAGGAATATGAGTCGTCTTCTAATCAGCAATCCAGAGATGGTTCATCTCGGAATCCTTCCTCATCATACACTCTGGGAAAGTTTTTTCAGGAATCTTCATTTTATTATCATTGACGAAATGCACATTTATAGGGGTGTCTTTGGATCACATTTTTCCAATGTGCTCCGAAGATTAAAGAGAATAGCTTCCTTTTATGGAACTCATGTTCAATTCATTCTGACCTCAGCAACAATTGCCAACCCTGAAGAACTGGCATACCATCTAATTGAAGATGATGTGAAATTAATTGAGAATAATGGTGCCGATCGAGGAGCAAAAAACTTTTTAATTTACAACCCACCAGTTATAAATCACGAGCTTGGATTAAGGCGAAGCGCAATTAGTGAAACAATACGTCTCACTGAAGATCTCATATTGTTCGAATTGCAGACAATTATATTTTGCCGATCTCGCCGTGCTGTTGAATTTCTACTAAACGTTCTAAGAGAAAGAATGCTTGGTGCGCTACAGGAAATTTCACTGCCAGAAATCGAATCGGAGAACCTTTATGAGATTATCCGGGGTTACAGGAGTGGTTATTTACCTAAACAGCGACGCAAGATTGAGAAGGGATTGCGAACAGGGGAGGTTCGTGTTGTAATCTCTACGAACGCTCTTGAGCTAGGAATTGATATTGGGAGAATGGAAGCTGCGGTTCTTATTGGGTACCCTGGCACAATTGCCTCCACCTGGCAACAATCTGGTCGGGCGGGGCGAGGTAGGAATGCTTCGCTAACTATTTTGGTTGCAACATCTGACCCACTTGATCAATTTTTTGTTACCCATCCTGATTATCTTTTCGACCGCTCACCAGAACATGGATTGATCGACCCTGATAATCCCTTGATCTTACTGGATCACATTCGTTGCGCATCTTTTGAACTACCATTCATGGATGCCCAGGGATTTGGTAGCTTTTCAAATCAGGAGTTGAGAAAATATCTCGAGTTCCTTGAACAAGAAGGTATTCTACATAAATCTGGCCCACATTTCTTTTGGATGGCAGATCAATACCCTGCCCAAAAGGTGTCCCTAAGGAGCACATCATCAGAACGAGTGATTCTTCAAAGCAGGCAAGGTGATTCCTCTATAACAATCGGGGAAGTTGATCTAAATAGTGCCTATTGGATGATCCACCCGAACGCTATTTATCTGCACGAGGGAAGATCCTATTTGGTTGAAGAGTTGAATCTGGATCACAAAATAGCAACAATGAAGGAGACTTCAACGGACTACTATACAGAACCACGCCGAGAGACCAACATTCAACTGATGGAACTGTTTGCACAAACGATCGTTAAAGGGGGCATGAAAACGTTTGGGGAAATTTTAGTAACATCTCAAGTTACAGGTTTTCAGAAAATCCAGTGGTTCACACAAGAACAACTTGGATTTGGCGAAGTGTCTCTCCCACCTTCGGAATTAATAACCAAAGGTTATTGGATAGAATTAAACAACCAAACCATCTCCAAGATTCGTCATCAGAACCTATGGCGAAATGACCCACAGGAATATGGGCCTAATTGGAAGATAATGCGGAATCAGGCTCGTGCACGAGATGGTTACATTTGCCAGGTCTGTGGGATTAAAGAAAAAGAAAAAGAACATGATGTTCACCATAAAACTCCATTCCGTATATATAAATCATTCGAACAAGCTAATGTTTTAGAGAATCTGATCACTCTTTGTCCAACCTGTCACCGAAAAGCAGAATCAGTGGTTCGTGTTCGAAGCGGTCTTTCAGGCTTGGCTTATATTACCGGTCACCTTGCACCTTTCTTCGTTATGTGTGATTATCATGATTTGGGTGTACATTCTGACCCGCATTCATCTCTCGCAGAAGGCAATCCAGTTGTAATTATCTACGATCAGGTACCGGCAGGGATTGGATTAAGCGCCCGACTATATGAACTTCATTACGATCTAATCAACAACGCTTATGAGCAAGTTAGAGACTGTGTATGCCAAGATGGGTGCCCGTCATGTGTCGGATTAGGTGGTGAATATGGTTTAGGCGGAAAATCAGAAACCATCGCCATCCTCAAGGAATTGACTAGATCCCAAGAATAATATGACATCACTAACAGATAAATTACGCGCTCTCGGTGTACAAACCGGTGCGAAAGAAATCATAAAGCCAAAAACCCGCAATCAATTCTCGATTGATAAAGTCTTAAACGGCAAATTTGTTGAAACCCCATACGGTGAGATATTTGTCGTTGAAAATATTTTTCCAATTGAATACCGTTTAGGTCATTTACCAATTAAATTAACCTCAGATATGGATATTCTCTCAAGTTGGACAGGTTTAAACAACCTTAAATTGCTTTCTCCCGAATCCTTTGTATTTATCGACACAGAAACTACAGGTTTATCAGGGGGGACTGGTACTTATGCCTTTTTAATTGGAATTGGCCAATATATCGCTAAAGAATTTCGGATTATGCAAGTATTTCTCAGTGAGCCTTTTGAAGAACCTGCGCAATTATCCGTGGTAGATCAGTACCTATCCAATGCTCATGCTATTGTCAGCTTCAATGGTAAAGCATTTGATTTACCACTTCTAATTTCTAGATACACCTTACATAACCAGTATCATCCATTTCAAAATATGGCTCATATTGACCTCTTACACCTTGCCCGAAGGCTATGGAGAGATCGGATTCAAAACCGGATGCTTTCAAACCTTGAGTATCAAATTTTAGGAACTTCTCGCACCGAAGAAGACATCCCAGGATGGATGGTTCCGAGCATATACTTCGATTTTCTCCGCGACAGCGACGCCCGCCCTCTCAAGAGGGTTTTTTATCACAATCTTATGGATGTACTATCCTTAACCGCACTACTCAATTACATTTCTGGTATGTTATCCAAATCCATGAGGATTAAAGAATTTCATAAATCAGACCTTATAGCTATTGCAGGTATATTGGAAGACATAGGTGACCTGGAATCAGCTATACACCTTTATAATCATGCGCTTAACCCAGCCAATCATTCGGATAGCCTTCTTGACACACACACCATCTTAAAAGCTACTGATCGCTTAGCTCGTATTTATAAACATGAACAGAATTATTTAAATGCTATTGAGTTATGGAAACAAGCTGCTAACCTACTTCAAATTTCCCCCTGCGTGGAATTGGCAAAGTATTATGAACACCAACAAAAAGATTTTTCCGAAGCAATATACTGGACTCGTTTTGCACTAGAAATTTTAGATAAAAAAATGAAACCAAGTGAAACCGATTCTTTTACATCGCGATTCGATCGTGATTTGTGTCGACAAGACTTGGAACATCGTCTGGAACGTCTATCTCGAAAGGCGTTAAAAAACTTATAAATACACTTAATATTACATCAGGAATGCCACATGACCAAGATATTTCAATATGATCGATTGAGTTGGCCAGAAGTAAAGGAACTTCCTCGCTATACACCTTTAATCATACCTCTCGGAGAAGGGTACTCATTGAAAGATTTTGTAGCTCCTTTTGGAGATGTTCCAATCATTGGTTTACTTCCAGCCTTTCCCTTTGGATGGATAGGCAGTGGTTTATCCATCGAGGAATCCATATTCGCCAACCTTATTCAGAATTTAACAAACAGTTTGCATGATGACGGATTCACTCGAGTATATGTCCTCAGTCCTCAAGAAAGACTTATGGATTTGAAACAAATAAGAATTACTACCCCATATACCAGTAAGTGTATCCAACAATTTCCTCTACCACCGGAATCAGATCGAGAAAAAGTAATTCTAATTCCATGTGGACATACTGAACAGCATGCCTATCACTTACCCATGTCAACAGACACTTCCATTATAGACGCAATAGCTCAAGGGATAGTTAATCTAATTCCCCAGAAAGCAGCTCGATTACCTGTTATGCCTTATGGTGTCAGCACCCATCGCTCGGCATTTGCTGGGACCCTGAACTGTGGTGGGCGTGCCTATGAAGATTTCTGGTTAGCTGTCATTGATCAAATGGTTAATAGGGGATTCACCAAATTCTATTTCATCAATGGACATGGTGGAAATAGCTCGTTCCTGGTCAATACGATCAAATATGCCGGTGAGCGCCACCACGGAGTTTTCTGCGCAACGGCTTGGCTGTATCTCTCCGGATCTTATGGTGTGAATATTCTCGAAAAATCTCGCCAATCAAAGATTGGAGGCATGGGTCATGCTTGTGAATTAGAAACATCATTATTGTTATATCTAAATCCCGATTTAGTACAAATGGAAAAGGCTGTCGATGAAATTGATTTCATTTCAACTCCTTCATATTACATGGATTGGATTGAAGGTGGTGCCCTGATTGCCAATCCTCCCTGGTATGATGACACAATCAGCGGAGCGTACGGTGCTCCTACA
>Ga0102851_10002813_pt1 | contig 10637 bp, 9 predicted proteins | sample Mud3Dept3metaG_FD_79558 | JGI IMG/M metagenome (GOLD analysis project Ga0102851, IMG submission 79558) | Freshwater wetland microbial communities from Ohio, USA, analyzing the effect of biotic and abiotic controls - Mud 3 Core 4 Depth 3... | ecosystem: Environmental > Aquatic > Freshwater >...
TCTATCCGACAGTGTAATAAGTTCATTTACAAAAAGAAATGGATTTCCCGGAATTGAAGCATCTGCAAATGCTTCAATAACAGACAGTAAAGGCAACCTCTGGTTTGGTACAGCTAATGGAGTTACCAGGCTTGCTCCCGGGGAAATGCCACCTGTAGATGTGAAACCCCAGACTCATCTGAACAATATGGAGGTGAATTATATTCCAAGGGAAATGAAAAAAGATCTCAGGCTGAATTATAAGGAAAACTCCATAGTATTTAATTATTATAGTGTCAGTCTTGTTAATCCGGATGCGGTAAAATACAAGGTGATGTTAAAAGGTGCAGAATCAAATTGGAGACCTGCAACCAGCCAGACAATGGTAGATTATCCTACTCTTTCTCCGGGGCACTATACTTTCAGAGTTAAGGCTTCAAACAGCTATGGTTACTGGAATAATGAACCTGTTGAATATTCTTTCGTTATAAAACCGCCATTTTATCAGAGTCCGTGGTTTATATTATCATGCATTGTTCTTGCAGCTTTCGGAGTGGTATCATATATAAAAATCAGAGAGAGAAATCTTATCAGGGAAAAAAAGATACTTGAAGCAAAAGTTGAGGAAAGAACTGCAGAAGTGGTTCAGAAAAGTATGGAAATTGAGGAGAAAAACCGGGATATAACAGCCAGTATAAGGTATGCTGAACGTATTCAGAGGGCTATGTTGCCCAGAGAGGATACTTTCCCCGATACATTTGTCCTTTTTATGCCAAAAGATATTGTCAGTGGCGATTTTTACTGGATGTACGAAACAGGTGATCTTCAGTTTATTGCAGCCTGTGATTGCACCGGACATGGTGTGCCGGGTGCCTTCATGTCAATCATAGGACATAACTCATTGAACAAGGTCGTCAGAGAATACGGAATTGTTCATCCGGGTTCAATTTTAAATCAGCTGAATGTCGAAGTAGTTAGAGCACTTATGGAGAGAAACGAGGAGACAATTAATGACGGGATGGACATGACCCTGATAATCTTTAACAAAAAGAAATTCACACTCGAATTTGCCGGAGCATACAATCCCCTATATGTCATCAGACAAGGAGAATTATTTATTTATAAAGGCGACAGATTCCCGATTGGAATGTCTTCACAGGAGGCTAAAAAGAACTTTTTAAACCAGAAAATTGATATTAGTCCGGGCGATATGATTTATATGTGTTCTGACGGATATGCAGATCAGTTTGGGTCTAAAGATTCCAAAAAATACAAATCAGGAAACGTAAAGAAATTATTATTATCTATTTGGCAGCTCCCGGTAAAACAGCAACGCGACAAACTCAGGAAAGAGATACTCGACTGGAAGGGAGACCTTCCTCAGGTTGACGACATATTATTCATCGGAACAAGGATTCCTAAACTTTAAATCCTGGCAATTTTCCGCCATTCCTTGTTACCTCTGTTTTTATTGTTGAGAGCTTTGATTGCTTCTTCCGGCGTATTGACTATCTCCCAGATTCCCTTATGCTCGAATCGCATAAAGTGATTATCAATCATATGTTCAATGAATTTAATCAGTGACTTATAATATCCGAGAGTATTAAGAATTATTATGGGTCCGCTAAAGAGACTCAATTGTTTAAGGGTAATTGCTTCGGTCAGCTCCTCAAGAGTGCCTATACCTCCCGGCAGTGCAATAACAGCATCTGACATTGAGAACATTTTTTTCTTTCTCTCGCTCATATCACCTGTTATAATCATCTCATTTAAGCCAAGATGTCCCCATCCCTCTTCTTTCATAAATGAAGGTAATACCCCGGTAATCTTACCTCCGTTTTCAAGAACAGCATCAGCCATTTTTCCCATAAGACCTATACCTCCGCCTCCGAACACAACCTCAATTCCGGCTTTGGCAAGTAATGAGCCAAGCTTTGCTGCTGCCATACCGTACTCATTATCTATTCTGTTGCTTGAAGCAGCAAAAACACAAACTGTCATATTCAGTAATTAAAAAAAGCCGTCACAGTTTCCTGCACGGCCGATATTATTAATTTCAATATTCAAAGAAGAGCATTAAGCTTATTGACAAAACTGGTCTTCGGAACAGCTCCTATCTGCTTATCGGCAATTTTCCCATTTTTGAAGAATAGTACAGTGGGAATATTCCTGATCCCGTATTTGGAAGCAACCTGCGGACTATTATCGACATCACATTTTGTAACAATTGCTTTTCCGGAATATTCTTTTGAAAGTTCTTCAATAAATGGTGCAATCATTCTGCAGGGGCCGCACCATTCTGCCCAGAAATCAACAACAACAGGTTTATCCGATTTTATAACGACTTCGTCGAAATTCCCGTCATTTACCTCTAATGCCATATATTATAATTTTAATGATTTAGCAAAAATGCTGGTCGCAAATATAGCTAATTTACTTTATATTCAATTCCGGGATGATCATCGAGGTAAGAAATAAACTCATTATTAAGTCTTACACGAAGTGTTCTTGAAAACATTGGGAGGGAGATCTTATCCTCTGAATCAATAAACATAAATCTGAGCTCTGTATCACCTTTATTTTCACGAATCAGTTCCTTAAGCTCATTTATCATTTCGAGATTTATATTCTCCGGATTGATCTTTAATGTGACGGTTTTTATCAGTTCATCTTTCACACTCGAAAGCAGATTGATTTTCTTGATACTGAATTCCACCTCATCCTCCCTGAACTTTCTTTTCTGGACTCTTCCTTTTATCAGGAGATAGTAACCTGTAATAAAAAACTTACTGTTGTCGAGATAATCTTTATCGAACATTATGAATCTGAATGAATCGGTATAATCCTGCAGGGTGAATGACCCGTAAGGTTTACCATTCTTTCCGATGCCGTTTTTCGTATCTGTTACCATACCTGCGACAATAACCTCCCTGTCGAGATAATCCCGCAGATTTTGAAGATCTGCAAGTGTTGCAGTGGTAAAAAGGTTTATCTCAAGCTTAAAATCGTCAAGAGGATGTGACGAAAGATAAATACCAATAACCTCTTTCTCCCTGTTTAGCTTTTCCAGCTTTGGCCAGTCCGGACAAACTGACGGTTCAGGCTTTATCAGGTCGAAACCTCCGGAATCACCAAAAAGTGTCTGTTTGCTTGAAACCTTGATAGTTTTGGCATTATTTCCATACCGGATAAGGCTTTCGATAAAACTTGATCCCCTTGAATCAAGTGCAAAATATTGTGCCCTGCTGATATCTCCAAAACAATCAAATGCTCCGGCAACTGCCATTGCTTCAAGGTTTTTCTTGTTCAGTGAATTCAGGTTAACTCTTTCCACAAGATCAAAAATGCTTTTATAAAGACCATTTTTTTCTCTCTCTTCAATAAGCTGGAGTACAGCACTCTCACCAACTCCTTTTATTGCACCAAGGCCAAATCTTATATTACCGTCCTTATTAACCGTGAACTTTAAATTACTCTCATTAACATCCGGACCAAGCACTTCCATACCCATCCTTCGGGTCTCATCCATGAAAACTGTAATCTTCTTGATATCGCTTATGTTACGGCTTAAAACAGCAGCCATAAATTCTGCAGGATAATTGGCTTTAAGATAACCCGTTTGGTATGCCACAAGTGCATAGCAGGTAGAATGTGATTTATTGAATGCATACTGTGCAAAAGCTTCCCAGTCGGACCAGATTTTCATTACAGTATTTTCATCATATCCGTTTTTTGCACATCCTTCAAGAAACTTGATCTTCATCTCATCCATAATTGACTTCTTCTTTTTCCCCATTGCCTTCCGGAGGGAATCAGCTTCCCCTTTTGTAAATCCGGCCAGCTCCTGGGAAAGAAGCATCACCTGTTCCTGGTAAACTGTAATTCCGTATGAATCGTCCAGGTATTTCTCCATAACCGGAAGCGGATAGTCAGTCTTTTCGGTTCCGAATTTTCTTTTAATGAACTTCGGAATATATTCCATTGGTCCGGGCCGGTAAAGTGCATTCATTGCGATCAGGTCCTCAAACCTGTTTGGTACAAGCTCTCTGAGATATCTTTTCATCCCAGTTGATTCAAACTGGAAAATGCCGGTAGTTTCCCCATTGCTGAAAAGCTCAAATGTTTTTTTATCGTCAAGAGGAAGGGTTTCCACATTTATCTCTGTCCCTTTCGATTTCCTGATATTTTCGACAGCATCTTTAATTATTGAAAGTGTTTTAAGTCCAAGAAAATCCATCTTCAGAAGGCCGACTGATTCAACATGGCTTCCATCATATTGAGTAGCGTATAATTCTGTGTCTTTTGCAGTGCATATTGGGATATAGTTGTCCAGGGAATCTTTTCCGATTATTATACCGCATGCATGAACACCTGTTTGCCTGATAGATCCTTCAAGTACTTCAGCATATTTAAGAGTTTGTGAAATAAGTTTATTTGATGAGTCTCTTTCCTTAGCCAGCTCAGGAACTTCGGCATAAGCCTGAGAAAGAGTCACTCCTGGTCGTTCAGGGACCAGCTTTGCCAGACGGTCTGCATCAGGCAGTGGCAGCTTCTGAACCCTTGCTACATCCCTGATGGCCATTTTTGCAGCCATCGAACCAAATGTAATGATGTGCGCCACTTTATCGTGTCCATATTTATTAACAACATATTTCAGGACCGATTCCCGCCCGTCTTCATCGAAATCTATGTCAATATCAGGCAATGAAATTCTGTCAAGATTCAGAAACCTTTCAAAGAGAAGGCCATATTTAATAGGATCAATATCGGTTATTCGAAGACAGTAGGCAACTGCTGAGCCTGCTGCAGAACCTCTTCCCGGGCCTACTGAAACTCCCATTTCCCGTGCAGCATTCAGAAAATCCTGGACAATCAGGAAGTAACCGGGGAATCCCATTTTAGCAATTGTCTCAAGTTCAAAATCTATTCTTTCAGTCTGTTCCCTGGTAAGTGTTCCCCATCTTGTTTTTGCCCCCTTGTAAGTCAGGAACCGAAGATATTCATCTTTGTCAGTAAAACCTTCAGGCAACTCGAATTCAGGCATTATGGGATTATGATCGAGTTTATATTTCTCGACTTTAGCGACAACTTCAGCAACATTTTCTATTGCTTCAGGAATATCACTGAAGATTTTTCTCATTTCATCTTCAGTTTTGACATATTCCTGTTTTGAATATCTTAATCTGTCGGGGTCGTCAATATCTTTCGCAGTATTTATACATATCAGTCTGTCATGGGCTTCTGCATCCTCGGCATTAATAAAATGGACATCATTTGTTGCGATAAGCTTCACCTTATATTTTGCCGAAAGTTTTTTCAGGACCTCAATTACTTTTTGCTGAAGAGGAAAAACATTCATATCAGCATCAGGATCGTAAGTTTCATGACGTTGGACTTCCAGGTAAAAATCTTCTCCAAAAATTTCCAGGTAGCTTTTCAGCGCTGCTTCAGCACCAGCCAAAGTACCATTAAGTATTTCATCGGGAATTTCTCCGGCAAGACATGCTGATGAGGCAATCAGCCCCTCACTATATTGTGCCAATAGCTCTTTATCGATGCGGGGTTTGTAGTAAAATCCTTTTATCCAGGCTGTAGAAACAAGTTTTATGAGATTCTTATATCCAGTAAGATTTTTTGCCAGAAGGATAAGATGATCACCGGAACGATCCTCTTTCCCGGAGACATCAGCAATAGATCTTTTAGCGACGTAGATTTCGCATCCAATTACCGGTTTAACTCCTTTTTTTGTGGCTGTATTGTGAAACTCCTTCACACCAAACATATTACCATGGTCTGTAATAGCAACCGCTTCCATACCAAGCGATTTGACCTTTTCAATAAGTGAAATAATATTTGAAGCGCCATCTAATATAGAGTACTGAGTATGAACATGTAAGTGCGAAAAAACAGCCATAAAAACGGAGATAAAATTATTAGGTTGGTACACAAAAATAGGTAAAAATGATAAAGAATAATCAATATATTTTTCGAATGTATTAACATTGCAACTTATTCTCTTTTTAATGAGATTGTTTACAATCAGAATTTATTTATCTTTGCACCCACAATTTTAAACAGGTTAAATAAAAAGCGTAAAAATTAATGGCAGTTAAAATCAGATTAGCTAGGAAAGGCCGGAAGAAACTGGCCTACTACCACATCGTGGTAGCTGATAGCAGGTCGCCACGGGATGGCAGATATATTGAAAAGATCGGAAAATACAATCCGCTCACTAACCCCGCTACAATCGAACTGGATTTCGATAAAGCTCTGGGTTGGCTGCAAAATGGCGCATTGCCCACTGAAACATGCAGGGCTATCCTGTCTTATAAAGGTGTTCTTATTAAAAAGCATCTCCTCGAAGGAGTGAAGAAAGGTGCGTTCGACGATGCTGAGGCCACAAAGCGTTTTGAAGAGTGGCTGAAGAAGAACGAAGAAAAAATCGAGTCAAAGAAATCAGGCCTTGAAAAATCCAAGGATGATGAACTGGTTAAAAAACTGACGGCTGAAAAGAAAATAAACGAAGCAAGAGCAGCCCGTTTAGCAAAGAAACAAGCCGCTCTGGCAGCAAAAGAGGAAGCAGCAGAGCAACCTGAAGCTCCCGCAGAAGAAGCAGCTCCCGCTGAACAGGCAGCTCCCGCAGAAGAAACAGTACCGGCAGTAGAAACCACTGATGCTCCTGTGTCGGGAGAAACAACCTCTGATATTGTTGCAGAAGATAAACCACAGGAATAGTGACAGGTCATAAGGATCTGCGATCCAATGACTTATAATCCTCCTATATTACTGGGACGAATTACAAAACTGCACGGTTTTGAAGGTGCCGTAACAATAAAAATTGAAAAAGCTTTCATAGAGAATTTACCTGAGATGAAATCGGTTTTCCTCGAAATTGATGGGAAACCGGTTCCTTTTTTTATATCTGAATCAGATTATCAGGGAGCAGATATTCTGAGACTTAAGTTTAATGAATACAACACTTCCGGAAAAATCAGCGAATTCATTGGTTCCAGAGTATTCCTGACTGCCGGGAGAAATACGGATGCCTCAGCCGAAAATTTCGACGATCTTTCCGGTTATAAAATTCTTTTATCAGATAATAAAATATTAGGTGCAGTCATAGGGATCATTAAAAATCCCGGACAATGGCTGCTCAATGTTGAAACCAAAAAAAACAGGGAAATACTGATACCTCTGCATGAGGATTTTATAATCAGTGTGGATAATAAAAAGAAAGTCATCAAAATGGATCTCCCTGATGGATTAACAGAGATAAATTAAAAAATTATTATTCAGCCATTTGTAAAATCCCACATTCCTGTCTGAAATCATTTTACAGCTGCACCAATAATTTAAGGAACAAGATGTGTATGAGACGCAAAATAGATCACATCCTCAGGATTTTAAATACTCCGTTCCTATCAATTTTTATAACAGGTGAGGGCGAATATTTGCGCTGGTCATCTTGCCTGTATTTCACCACGTAATCAGCAGAATTGATAATTTCTTCATCAATTTCACTATAACTTTCCGGAGATGGTTTCCCGCTTATATTGGCTGAAGTAGAAATAATAGGTTTGCGATATCTTGTAATAAGCTCATTGCAGAATGCATCACTGCAGATCCTTACGGCAACTGAACCATCTTCACTGCAAACACCTGGTGCAAGATTTTTTCCTTCAGGATATATAATTGTGATGGGAGAATCTGAAGCTCCGGTAATTTCATAAACTATTTCCGGAATTTCTTTGACATATCTTTCAAGCATGGTTTCACCGTTAACCAGTATTATCAGGTTCTTGTTTTCAGCTCTTGATTTTATTTTGAAAATTTTCTCTACTGCTGAATGGCTGGTTGCATCACAACCAAGACCCCAGAGTGTATCTGTAGGGTATAAGATAATTCCCCCGTTTTTCAGAGTAATCATCGAGTTCTTTATATCATCCTCAAAATTCATCCGGCAGTGGTTATGGTTTTTTTACCATGGAATTCAACCTCCTGAGTTTTGCATATTTCATAAAACTGGTATAGGCTGAAATTGAACAACTTACATAGCCAAGGTAACCGTTAAGGAAGCCGGCTCCAAGAATAAAGGATCTGAAAAACCTCCATATCATATGAAATGCGGCAGTACATAGACCCGCTTTTCTGCCTTCCTTTAAATACGCATTCGCACTTATGGTCGAAAACCGGTTCATATTATCCAGATGTTCCTCAAAAGATGAGAAATACCAATGATAAAGGACCCCTTTAAGTCTTATCCCCCTGCTCCCGGGATTCAATATGAAATTATCGTGAGGATTCGGTCCTGTCCATCTTCCTTTTGTTTTATCGAACAGCCTTAAATGCTTGTCAGGGTAAAAGCCTGAATGTTTCATCCATTTTCCGCAGTAATTATTCATACGGTCAAATATGTATCCGTCATATTTAAAATTATCCTTTATTCTCAGTATTGAACTCTTTAGTTCATCACTCAGTTCTTCATCGGCATCCAGCGACAGAACATGCGGAAAAGTTGCCAGCGATAAAGCAAAATTCTTCTGCTCCACATAACCTTCGAATTTGTGTTTAATGAATCTGACGTTAAATCTTCTGCAAATCTCTTCTGTTGAATCAGTTGAAAATGAGTCAACTACAACTATTTCATCTGCTATACCCTCTAATGATGACAGGCATTTTCCGATATGTAATTCTTCATTTAATGTTATTATAACTGCGGATATTTTTGCCATTTATGAAACTCAGTTTAATCAGGTTATAATGCAATCTGTTTTAGAATTTTAATTTCAGTTTTTTCATTCTCTCTTTCATCTCATTAATTACATCTATTTCACTTTGAAGAGAATCTGCTTCAAAGGTTACGGAAAATCTTACAAATTTTCCGGCATCATCCCAGGGAACGGTAGATATTAAAGATTCCTTAATGAGAAATTCTGAAAATTCAGATGCTGTCTTAAACACTTTTCCGTTACCGGCTCCGGAAGGAGCTTTCACATAACAATAAAATGATCCTTTTGGTTTCCTGGCATTAAAACCAACATCATTCAGTGCATCTGTCAGCAGATCGAACCTTCTGGAGTATTTTGCTATTGTCCTCCCGGTTATATCTGTATGTTTCAATGCCTGAATTCCTGCTTTCTGGATAGCCCTGAACTGCCCCGAATCGGTGTTATCTTTTACGGTTGCATATGCTTTAACAGCCTTACTGTTCCCGCATACAAAACCGATCCTCCATCCTGTCATATTAAAAGCTTTTGACAGGGAATGAACTTCCAGACCAACTTCCATTGCTCCTTCAGCAGAAAGGAAACTTAATGGTTTATATCCGTCGTATGTAAGAGCACTGTATGCTGCATCATGAACTACAATTATGTTATTCTTCTTTGCGAATTCAACGACATCTTTAAAGAATTCTTTGCTGGCAACGGCACCCGTAGGATTATTCGGATAATTTAAATACAGGAGCTTTGCTTTTTTCAGAATAGATTTAGGTATTGATCTTAAATCAGGTAAAAATGAATTTGATTCAAGCAGAGGCAGATTAAAAACTTCTCCGCCAAGATATTTCGTATAAGTCGCTGTTACAGGATACCCTGGAACAGTAGTGAGTAAAATATCACCCGGATTAATAAAACAGATCGGAAGCATGGCCAGCACGGGTTTTGATCCAATGCCATGAATAATATTTTCTGATGGTACTAAACCCGACAGGCCATATACTTTTTCAAGATAATGTGCCGCCTCTTCCTGAAATTCAGGAATTCCATTATCCGCGTACCATCTGTTCTCAGGTTTTCCTGCTTCTTCAGCCAAAGCATTAACAACCAGATTGTCAGCAGGCCAGTCAGGTTCTCCGACACCCATATCAATAAGTTTCATCTCAGGATGAGCAAGTTTTGCTGCTGCTTTTGCCCGCTTAATGAGTTCAAATTTATAAATGACAGTTGATTTTCCGAAATTAATTCCACCGAGTCTGTCTGAGATCTTATCATCAAAAAAATTACCCATAAAACGCTGTTTATTTTTTGGTTCCGGTTAAATTAACCGGGCAAATGTAATAAAAGTAACAGGGATAAAAATCTGTTTGGGAAAATAAAATGAAAAGCTGTTTCTTCCTTTTATTCTTGCAAAAAGTATCTTAAATTTGATATAGGTTTTGATTCAGTTCTTTGTTTTTTCATTTCGTCAGGCTGTCATTGTTCTTTAATTTATATAACTATGAGTAAATACATTTATTTAACCAGTACACCTGAAGCACTTGTTGCTTCGATGCTTCCTCCTGAAGGATTTGGAATGTATCTTTCAACAGGAACTAAAAAACGGAATAAAGGTCAGACAATATTTTTTGAAGTTGACCTGAGCAAAATAGAGAACATCATCGACATGGAATCCAAAGGAAGTGCAGACCTCAGACAGGAAGGACTATTAGGAGCATACCAGGCCCTTCAAACAGACCCAAATGCCAGTAAGCGGTTTCTCTTGAACAAGGCGACTCCTGATATCCGATACAAGACGATGGATGGCCTGCCGGATGTCTCGATGCGGAAAAGGTTACAGATTACATTCCCCCAGCTCTACGAAATGAAGCGGAACATCCGTGTGCAGATAAAGGCTGCGTTTGCGGCGTGATTATGCGGGGGATCTCATGACTGCTGCAA
>Ga0102851_10002816_pt1 | contig 10633 bp, 5 predicted proteins | sample Mud3Dept3metaG_FD_79558 | JGI IMG/M metagenome (GOLD analysis project Ga0102851, IMG submission 79558) | Freshwater wetland microbial communities from Ohio, USA, analyzing the effect of biotic and abiotic controls - Mud 3 Core 4 Depth 3... | ecosystem: Environmental > Aquatic > Freshwater >...
GGAGTCGCGGTTCGAGCCGGTGCGCGTGGCGGCCTTCCCCGTGATGGCGTCCCGGGGCGGGGCCCGCGTCTTCCCTGCCCTCCAGGCGCACGCGGAGAAGCACGCGGTCACGTGCTCCGCCGCCGAGGCCGAGGCGGTGGGCCGGGCCCTCGTCCAGGCGCAGGCGCCCTCGGCCCTCGCGCTCTTCGGCTCCTGGCTCAGGCCGAAGTCCGGCGGCCTGCTCGGCCGCCTGATGAAGATGCACGCGCCGCCCCCGCTCCAGCGCGTGGCCCTCGCGGGGCTCCGGGGCGCGGCGGGGGCCGAGGCCGACGCACTGCTCGCACTCCTCGCCGAGCACGGCGAGGCGTCCGTCGCCAGGGAGGCGAGGGCGACGCTCCACGGGCGGGCGGGCGGCCGGGGAGGACCGGGTGGGTGAGACCCCGCTGACCGTCGCGACGGACGACCTCGAGCGCGCGCAGGCGGAGCTCGCCCGGGCCCTGGGCCGGGCGCGCATCGGGGAGGACCGGGCTCTCGCCAACCAGGTGCGCGAGCTGGGAGAGCGCCTCGCCCACCTCCTGGCCGGTCTCCTGCGCATGACCCGGCTGCATTCGCCGGACAACAACGCCTTCAACAAGCCCGTGGAGGATCTGCACCACACGCTCGTGCAGCTGCACGAGCTGCTCGGCTCGGTCCACCTCGTGGCCGTCGAGGACCAGGTGTACGTGAACGACATCCGCATCCGCGCCGGGGACAAGGCCTCGAGCCTCCGCGAGCTCTCCGCCGAGCTGCACCGCCACAACGTGGGAGGGATCACCTTTCACCTGCCCCTCGACGGCCCGGCGGTCCGCGCCCTCATCGCCGCCGTCGGCGGCCCCCCCGCGATGCAGGAGCCCCGCAACACGCTCGTCCGCGCGCTGCAGGCGGCGGGCCTGTCGGGGCTGGAGCTGCAAGGGCGCTTCCGCTTCCGGATGGCGGCCGAGGGCGAGCAGCAGGGGTTCGACCCGGGCGGCTTCCTCTCCCGCGCCCTCGCCGCGACCGACGAGGCGTTCCAGAACCTGGCCGCCGGGCGCGTGCCCAACCCGCTGCCCCTGCGGAGGGTCGTCACCGAGCTCCTGGAGCGCGGTGTCGCGGACGAGCAGCTGTGGGCCGACCCGGACGGCGTGCCGCCGCACGCTCTGCACCAGCTCCGCGTGGCGCAGCTCGCCCTGCTCGTGGGCCGGGACCTCGGCCTCTCGTCCAACCTCCTGCAGGACCTGGGTGTCGCCGCGCTCTACCACGACTGCGGCTACGCCGCGGGAGGCGCCGCCTCCGGAGGCGTGGGCGTCGCGTTCGAGAAGCACGCCGCGACGGGGGCGCGCCTCCTGCTTCGCCAGCGCGGCTTCCACGAGGCCAAGATGCGCCGCGTGCTCGCGATCCTGCAGCACCACCGCGACGCGAACGACGGGCTCCGCCCCGGCCTCTTCGGCCGGATCCTGCGCGTGGCGGAGGACTACGACACGCTCGGCCGGCGCAGCGGCCGGCTCTCGCCCACCCTGGCGCTCGCGGCGATGCTCAAGTGGGCCGGCACGCGTTACGACGCCGTGCTGCTGCAGCTGCTCGTCAACGCGCTCGGCGCGTACCCGCCCGGCACGCTGCTGAAGCTCGAGGACGGGCGCGTCGTCCGCTCGACCGCGCCCGCGCGGAGCCCCGAGACGTTCGCGACACCTCTCGCGCGCTGCCTGCGGCTCGCGGACGGATCGCCCGCCCCCGGCGACCTCCCGCTGGTGGACCTGCGGGGCGCCGGACCGCTCCACCTCCTGCGCGCCCTGCCCTGACGGGCCGAGGCCGGGGTGACGCGCTCGGGGTGCCGTCGAGAGTCCCGAGGGCGCCAAAGACCCCGGCCGTCGTTCGAAAGACGCTCAAGGCCTGGCCGAGCGCCGGCCGCAGCCGTAGAATCGCGCCGGCATCTGCTGGAGGGAGAACTCATGAAGCGCACCCACGCCGTCCTGCTGGGCGCGGCGCTCTTCGCGCCCGCGCTCGCCTCTGCCCAGGGCATCACGCCCACCCGGGAGGAGGTGGTCGCCCTGACCTCGGAGTGGACGGGTGAGCGCTTCGCGGACGGGCGCCCGAAGGTCCCGGACTCCATCCTGGATCGCATGAAGAGCATCAACCTCGAGGAAGCGTGGTCGGTCCTCCGCGGCAAGGGGTTCGAGTGGCAGTACGAGGGACGCTTCCGGCTCGTCCACCTCGACGAGACGGCGACGATGGTCGGGCGGGCGCTCACCGCGACCTTCGTCCCGAAGCGGCCGGACCTCGACAAGGCCCTCACCGAGAAGGGACACGCCGCCGGCCACGTGGGCGGCCGCAACTCGTGGCCGATCGACATGCTGCAGAAACGGGACGTCTACGTGGCAAACGCGTTCTCTAGCTTCGAGGGGGGTCCCATCATCGGCGGGAACCTCGCCACCGCGATCTTCCGGAACTCCGGCAACGGTGTCGTGTTCGACGGCTCGGTCCGCGACATCGCCCAGATGGAGACGATCGAGGGCTTCAAGGCCTGGGTGCGCGACTGGCACCCTTCGTACAACTACGACAACATGCTCGTCGAGATCAACCGCCCGGCCCGCATCGGAACGATGCTCTGCCTGCCCGGTGACGTGGTCCTCGCCAAGCGGCAGGGGGTCATGTGCATCCCGCCGGTGCACGCCGAGCTCGTCTGCAAGACCGGCGAGCTCGTCCAGCTCCGCGACACGTTCGGCTTCCAGAGGATCAAGGAGGGGACCTACACCCCGGGCCAGATCGACCAGCGCTGGAGCGACGACATGGAGAAGGACTTCTCCCGGTGGCTGAACGAGCACATCGACAAGCTGCCCGTTCCCCGCGAGCAGATCCAGGAGCTGCTCAAGGAGCGGACCTGGTAGGGCCGGGAACGGCCACACTCCGGAGGACCCCGATGACGAGACGACGGTCGCGCCGTCACTTCCTGCAGCGTGGCGCCGCCGGCGCTCTCGGGGGAGCGGTCCTCGCGACGCCGCTGGACGGCCTCGCCTCGGCGCTCGAGAGGACCCCCCGCTCCTCGAGCCCCTCCGAGCTCCGGATCACCGGCGTGAGGGGGGGCCTCATCCGCGGTCAGCACAGCCTCTTCGTGAAGATCCACACGAACCAGGGCCTGGTCGGCCACGCCGAGGCGGTGGACGGCGTCTACGGGTCGTACTACGTCATGAAGCACATCGCCGAGCAGCACCTGGTCGGCAAGAACCCGCTGGACGTCCACCGGCTCCAGGAGGAGATGCGCCGGGGCGGGCTCTTCAAGGGCGCCCAGGGGGGCATGTACGTCTGCGTGATGTCGGCGCTCGAGACGGCGCTCTGGGACCTCGCCGGCAAGGCCCTCGGCCTCCCCGTCTACCAGCTCCTCGGCGGGAAGTTCCGCGACCGGATACGGGTCTACTGCGACACGGCGGGAAGCCGCCTCCCTCCCGAGGAGATGGGCCGGCGCGCGAAGGAGGACGTCGAGAGGTACGGCTTCACCGCGGTCAAGTTCGACGTCGACGACGCGGCCGACCCCGGCAAGCTCGACCGCTACAACTGGAGCGTGAGCCTCCCCGAGCTCGATCGGATGATCGCGCAGATCGCCGCGGTGCGGCAGGCGGTCGGCCCCCACGTCGACGTCTGCGTGGACTGCCACGGCCGGTTCGACGAGGCCTCCGGGCACAAGATCGCGAAGGCCATGGAGCCCTTCAACCTGATGTGGCTCGAGGAGCCGGTGCCGGCGGAGTTCCCGGAGGCCTACGCGCGCATCCGCCAGGAGACGACGACGCCCATATGCGGCGGGGAAAACTGGTACCTCACGTACGGCTTCCGCCGACCGCTCGAGATCGGGGCCTGCGACGTGGTCATGCCCGATCTGCAGAAGGCGGGAGGCCTCGGTGAGGGGCAACGGATCGCCAACCTCGCCAACACCTACAACGTCCCCTTTGCGCCTCACATGGTCGCGTCCTACCTCGGCGCCATGTCCTCGGCCCACGTCTGCGCGTCGGTCCCGAACTTCCTCATCCTCGAATGGCAGATCTACTTCCACACCAACAAGATGTTCGAGGAGATCGTGACCTTCGACGGCCCCATGCTCACCGCCGACGGCCACATCCCGCTGCGGGACGCGCCCGGCATCGGCGTCGAGATGAACGAGGACGCGCTGCGCAGGTACGCCGTGAAGGACGTGCCGTTCTTCGAGTAGGAAAGCCCTCGCGCACCCCTCGCCTGCCGGAGCCCCAAGGCGAAGCGACGGGTGCTCGATGGTCGGAATCGGATCGATCCCCCGGAGGACGGACTGTTCGTTCAACCTGAGCCCAGCCGCACGCGCAGCCGGCCAATCCATCCGTGCCTTCACGGCAGCGTGACGGTGCTCGGCATCCCCTCGCTGACCTGGACGTCGCGGCGGACGCCACCCTCGACCTCGAGCACGTATCGGCCCGGCGCGACGTTCTCCAGCCGGCGCACGGGGCCGCTCAGGCGGATCTTCCCGTCGGTCGTGAAGACGCTCCACATGTAGACGCGCCCGTCCGCGCCGAGCAGCCGCGCGGTGGGCTGCGGCAGGGCGAGCGTCTGCGCGCCCACCCGGATCTCGAGCGAGCCGCCCGGGGTGAGCACGAGCGTCACCGTGCGCGACGGCACTGCGACCGCGGGGAGGCTCGCCGGCGCGTAGCCCGAGGACTCGGCCCGCACCTCGTAGACGCCCGGCTTGAGGGACGGCACCTCGCCCCGGCCCTCGCTGTCGAGCGAGACGCTGCCGGCAAAGGCGGCCTGCCCGGAGCCGTCGATCGCGCGCACGAACAGGCCGCGGAGCGGCGTCGCGAAGATGCCGTCGCGGGCCTCGAGGGCGATCCCCTCGCCCCGGCGCATCTCGATGCGCAGGTCGCTCTCCTCGGCCGCGCCCAGCTCGCGGGTCTCGACCTGGTACGCGGGCTTCTGGAAGGAGACCCGGTAGCGCTTCGGCTCGAGGTCCTCGAAGGCGAAGTGGCCTGAGCTGTCGGTGGTGGCCATGGTCATGAAGCGCATCCCGCCGCCCTCGTCCTCGATGCGGATCCCAACGTCCCCGAGCGGCCGTCCCGACTCCGCCTCGACGACCGTGCCCGCGAGGCGTGCCGGCGGGGCCTCGAGGTCCACCGTCGTGTCGCCGGCTATGTCCACCGTGCGGCGGATGGGCGCGCCGCTCTGGCTGTCGGCGCTGATGTCGTAGCGGCCCTCCTCGAGGCCCTCGAGCGCGTAGTTGCCGGCCTCGTCGGTGCGGCCGCTCGCGCTGCGCCGGTTGCCGCTCTCGGGAAAGGCCATGACCATCGCGTCCGGCACCGCTTTGCCGCCCCGGCTGACCCGTCCCTCCACGCGGAAGCCCTGCTCGAAGACGATCTCGGCCGCCGCTTCGGCCTGGCCCGGGCCGATCGTGACCGTGGCCGTGGCCGAGCGCGATCCGGTGAGGAAGTCGCCGGCGTTCGCCCGCAGGGTCAGGACGCCCTCGGGCACGCCGGTCAGCTCGAACGTGCCCCCCGAGCCCGTTCGCGTCGTGGACCAGAAGTCCTGGCCCTGCGCGCTCACGTTGACCCCGGCGAGCAGGTTCTCGGGCAGGCCCGTGACGACGCCGCGGACGAGCGCGCCCTCGGCGAGGATGAGCTGGACCTCCTGGGCGTCGTCGCCCGTGACCACGGCCTCGGCCGGGGCGCTCGACTGGTCCCGCAGGGACGCCCCGAGCGAGTAGCGCCCGGGGTTGAGGCGCTCGAAGCGGAACCGCCCGCCCTCGTCGCTCAACGCGCTCTGCTCGCCGCCGCCCATCATGCCCGCGCCGGCCCGGAAGCCGGAGTCCCCCGCGGCCGAGAGGGCGACCTGGGCGCCGGCCACGGGGCGACCGGCGGCGAGAACGGTGCCGACGACGGAGCCGCCCTTGCCGAGGCGGATGTCCGCGGAAGCGGGCGCCTCCTTGAGTTCCACGCTCGTCGTCGCCTCGCTCCAGTCCGGGTGTGACGCGGTCACCGTCCACGTGCCGGGGGCGAGGCCGGCGATCTCGTAGCGGCCCTCGGCGTCCGTGGCCGTCTCGTTGTCCTCTCCCTCACCGCCCATGCGGATCCTGCCCATGCGCGGCTCGCCGCCCGAGAGGGCCGCGGTCACGGTGGCGTCGAGGATGGGTCGTCCGGTGCGCGACTCGAGGACCTTGCCGGTGATGACGCCCCCCTTCGAGAGGCGCACCTCGACGCCCTCGGCGGCTTCGCCTTCGCCGACCGTCACGCCGGAGGCGCTGCCCGGCTCGTAGCCGGGGGCGAACGCTTCGACCGTCCACCGCCCCGCCGCGACGTCCTCGAGCACGAACGAGCCGTCCTCCGCGTGAAACGGCTGCTTCTCGTACGGGCCGCGCCCGCGGCCCGGTCCCATGCGCATCACGAAGCGCATCCCTCCCTGGGCGTCGGGCTGGTAGCGCACCTCGAAGTCGGGAAGGGCCCGGCCGCTGTCGCCGTCCACGACCCGCCCGCGGATCTGGCCGGTACCCGTGACGACGAGCTCGACACCCTCCGCCGGCGCCACGACCCCCGCCTTGCGCGGCCCGAGGCCGGCTTGCCCCATGACCTGGAGATCGTAGGCCTCGCCCGCGGTGAGGCCCTCCAGGTAGAAGACGCCGTCGGGTCCGGTGGGCTCCTCGGTGCGGATCGACCCGGGGCCGAAGGCGGGCCCGCTCGCCTGGCTCGCGGCGCGCGCCGAGACCGTCCAGCCCGAGGCGCCGGCGCCGGCCTTGTCGCGCAGGACGCCGCTGATCGTCGCGCCGGGCTTCAGGACGAGCTCGAGCGGCTCCGTCGCCCGGCCCTCCGCCACGTTCACGGGGTCCACGGTCGCGCGCGAGAAACCGGGACGCCGCGCGGAGACCGTGTAGTCGCCGGCCTTCAGGCCGCGGAACTCGAACCGCCCGTCCGCCCCCGTCTCGCGCCGCACCTGGTTGCCGGGGCCGCTGAACGACATCTGCACGCCGCCGCGGCCGGCTCGCAAGTTGCGCACGCTCGACAGGTTGACCTCGGCTCCGGCGAGCGGCCGGCCTTCTTCGTCCTTCACCCGCCCGCGCACGGAGAGGCCTCGGCGCAGGACGACGCTCACGCCCGAGCGCGTCCCGCCCGGTGAGAGGGAGATCCCGCCGATCGCGCGCTCCTCGTACTCGTCGTGGCGCACGTCGAGCCGCTGGTTCTCGCCCGGCGCGAGGCGCGTGACCCGGAACGAGCCGTCGCGGCCGGTGCGCACCGCGCCCTCGCCCTCCATGCTCCGGATGAAGGCGCGGAACACGTTCTCGCCGCCGCGCGAGACCTGCACGAGCGCGGCCTCGACCGGCCGGCCCTCCTCGTCCACCACCCGGCCCACGAGCGTGGCGCCACGGGTGAGGGGAACGTCCTGCGTCTCCGGCTGCCCGGCGGCGACGCTCACCGTGCGCGACCACGGCACGAAGCGGTCGTCCTCGGCGGAGACGCGGTATGCCTGGGGCGACAGCCCGCGCATCGAGTAGCGGCCGTCCGGCCCCGAGCGCGCCAGGAACTCTCCGCCCTGGCCCCGGGCCACGATGCGTACGCCGGCGAGGGCCCTGCCGTCCGCGGCGTCCACGACCCGCCCGGCGAGCGTGGAGGTCGGGGCGAGGGCGATCGCGACGGGCTCGGCGGCATCCCGGGCGAGGGCCGCCGAGGCGCGCCCGCGGTCCCCGCCGTCGGCCACGATCGAGCCCGTCTCGCGGGGTGCGCCGTCCAGGAGGAAGGCGCCGTCGGCGCGCGCCTCCACCCAGCGCGTCGTCTGCGTGCGTCCCTCGAACCGCACGAGGGCGCCTGCGGCCGGCGTCCGCCGGTCGGCGAGGGTGACCGTCCCCCGCAGGACCTGCCCCAGCGCCAGTGTGATCGGGCGAGCGAGTGCTCCGGCACGGACCGGCTGCCTCTCCTGCGTGGCGAAGGCCGGGGCCTCCACGCGGATCCGGTTCCCTTCCTCGGCCGCGGCCTCGAAGCGGAACGTCCCGTCAGCCTTCGTCACCGTGGCCTGCGTCGCCCCCGAGGCCGGGGTGGCATCCTGGGGCCGTCGGCCGCCACCCGCCCACAGGGTCACGTTCGCGCCGACGACCGGCCCTCCCCGCTCGTCCACGACCCGCCCCGCGAGGGCGAGGGCCCTCGGCAGCCGCACGTCCCCCGCGTCCTCTCCGCCCGAGTCGAAGAGCGTGGTCAGCACCCGCGGGGAGACCGCCCCGCCGGAGAAGGCGAGGCGGACGGCAGCGCCGGCAGGACCGGGCACCGCGACGACGAAGGTCCCGTCGGGACGGCTCACGCCGCCGACGAGCGCCTTCGGCAGATCCTCCCGTCGCGCATCACGCCGGGCCGCGGAGAAGCCGTCCTCGAAGGGCAGCACCGCCACGGCGACGCCCGGCGCCGGCCTGCCGTCCACGAGCGCCCGGCCCCGGATCTCACCCGCGGGGGAGGCGGCGGCGAGAGCGGTCAGAACGACGGCCGAGAACAGGAGGCGGAGGGACATGGAGGCTCTCCTGGAGAAGGAAGGTACGCCGCCCATGGGACGCAGTCGAGGGGGAAAAGGTCGGGTTGTCATCCCGAGTCCCGGCTTCTTTGGAAGGCCCCCTGGAGTGCCGGTCCCCAGCACGACATTCGTCTCGGAAGCCCTGTCATTGCGAGGAGCTTCGTCTCGCCGGGGCTTCGCGCGGGTCGGGCGCGCGTCAGTTCATCCGCCAAATCGCGTGGTTGAGGGCGGCGGCGAAGCCGACCCAGAGGAGGTACGGCACCATCAGCAGCGCGGCTCCGCGGCTCACCCTCCAGAAGGCGACGATGGTGCCGAGGATCGCGAGACAGAGGGCCACGATGCACGCCAGGGCCAGGTCCAGGCGGCGCTCTCCGAAGAAGAGCCACGGCCAGGCCCCGTTGAGAGCCAGCTGCAGGAGGTAGGCGAGGGAGCCGAAGCGCGCCCGCCCCTCGCGCCAGGCGCGCCAACCGGCGACGGCAATGAGCGGATAGAGCAGCGTCCACACCGGCCCGAAGACCCACCCCGGCGGCGTCCACGGTGGCTTCTTGAGCGCCGGGTACCAATCCGCGAGCGCGGACATCGTGGCCCGCCCGCCGAGCACGGACACCCCGAAGCACAGCACGACGAAGGCGGTGAGGCCCAGGACGTCGCGGGTGCGCGAGACCGTCACCGTCCGCTCAGGACGCGCGCGCCGCCCGGATGGCGGCGAATAGCCCCTCGCCCCGGCGCTTGCGCGCGTCGTTCCAGGCCACCGCGTCGTCGAGCAGGCTGTAGGCCGCGGGCACCACGAAGAGGGTGAGCGCGGTCGAGACGATCATGCCCCCCACGATGGCGAGCGCCATCGGCCGCTGCAGCTCGGCCCCCGGTCCGATGGCGAGAGCGGGCGGCAGCGCCCCGGCGATGGTGGCGATCGAGGTCATCAGGATCGGCCGTAGCCGCACCGGGCAGGCGTGCAGCAGCGCCTCGTGCCGCTCCATGCCGGAGGCGCGCGCCTGGTTCGTGAAGTCCACGAGCAGGATCGAGTTCTTCTTGGCGATGCCCATGAGCAGGATGAGCCCGAGGAAGCTGTAGACGTTGAGGCTCTGGCCCGCCAGGTAGAGGGCGACGAGCGCCCCGCTGACGCTGAACGGCAGGGCGAGGAGCACCGTGAAGGGGTGGGTGAAGGCGTTGAACTGGGATGCCAGCACCATGTAGGCCACGATCAGGCCCAGGATCATGGCGAAGAGGAGCGACTCGAACGCCTCGCGGAAGGTGCGCGCGCTGCCGGAGGCGACGACACGGTACCCGTCGGGCAGGCTCTCCCGCGCGACCTGCATCGAGCGATCGATGGCGAGGTTCTGCGACACCCCGGGGGCGACGTTCGCGGTCAGGGTGATCGCGCGCTCGCGGTCGCGGCGGGTGATCGTCTGGAGCGTCGGCCGCTGCTCGATGCGCACGACGTCGCCCAGGCGCACGAGCCCCCCCGCTCCGGTGCGGACGAGCAACCGCTGGATGTCCTCCGGACGCTGCCTCTGGGGTCCGAGGAGCCGGACCCGGATGTCGAAGCGCCGCCCCTTGTCCTTGAACTTGCCGATCCGCTGCCCGCCGATCGCGGAGTTGACGGTGTCGCCGATGTCGGCCATGGAGATGCCGAGATCCGCCGCCTTGTTCCGGTCGGGAACCACCTGCACCTCCGGCATGCCGACCTGGTAGTCGCTGTTGATGTCGGTCACCAGGCCCGTCTCCCGCATCTTCTCCATGATCACGCGGGAGGCACGGCCGAGCTCGTCCCAGTCGCGGCCACGGATGTTGAACTCCACCGGGAAGCCCCCGCCGCGGCCGGCGCTGAAGCCCCGCTGCGAGAAGTCCTGCATCACGATCCGGGCCCCGGGCAGGGCACTCGTCACCTGTCGCATGACGGCCATGAGCTCGTTCTGCGAGAGCCGCTTCCCGCTCTTCGGGTCCACTGGACGGTCGGCCGGGTCTCTCATGGTCACGAAGAGGAAGCCGCTGTTGACCTCGCCGCCGCCGAAGCCCCCCATGAAGCCGCCGTACATGTCGACCTCGGGCCGCGACTGGAGAATACGCTCGATCTGGCTGAGGATCTGATCGCTGGTGTCGAGGGTCGATCCTACCGGGGTCTGGAACCGGATCCCGAAGCGGCTCA
>Ga0102851_10002819_pt1 | contig 10631 bp, 10 predicted proteins | sample Mud3Dept3metaG_FD_79558 | JGI IMG/M metagenome (GOLD analysis project Ga0102851, IMG submission 79558) | Freshwater wetland microbial communities from Ohio, USA, analyzing the effect of biotic and abiotic controls - Mud 3 Core 4 Depth 3... | ecosystem: Environmental > Aquatic > Freshwater >...
CAAGACGAGGGGATTGCCTTTGCCAATTCGAATGTCTCCAACGCTCACCTCTTCCATGGATTGCTCTCCTCAAAGAATTAGTTCCTACCGTCCCGCTCCGCGCTCTCCGCGACTCTGCGGTGCCTGCACTTTCTAACTGATCCGTTTGGCGAAACTCTTCAGGATCGTCAGCCCCTTCTGCTGGCTCTTCTCCGGATGAAACTGCATCGCAAAGACATTGTCCTTCCAGACGCTCGAAGCAAAGGGGATCCCATAATCCGTAAGGGTTGAAACGTGATCCGTGTTTTCGGGAACGACATAGTAGGAGTGAACGAAATAGAAGAAATCTCCTGTTCTGATCTCCCCGAAGATGGGGGTCTCCTTTTTCACTTCGACGGTGTTCCATCCCATGTGGGGGACCTTGTGTTCAGGGTCGGGTTGAAACCTGACGACCTTTCCTGGGATCACGTTCAGACCCCGATAATGTCCGAACTCCTCGCTCTCGGAAAAAAGAACCTGAAGTCCAAGACAGATCCCCAGGAAGGGCTTGCCCTTCTCGATGGAACGAAGGATGGGGTCGACGAGCCCAAACTTCTCCAGGTTCTCCATGCAGTCCCTGAAAGCGCCCACCCCGGGAAGGACAAGGCCAGAGGCGTTCCCGATCTCCCTCTTGCCCCGGACGATCTTCGCGGCATAGCCGGACTTCTCGAACCCCTTCTGGACGTTTCGAAGGTTCCCCATTCCATAGTCGATGATAACGATCTTTGAATCCATCAAGAGATCCTTCCAGCCAAAGGGGTCAAGGGGTCGAGGGTTCAAGCAAGAACAAGAAACAGTCGATTCTTCCTGGCATGCCCTTGAACCCTTGGACCCTCGAATCCTTGAACCCTGTATTTAGAGCCTTCCTTTCGTCGATGGGACTCCCGCGGTTCGTGGATCGAACGAAACGGCCTCCTTCAGCGCTCTCCCAACGCCTTTGAAGATGGCCTCGACGATATGATGGCTGTTCTTCCCGTATAGAAGATTAACGTGAAGGGTTATCCCGCTGTGGTTGACCAGGGCTTTCAGGAACTCCTCCACCAGTTCGAGGTCGAAAGACCCCATTCGCCGTCTCTTCATCTCGGCCTGAAAGACGAGGCACGGCCTCATCGAAAAATCGAGGGCGACGCGGACCAGGGTCTCATCCATCGGAAGCAGGGCGGCTCCGTACCGCCTGATTCCCCTGGCCTCCTTCAGGGCCTCTTTAATTCCATCCCCCAGGCAAATGCCCACATCCTCCACGGTGTGGTGAGCATCCACTCCGAGATCCCCCCTGGCTTTCAGGGAGAGATCGAAGCCGCCATGGTAGGCAAGAAGGCTCACCATGTGATCGAAGAACGGGATGCCTGTATGGACGGCCTCTTGACCCGAACCATCCAGGTCGATTCTGAGAACGATCTGTGTCTCCTTTGTCTTCCGCGTCATCTCTGCCCTTCGGTATCTCCTCATCTCATTCCTTCCTTACCCGGACCGCCTGATAGTGCCCCTCCAGTCCTTCCCATTCCGCAAACTGTTTAACATCTTTCTCAAAGCGTCCCAGAGCGGGTCCGTCAAATTCCAACAGGTTTACCCTCTTCAGGAAGTCCTCCACCCCCAAAGGAGAGGAAAAACGCGCCGTCCCCGCCGTGGGCAGGATATGGTTGGGTCCGGCAAGATAGTCTCCAATCGCTTCGGGCGTATGACAGCCCAGAAAGACAGCCCCCGCATGTTTGATCTCTTTGACGAAGGCCCGGGGATGGGAGAGGCAAAGTTCAAGGTGTTCGGGCGCGATTCGGTTCGCCATCGTGATGGCCTGCTTCACATCTCTGACGATCAGAATGGCTCCCCTCCGCTTCAGGCTCGCCTCAGCTATCTTTCTTCGCCTCAAAGAGAAAAGCTGCTTCTTGATTTCCGCGGCCACTTGAATCGCCATCCTTTCAGACGGCGTGATCAGCACGGCCAGGGCCATCTCATCATGCTCGGCCTGGGAGATCAGATCAGCCGCCACCCAGGAGGATGGCGTTTTCTCATCGGAGACGATGACGATCTCGCTGGGACCCGCCACCATATCGATATCGACGAGCCCAAAGACCAATCGCTTGGCCGTCGCCACGTATCGATTCCCGGGACCGACGATCTTGTCCACCCTGGGAATCGACGGAGTCCCAAAGGTCAGGGCGCCAATGGCCTGAACCCCTCCGACTCGATAGATCTGGTCAATCCCGATGAGGCTCGCCGCGACCAGAACCGCAGGGCTGATCCCGCCCTCCGGCTGAGGAGGGGTCACCATGAAGACCTCCTGAACCCCTGCCACCTTCGCCGGGATCCCGGCCATCAGAACCGTCGACGGATAGGAGGCCTTCCCGCCCGGAACATAGATCCCCACACGCTCGAGGGGCTTCACCCTTTGAACGAGCCGGATGCCTCGTTCCTTCACTTCCCAAGAGCCGATCAACCGTTTCCCCATACGTTCGTGAAAGGTTCTGATCCGGCGGGCGGCCTTTCCCAGCGTTCGCGCGAATTTTGCGGGGACCTTCTGATAGGCGTTCGCAATTTCCCATTTCTTGACCTGAAGCTGTTCGACCGAAATCTTGACGCCATCGAGGGCGCGCGTATAGTGGAGGAGGGCGTCATCCCCCCGCCTGCTCACATCGTTCAGGATGGAACGAACCTTCCTCTCCAGGCGGAGATCCTCATGGCCCCCTCGTCGCTCGATCTCTGCGAGATAAGCCTCAAACCCCGGCTCCCCGGTCTTCAGGATCCTCACGCCGCTTCCTCTCTATTTTGTCTTGAACGATCTGCGAATGGTCCCATTCTAAATGGCCGATGTGCGGCTCCACTGACGGCTGGCGGCCGGGCCAAGGCGGTCTTCGAAGAAACCCTGTGCCTGCCTGCGCGAAGTCCCGCCTTGACGGGACGAAGGCAGCGCAGTACGGCCATACAGGGGTTCGAAGAAGACGACACTGGCCCGATCGCCAGCGGTTTCGTCAATTCTCCTTCACTCGCTCAATACGGGCGCCCAGGTTCGCCAGTTTCTGATCGAGACCTTCATAACCCCGGTCGAGATGGTACACCCTCGACACCTCCGTGGAACCGTCGGCGGCGAGTCCTGCCAGGATGAGGGAAGCGCTGGCCCTCAGATCGGTCGCCATGACCGGGGCCCCGTGGAGGTGCTCCACGCCCTGGATGATCGCCGAATTTCCTTCGATCCGGATATCCGCCCCCATGCGGAGGAGTTCACTGACATGGATGAACCGGTTCTCGAAGATCGTCTCCGAGATGACGCTCAACCCTCTGGCCAGAGACATCATCACCATGAGCTGCGCCTGCATGTCTGTCGGAAATCCCGGGTACGGGGCGGTCTTCACATCGATGCTTCGGATCCTTTTGCTTCCAACCACCCGGATCCCATCTCCCTCGGGGCTGATCTCCATCCCGGCCTCGATCAGTTTGGCGACGACCGCTTCCATGTGGCCGAAAGGGCAATGGAGAAGCTTGATGTTGCCCCGGGTGAGGCCAGCCGCCACCATCAGCGTCCCGGCTTCGATGCGATCGGGAATGATGGCATGTTCCGCGGCCCGTAAGGATTCCACCCCCTCGATCTGAATCACGCTGGTGCCCGCCCCGGTGATCTTGGCGCCCATCTTATTGAGGACATGGGCAAGCTCCGTGATCTCCGGCTCCATGGCCGCATTCTGCAACACCGTCTTTCCCTTCGCCAGGGCCGCCGCCATCATGAGGTTTTCTGTTCCCGTCACCGTGGATAGATCAAAATTAATCATCGCCCCCTTGAGCCGATCGGCCTTCGCCTCGATGTAGCCGTGGCGGAGTTCGATCCTGGCTCCCAGGGCCTCCAGCCCTTTCAGGTGGAGGTTGACGGGGCGAGCGCCAATGGAACATCCCCCGGGAAGAGAGACCGTAGCCTTCCTCATCCGGGCGACCAGGGGGCCAAGGACAAGAACAGAGGCCCTCATCGTTTTCACCAGGTCGTAGGGCGCCTCGTGATTGGTGATCCGGGTCGCATCGATGTGACAGGTCTGCCCGTCCCTTTCGATCTTGGCGCCCAGAACCTTGAGCACCTTCCCCATCGTGTCCACATCCTTCAAGTGAGGGACATTGCTCAGAACATTATCTCCCTCGGCGAGGAGGCTCGCCGCGAAAAGAGGAAGGGCGGCATTCTTCGAGCCGCTTATCGGTGTTTCTCCGATCAGCCTTTCCCCACCCTTGACCACGATCTTATCCATGAAGAACCTCAGCTTTCCAGTTTTTGTGCTTTGATGACCCTGTCGATTCCTGAAAGATCCCCAAGGACCTCCGGTTCTCGAAAGGCTCCGCATTGACGGATCATCTCAACGATCCTCGTTCCTTGTCCCTGGCCTATCTCCAAGAGGAGCCATCCCTGGGCGTTCAAGCAAGAGGGAGCCTGCCCGATGATCCTCCGATAAAAATCGAGACCATCCTCTCCCCCATCGAGGGCTCCACGGGGCTCATGGCTTCTCACCTCTTCTGCCAATGATTCGATCTCGGAGCGAGCGACATAAGGCGGGTTGGAGAGGATCATCTCCATCCTTCTTCTTCCTCCCTTCCTGCAAAAGGGACTGAAAAGATCTCCGAGGACAAAAGCGATCTGACGCTGCACGCCCGCCCTGAGGGCATTCTCCTTCGCCAGCCTCAGGGCCCTGTCTGAAATATCCGTGGCCACGATGAAGGCATTTTTCAATTCTTTCGCCAGGGAGATGGCGATGGCACCGCTCCCTGTCCCGATCTCCAGAATGCGGAGGGTCCGGGGAGAAAAGCCATTCGAAAGGATGAGCAACGCCTGTTCGATCAAGAGCTCGGTTTCCGGACGGGGGATGAGGACCCGGGGGTCCACGTTAAGATCGATGGACCAGAACTCCTGATGTCCCAGGATGTACTGAAGAGGCTCCCCGTGGATCCTCCGCTGCATCAGGCTCTCGATCATCGCTTGTTCCTTCGGGTCAACCTCGCGCTGAATTTCCATGTAGAGTTTTTCCCGCGTGAGGCCGAAGGCGTGGGCCGCCATCAGCTCTGCGTTCAACCGTGGATTCTCAATCCGGTGCTCCTTCAGGCGGTCGGTCCATCCGTTGAGAACCTGCAGAATCGTCATGGGCAAACCTGAATTTCCATCTTGAAGGCCTGCAAGTGCCCCGGAAGTCCCACCCTGTAAGTGGGAAGCTTCACATGAGGACACCGCCACGAGAAGCGAAGAGCTGAGCACCTCTGCCCAATCATTGGCCATTTGAATTCTGAACCTTCTCGTTCTCCTCATCGCCCCCGAGTGCTTCGGCCTGGTAATGAGTTGTCAGGGCATGGATGATTGCCTCGAGATCCCCTTCCAGAACATTGCTCAACCGGTAGAGGGTCAGTCCGATCCGGTGATCCGTAATCCGGCCCTGGGGAAAATTGTAGGTCCGGATGCGCTCGCTTCGGTCTCCTGTCCCGACCTGCCCCCTCCTCTTTTCCGAGATCTCCATCTGCTGTTCCTGCCTCGCCTTGTCCAACAGGCGGGCCCGCAGGATTTTCAGGGCCTTCGCCTTATTCTTATGCTGAGACTTCTCATCCTGGCAACTGACGACCATCCCGCTGGGAAGGTGGGTCACCCGGACGGCGGAGTCTGTCGTATTGACGCTCTGACCCCCGGGGCCGGAGGACCGAGAGATATCGATCCTCAGCTCGTTGGGGTCAATCTCGACATCCACGTCTTCTGCCTCCGGCAGGATGGCCACGGTTACCGTCGAAGTATGGATGCGACCCTGGGATTCGGTGACGGGAACCCGCTGCACGCGATGGACACCGCTTTCGTACTTCAACTGGCTGTAAGCGCCCTTCCCCTCGACCGTGGCAATCAGTTCCTTGAACCCTCCCACGCCGGTGTAATGCCGGCTTAGGACTTCGATCCTCCATTGGCGCCTCTCGGCGAACTTCGAATACATTCGGAAAAGGTCGGCTGCAAAGAGGCCCGCTTCGTCTCCTCCGGTCCCCGCCCGGATCTCGAGAATCACGTTCTTCTCGTCGTTCGGATCTTTGGGCAGGAGGTTCAGCCGAAGATCTTCCTCCACCTTCTGTTTCTCTTCGTAAAGCCGTTGGACCTCTTCCTTGGCCAACCGCTTCATCTCTTCATCCTCTTCCGTATCGAGCAGGTCCCGGCTTCCCTGGATCTCCTCATCCAGCCTCTTCAGTTTCCGATAGAGCTCCACGATCTTTCCCAGTTCCGAAAATTCCCTCGCCACCTTATGGAGTTCGTCCTGGTTCGAGATCACCTCGGGTTGGCTCAGCAGGTGGGTCAGCGACTCATACCGGCGTTCCACCTCATCCAACTTCTCAAACATCGATTCTCCTTTCAACCCCGGCGCTCAAGGTCCAGCACTTCCTCGAGGGCCCGGAGGGCCACCTCAATCTGATCCTCTGAGGGCTCCCGTGCGGTGAGCCGTTGGAGCCACAGGCCTGGCTGGATAAAATAACGCATGCCTCTCCGGTCACGCTTCCGGTCCACCCATCGGATCCACTCATAGGAGATCCCTGCGATCAGGGGGATGAAGATGACCCGGGAGGCCACTTTGTAACCAAAAGGGAGATGGTGAGGAACAAGTCCGAAGATCAAAATGCTCACGACCATGACGATCAACAGAAAGCTCGTCCCACAGCGAGGATGGAGGTAGCTGAAGCGCTTCACCCGATCCACGCGGAGAACCTCGCCCGCCTCAAAGGCGAAGATCGACTTATGCTCTGCCCCATGATATTCAAACACCCGGCGGATCTCCTTGGAAAAAGAGATGGCCCGGAGGTAGAGAAGGAAGATCAGCAGGCGAAGCGCTCCGTCCATCAGGTTGAAGAAAAAGCCGCTCTGCGAAAGCAGGGGGATGGCGAAACGGAGCCATCGGGTCAGGAAAAGCGGGACGAGGAAAAAGAGGAAGATCCCAAAGCCAAGGGCGACAGCGAACGTCAGGCCCAGGGCCCAGGGGCTTGTCTCCTGATCCTCCTCGGAGAGCGCTTGATTGGCAGAAAAATTGAGCGCTTCAATCCCCAGGACCAGGGCAGCCAGGAGGGTGATCACGCCCCTGGCCAACGGAATTTTCGCCAGGCGGCTTTTTTCCGAAAAAAGGGTCAAGCCCTTCCGTTTCACCACGATCTCCCCGTTCGGCCTTCGGACAGCCACAGCCATCGACTTTGGAGATCGCATCATCACCCCTTCAATGACGGCCTGACCTCCGACTCGAAGGGCACCACGATCCCATGGAGAACCTCCCGGACCGGGGTCATTTCTCCCGACACACATTCGATTCCTCCTGAATCACTAGTGGATGCTGAACGGTTGGTGCAGGATTGCGGAAACAGGAACAGACCGGCCCAAGCCCTGGAACCTCTCCTTGCGAACGGGTTCACGGGCGATGAATGAGAAGAGGTCGGACCGGATGAGGGAAGGTGGATCAACGCTTGGCGGTTTTGGTTTCACCATATTTCTTCTTGAATCGCTCAATCCTTCCGGCGGTATCCAGTAATTTCTGTTTGCCGGTGAAGAAAGGATGGCAGCTGGAACAGATTTCTACACGGATCTCTTTCTGCGTGCTCTTCGTCTCAAAGGTCGCTCCGCAGGCGCATTTGATGACCGCATCAAAAACCTTGGGATGGATATCCTTTTTCATGCTTCCGACCTCCAAGACTCAATATGCCTTAAATTCTCTTGATTTTCAACCCCTTTCTCGTCTGCCCTTTACTGGTTCATGGAGTCAAGAAAATCACGATTGCTCTTGGTCGTCCGCATCTTATCCAGCAGGAACTCCATGCTCTCCACCGTATTCATCGGCTGCAACACCTTCCGCAGGAGCCAGATCCGGTTCAGGTCGTTGCTCTCCAACAGGAGTTCTTCTTTCCGGGTCCCCGAACGCTGAATGTCGATCGACGGGAAGACGCGTCGATCCACCAGGCGCCGATCGAGATGGATCTCCATGTTGCCCGTCCCCTTGAACTCTTCGAAGATCACCTCGTCCATTCGGCTCCCCGTATCAATCAATGCCGTGGCGATGATGGTGAGGCTTCCCCCCTCCTCAATGTTCCGCGCCGCTCCGAAGAACCGCTTGGGTCGCTGCAGAGCGTTCGCATCGATCCCTCCGGAGAGGACTTTTCCGCTGGGAGGGACGACCGTGTTGTAGGCTCTCGCCAGACGGGTGATGCTGTCGAGCAGAATGACCACATCCTTCTGATGCTCCACCAGTCGTTTGGCCTTCTCGATGACCATCTCCGCCACCTGGACGTGTCGTTGCGCCGGTTCATCGAAGGTCGAGCTGACCACTTCGCCATCGACCGAGCGCTCCATGTCGGTGACCTCTTCAGGCCGCTCGTCGATCAGGAGGACGATCAGGCTGATCTCGTTGTGGTTGGCGGTGATGCTATGGGCGATGTTCTGGAGCAGCATCGTCTTTCCCGTCCTCGGAGAGGCGACGATAAGACCTCGTTGCCCTTTGCCGATGGGGGTCAGGAGATCCATCACTCGAGACGAGTAGTTCTGGGCGCTGCTGTCCACCTCCAGACGGATCCTCTTCTGCGGGTAGAGGGGCGTCAGATTGTCGAAGAGGATCTTGTCCCGGGCCAGCTCCGGATCTTCATAGTTGACGACCTCCACTTTGAGCATGGCAAAATAGCGCTCCGTATCCTTGGGAGGCCGGATCTGCCCGGAGACCGTGTCCCCGGTTCGAAGGTTGAACCTCCGGATCTGGGAAGGCGAGATGTAGATATCATCCGGCCCCGGAAGATAGTTGTAATCAGGGGATCTCAGGAACCCGAACCCGTCGGGCAGGATTTCCAGCACCCCCTCGCCGAAAATCAGCCCGTTCTTCTCCGTCTGGGCTTGCAGGATGGCGAAGATCAACTCCTGCTTCCTCATCCCGCTGGCTCCTTCGACGTTGAGCTCCTTCGCGACCCGGTACAGCTCACTGATCTTCATCTTCTTCAAATCTTTGATATTCATATCGGTGTTACCTTCCCTCCTTGGTGGAATGTTTGAGGACGCTCCGAGCAAGGTGGCCTTTACCCGGCCCCGCCCTTTCTCTCACGAGCCATCCTTCTCAGTTCTCGAAAAATCTCCCTCGCCCTCTTCTTGGTTTCTTCGAGAGAGCCTTCATTGCGAATGACGAAGTCTGCCACCTTCACCTTTTCCTCTGCCCCCAGTTGAGAGGTCAGGATCGCCAGGGCTTGTTCCCGGCTGGCTCCGTCCCGCTGTCGCAGCCGTTCCAGCTGTTGAGTTTCGGTGGACGTGACAACGATGAGTCGGTCCATCTCGCGGTAATCCCCTGTTTCCACGAGGAGCGCCGCATCGACAATCACGATGGCCTCCGGGTTGCGCCGGCCAATTTCCTTCAGGCGACGGGCGACCTCTTTCCTGATCGCAGGATGAAGGATCTCGTTCAAACGCTTGCGCCGGTGAGGATCCGAGAAGACGAGGGCCGCCAGTTTCTTTCGGCGGATGGATCCATCCTCATCCAGGATGCCCGTCCCGAAGGCTTTGATCACCTCAGCCCAGATGGGGGTTTGGGGTTCGACCAAGTCTCTTGCGATCTGATCCGCATCGAGGAGGATGGCCCCTTCCTCTTTCAGGATTTGGGCCACGGTCGTCTTCCCGCTGGCCACCCCTCCCGTCAACCCCACCGCCAACATAAGAACCCACCTGTATTTTTATCCCGAAAGGAATAGGCCGTCCCCGGAACCCATCACACGACCCCGCTCACGGAGGGATCACCTTGCATCCACCACCCTCTCGCTGGCAGAAGGAAACGGAGGCAGATCAGGAATTCATTTGGCCATGGCTGTTTATGATCAGGTGTTGATTCACGCATGGGGCAGGAGGCCAGACGGCGCTCTTGCCAAAAAGCCCGGGTTCTTTGCTCCGCTTTTAAATATCGAGGTTTTTGACGAAGAGGGCGTTCTCTTCGATGAATTGTCGTCTCTGCTCCACTTCATCACCCATCAAGACACTGAAGATCTCATCGGCCTCCACCGCATCCTCGACTCTCACCTTGAGAAGGGTTCGCGTCTCCGGGTTCATGGTGGTCAGCCAGAGCTGCCCGGGATTCATCTCCCCGAGGCCTTTGTAACGCTGGATGGAAAGCCCTTCTTTTCCCACCTGGTTTAACAATTGGAGAAGCTCCTCCTCCTGTTCGACGGTCAGCTCTTTGTCTTTCCCTTTGAGGACGTACGGAGGAGGCGCCATCTCCTTTATTTCCCGGTACATTTGATGAAGCTGGCGATACTCCACGGAGGCGATCAGATCCCACTGAAGCGTCATCCGGGGTTCCGCTCCCCCGTTTGATTTCTGGACTTCAAACCCGAACAGATTATGCTCCTCATCCCAGAAGCGCTCGAGGACCTCAAACCCCCCTTTTTCGAGCTTCTTCTGAAGTTCAGCGGCCTTCTCCTTCTCGGCGAAAGCGGCCTTCTCTCGAATTCCGTTCTCAAGGAGCAGGTTCAGAACGGACCGCGGGTACCCCTTGTTCTGCAGCCGCTGGATCAAGTTGTGGTAGAGGAAGATCTTTTCCAGGGTCTGGGCCAGCCTCCGGTCCGTGAGCTTCTTGTTGCCCTGTTGAACGATCACTTCACTCTTGGCGATGGCCCGGCTCACG
>Ga0102851_10002820_pt1 | contig 10631 bp, 8 predicted proteins | sample Mud3Dept3metaG_FD_79558 | JGI IMG/M metagenome (GOLD analysis project Ga0102851, IMG submission 79558) | Freshwater wetland microbial communities from Ohio, USA, analyzing the effect of biotic and abiotic controls - Mud 3 Core 4 Depth 3... | ecosystem: Environmental > Aquatic > Freshwater >...
GCAATATCCATGTCGTCTGGATAGACGACACGCCCGGCAACTATGAGATTTATTATAAAAAGGGCACGTAACGTCGGTCGTTCATAGGATTGCCGCGCTCCCTGCGGTCGTTCGCAATGACATATTGACATTGTGACACAGCCTCAAAGGGAAGAAGCCTGGGGAACTAAGGAAATCGAGAGACTGGTATGGCCTGGTCTTTGGCCCAGAGCCGGTTGATCACGCGCAGCAAAACCGACCCGCTGACGATAAAGACACCCAGCAGAACAAATGCATGGGTCGTCCGGCCGTAGAGGAAGTTCCCCACCGTGAAGAGCGCCGACCAGATCGTGAGCGATCCGGACACCCAGCCGATGAGAGCAACCGGAAAATTGTCGCCGGTTGATTTGGCTTCGGCCTTGGTTAGGCCGGCTTCCTTGCGGACCGGCTCCCAGCCGGGCCCGAAAGGCCGCACCTTTTTATAAAATTTAACGAGCGTCTTCGTGTCGGTCTTGGGCCCCAAGAAGGCCGTCAGAACCCAGACCACCGTGGTCGCCAGGACGGTCAGGATGAGTGCGTAGTGGGTGGGGATGATGACTCCGGCTTTCCTGAGAATGAGAAGCAGAATGGAGAAGCCGAAACTGCTGATCATGGCGTTGACCTCGCACCAGGCGTTGACCCGCCACCAGAACCAGCGGACGAGGTAGAGGAGGCCGGTCCCGGCGCCGACCTGGAGGATGATATCGAAGCTGTCCTTGGCCGTCTCCAGCACGAAGACGAGCGCTCCGGCGGAGAAGAACAGGGCCACAGTCGCCAGCCTGCCGACCATGACGTAGTGTTTTTCGGTGGCATCTTTTTTGAGGAAGCGCCGGTAAAAATCGTGGACGAGGTAGGACGCTCCCCAATTGAGATGGGTCAGGTTGGTCGACGAGTTGGCGGCGATCAAACCCCCGACCATCAGCCCGATGAACCCGACGGGAAGGAACTTGAGCATGGCCGGGAAGGCGATGTCATGCCCCAGCAGGCTCGGATCCAGGTTTGGGAAGGCTTTCTGGATGTCCGCAAGCTGCGGATACACGATCAGGGAGCAAAGTCCCACGAGTATCCACGGCCACGGACGGAGAACGTAATGGGCTATGTTAAAGAAAAGCACGGCCCCGAGCGAGTCCTTCTCGGACTTCGAGGCCAACATCCGCTGGGCGATATAGCTGCCGCCGCCCGGCTCGGCGCCGGGGTACCAGACGGCCCACCATTGGACGGCCAGAGGCATGATGAAGATGGCGATGGCCAGGTCCCAGTTGCTTTTGAAGTCAGGCAGAATGTTCAGAAAATGAACGCCGTTGGGCCCGGTCTTGGCAGACAGCGTTGATACGAGAACATCCATCCCGCCGATGTGCTTGACCGCGAAGTAGGCCGCGGCGATGACCGCCGTCATCTTGATGAAGAACTGGATCATGTCGATAACCAGGACGCCCCAGAGCCCGGTGACCGTGGCGAAGACGACGTTCAGGATGCCGACCAGGGCGAGGGTCTGCCAGCGCTCCAGGCCGAAGAGGATCGCGGCGATCTTGCAGGCGGCCAGGTTGACCGTGGCCATGATGATGCAGTTGAAAAGAAACCCGAGATAGACCGACCGGAAGCCGCGGACGACGCCGGCCGCTTTGCCGGAGTACCGGAGCTCGTAGAATTCGAGGTCGGTCATGACCTCGGAGCGCCGCCACATCCGGGCGTAGAAGAAGACCGTGGCGACTCCGGTCAGGGTGAAGGCCCACCAGACCCAGTTTCCGGCGACGCCGTTCCGGCGGACGATATCGGTCACCAGGTTGGGGGTATCGCTGCTGAAGGTCGTGGCCACCATCGACAGGCCGGCCAGCCACCAGGGAACGGCGCGGCCGGAGACAAAGAACTCCGAGGTGCTCTGTCCCGAGCGCTTGCGGAAGAAAAGTGCCGGAACAAAACAGATAAACAGGCTGGCGATGACGATGACCCAGTCGATGGCCTGAAGATGCATCTTTATTTTCCTTTCATAAGGAATCCGGGCAGCCTCATGATTCCCAGATTATAGGGGGATTGGGCCGCCCAGACAACAGGATTTTTTTGCTGAAAAGCTCGGCCGGATCGACTATAATCAGGAGCGATGAAAGAGGCCGTTTCAGCCCATGGATAACAGAAGAAGGATCTATATCTCGTTCATCCTGTTCGCGGCGGTGTTTTTCATCGGCGTCGCCGGGTTCAAGTTCTTCGGCGGCCCGGAGGTCAGTTTCCTGGACTGTGTCTATATGACGGCGATCACGATCTCGACGATCGGCTACGGCGAGGTCGTCGACCTCAGCGCCCACCCGGCCGGCCGCGTTTTCAACATCCTCTTCATCATCCTCAGCCTGGGGACGATCGCCTTCGCCGTCTCCTCGATCACGGGCTTCGTCGTCGAGGGCGAGCTCAAAAACCTGTTGGGGAGAAGACGTATGGACAAAGATATCGCCAGGCTCAAGGACCACTACATCGTCTGTGGGAGCGATGAGACCGCCCAGACGGTCATCCGGGAGCTCCTGCTGACCCAGCGGGATTTTGTTGTCGTCGAGCCGGCCAAGGAGAGGATCGAGAAGCTGGGCGCGCTGGGGAATTTCTTATACGTGCTGGGCGACCCGGCCGAGGATGCGGTCCTCCAGAAAGCGGGAGTGGACAGGGCCAAGGGCATCCTGCTTTCGCTTCCGACGGACGAGGCCAACCTCTTTGTCACGATCACGGCGCGAAGCCTCAACCCCAAGGCCCGGATTATCGCCAAGGGCATCGACCTCAAATCCCACGACAAGATGAAGCGGGCCGGGGCGGACAGCGTCGTCTCCCCCAGCTTCATCGGCGGAATGCGTATGGTCTCCGACATGGTCCGGCCGGCGGTCGTCACCTTCCTCGACAAGATGCTCTATGACAAGGAACACGTCATGCGGGTCGAGGAAGTTGAGGTGGGGGAGGGGTCTCCGCTTGTGGGGAAGACAATCCAGGAATCGGCGGTCAGGGAGCGGACCAAGGCTTTGCTTGTAGCCGTCCGCAAGGCGGGAACAAAGGATTACGAATTCAACCCGTCATCAGACCGGCTTGTCCAGGAAAACGACGTCTTCATTTTCATCGGCAGCCCCGAGATGCTGAAGATGCTCGGGAACATGGCGGCCGGAGAACGGGCCTAATCGCAATCAGGCTTTGTGCCCTGGGGGAGTTCGGCGGGATTCTCTCCGGCGGCGAGCTCCAGCCGGTCGGAAAACTTTGCCAGCCTTTTTTCCGCATCATCGAAGCGCGTCTTGGCGTTGGCGAGATGCGTCCCCAATACCTGAAAGTCGCCCAGGAACCGGTTGAGGTCGCCCCGGAGCTGAGCCAGGGTCTGGTAGATGAGATGGGCGGACTTCTCGATCTCCATTCCCTTGAGCCCATAGACGATCACCTGGAGATAGGCGAAAAAGGAGTTGGGGGAGACCGGGATGACGCGTTTCCGGAGGGCGTGACTGTAAAGGCCTCGCTCTTCGCCCAGGGCATCGTCCTTGAGGATCGTCTCGTAGTAGACGTTTTCGGCGGGGATGTACATCAGGGCGAAATCGTAGGTGCCCTCCTCGGGCAGGATGTACTTGGTGGCAATGTCATCGATGTGCTTCTTGACGTCGGTGACGAACTTCCGGCGCATGGTCTCCTTGCTCTTTTCATCGGTCTCCTGGATGTATTTCTTGAAATTCTCCAGGGGGAACTTGGCGTCCACCGGGACCAGCCGGTCGTTGATGTTGATGGCGGCGTCGACTTTTTCGCCGCTCTTGAAGCGGTGCTGGAGGAAAAAGCAGGTCGGCGGGAGGATCTGCCCCAGGAGGTCGCCCAGGAAGAACTCGCCCATGCCGCCCCGGAACTTCGGCGCGCGGAGCAGGTCCTCGAGCGAGGAGATGCTCTTGGCTTTGTCCAGGACTTCCCTGGTCGTGACTTCGACTTTACCCAGGTGGCTCTGAACGTTCCCCAACGTTTGGCCGATATCACCCGTCGTTTTCTGGAACTGGCTGCTCATGTTCTGGAGCTGCTGGTTGACCTGCTGGGTGAGCTGGCCGATCTGATTCTGCATGAAGGAAAGGGCCGGGTTATCGGTTTGGGAACGTTTCAGCTCCTCGATCCGGCCGGACGCCGCTTTGACGGAACGGGTCAGCGAATACAGGAAGAGAACGAGGACGACCGCGACGACGATCACCACCGCGAGGACAAAAAGAGTCGGGTCCATGGTTATCTTTGCCTGCCTGTATTATAGGGAACCGGGCTGGAACGTGCAACGTGAGAGTTCGGTGACATGTACCGAAATTCTTTTGAATTTGGTGCGTATCCCCGGAATTCACCAATTTGACTTGCCGTTGGCCTTTAGGATATGTTTTCCCACAGAGAAAGGGCTAAGATTGGAAAAGGCTTCTCTCGGTCAAACCACCCCCTCTTAGCAGCCATATTCCATAAAGGAGGGCGAAATGAAGCGGCACGGAATAATCATCGCGGCTCTTGCATTGTTCCTCTTTGCTCAGGCGGCCTTGGCCGACTGGACACCGCCCAAAAGACTCACCTGGACGGCGGGCGATTCGAATAATCCGGTCCTTGCCTTAGACGCCTCCGACAATCTCCATTTTGTGTGGCATGATGACACGCCGGGGAATTTTGAGATTTTTTACGCGAGGAGCACAGACGGAGGCTTCACCTGGACATCGGGCAAAAGACTGACTCTGACTTCGGGCGCTTCCAAATATCCCGTCATCGTCGTTGATTCGTCCAATCGTCTCCATATCTTTTGGCAGGATGATACGCCAGGGAACGGGGAGCTTTACTACAAGAGGAGCATGGATAGCGGAATCACCTGGACCTCCAGCCGAAGGCTCACCTGGACTTCGGGCACCTGCGAATGGCCAGCCGCCGCCGTTGATTCGTCCGGTTGTATCCATGTCGTTTGGCATGATTACTCGCCGGCGAGTCTTGAGATTTATTACAGGCACAGCACGGACGGAGGACTCAATTGGTCAATAATCCGGCGGCTCACCTGGAATCCAGGCTTTTCTGGATGCGTGGCGATCGCCTGCGATTCCACCGGCAATCCTCACCTGTTTTGGGTTGATAACGCGGCTGGCAACGACGAGATCTACTACAGGAAAAGCGCAGATGGAGGAGCTGTTTGGACGACAAATAAAAGACTCACCTGGACTTCGGGCCTGACTTGGTATCCTTCGGTGGCCATTGATTTCGCGTCCAATCTTCATATCGTCTTCCAAGATAGGACGTCGGGACAACATGAGATTTATTACAAGAACAGCGGCGACGGGGGCGCGACCTGGACGGCGAGCAAAAGGCTTACCTGGAATTCAGGCGCTTCCACCTGGCCGGTGATCGCCGCTGATTCTTTCGGTTATTTGCACGTGGTTTGGATGGATGAAACGCCTGGGAACTACGAGATATATTGCCGGGAGAGCGAAGATTGGGGCGCCACCTGGTCAACAAGTCAAAGGCTCAGCCGGACTTCGGGCACTTCCGGGCTTCCCTGCATTGTGGTGGATTCCAATGACAATCTCCATGTGGTCTGGCATGATAATGATTCTGGCAATGCAGAGATCTATTATAAAAAGTATGTTAAATAGAGCAGCAAAGGTGGATGAAATGAAGCGCACCGGCCCAGCCATCGCAGCGATTGGTTTTTTCCTTTTCGCCCAGGCCGCTTTGGCCGACTGGACACCGGCCAAGAGGCTCACCTGGAATCCGGGGTCGTCCGAGTCTCCGGCGATCGCCGTCGATTCCTCCGGCCATATCCATGTGATCTGGGAAGACGAGGCACCGGGGAATTATGAGATCTTTTACCGGAAGAGCACGGACGGCGGGGACACCTGGTCGGCAAACCGGAGGCTGACCTGGACTCCGGAGAGGTCTTCTTCTCCGGCCATCATTGCCGATGCCTTCGGCAACCTCCATGTGGTCTGGCAGGATTTGACACCGGGGAATTATGAGTTCTTTCACAGGAAGAGCACGGACGGGGGAACTACCTGGACGGCAGCCAAAAGGATCACCTGGACTTCCGGTCCATCCTTTCTCCCGGCACTGGCGGCTGATCCCGCCGGCAATCTCTATTTGGTTTGGGAAGACAATACCCCAGGAAACTATGAGATTTATTTCAAGGGAAGCTCGAACGGGGGGGACACCTGGACACCCAGCCGAAGGCTCACCTGGACCTTAGAAGATTCCTTAGTTCCGGCCATAGCGGCCGGCCCCGCCGATAAAGCCCACTTGGTCTGGGGAGATGAGACTCCGGGAGATTTTGAGGTCTTTTATAGAAAGAGCACAGACGGAGGAGCGAGTTGGTCGGCCAAGGAGCGGCTGACCTATACGGAGACCGACTCGGTTCGTCCAGCCATCGATGTCATAGACCCCGATAAAATCTTTGTCGTGTGGGAGGACAGCCTGCCGGGGATGAGCGAGATCTATTTCAAGAAGAGCACCGATGGCGGGACCACCTGGAGGCCAGCAAAGAGGCTCACTTGGACCTCGGGATATTCCTCTTTTGCCGCCCTTGCGGCTGATTCCTCAGGCAATATTCGCGTCGTTTGGCAGGACGCGACGCCCGGGAACGATGAATTATTCACTAAAATGAGCGCGGACGGCGGAGCCACCTGGACGCCGGATAAAAGGCTCAGCTGGACTTCGGGCAACTCCAGATTCCTGGCGTTCGCTTTTGACTCCTTCGGCAATGCCCATGTCGTTTGGCAGGATGACACGCCCGGGAATTGGGATATCTATTACCTGAACGGCAAATGAAAGGATGACCAAGGAGGACAAGATGAGACGGACCATGTGGGCGCTCGCCGCTCTTGGGATGCTTCTTCTCGCCCCGGCGGCAATGGCAGATTGGACACCGGCCAAGAGGCTCACCTGGAATTCAGGGACGTCCGGCTGGGCGGTGGTCGCGGCCGATTCCTCAAGCGGCGTTCATCTCGTCTGGACCGATCTGACTCCGGGGAACTTCGAGGTCTATTATAAGAAGAGCACGGACGGGGGGGCGACTTGGGCCGCCGGACAAAGGCTCACCTCGAACTCGGGCTCTTCCGGTTGGGCCGCTATCGCCGTTGATTCATCAAGCGCTCTTCATATCCTCTGGGAAGACGATTCACCTGGGAATTGGGATATTTATTATGCGAAGAGCTCGGACGGGGGCGCCACGTGGTCAACACCTCAAAACTTCACCTCGAACGACGGGGACTCCCACGAGGTTTCCATCGCGGCTGATTTGAGCGGCAATCTCCACGTGGCCTGGCATGACAACACCCCGGGGAATTACGAGGTCTATTACAGGATGAGCTCGGATGGGGGCACTTCATGGACCGCGGCCAAAAGGCTGACCTGGACCTCGGGTGATTCCGGTTCCCCGGACATTGCTGTCGACTCTTCCAACCATCCCCATATCGTCTGGCAGGATTCGACGCCCGGTAACCAGGAGATCTATTACCGGAAGAGTGACGATGCCGGCGGCGCCGGCTGGAGCCCGCCCAAAAGGCTCAGCTGGAACTCCGGGACCTCATATTACGCGTCTTTGGCCGTCGATCAACTCGGAAAGGTCCATGTGGTCTGGCACGACAGTACGCCGGGGGATCATCAGCTCTTTTATAGGAACAGCACGGACGGAGGAAGTTCGTGGACCCCGGCCCAGAGGCTCACCTGGACAACGGGCTGGTCTTTTGCTCCGGCCGTCGTCTCTGACTCCTCCAATACTCTCCATCTGGTCTGGAATTTCCAGGGCACGCCGTCGGAGATTTTCTATAAAAACAGCACGGACGGCGGAGCCGCGTGGTCGCCGAGGCAGCGGCTCTCCTGGACGGACTTTAACCCCTGGCGTCCGGATATCGCCGTTGATCCCTTCGATAACCTGCACGTGGTCTGGCATGAAGACTCGCCGGGGAACTTCGAGGTCTATTACAGGAAGTTCAATAAGTAGTTTTCGCGGCGAGGTCAGGTCCGGGACTTGATATCCGCCGGGAAATCGTCTACTTTGGTTATTCCAGATGAGCGATCACAGGGTCGTCGTGACGGGAATGGGAGCGGTGACGTCCGTGGGGATCGGTCTGGGCGATTTCTGGACAGGATTGATCACCGGAAAAAACGGCATCTCGCGGGTCACCCGTTTCGACGTCGCCGGTTTTCCGTCAACCATGGCCTCCGAGGCCGGAGATTTCGACCCGGAACGCTGGATGGACAGGAAGTCCGCCGCGCGGATGGACCGGTTCAGTCAATTCGCCGTGGCCTCCGCCGAGATGGCCGTGGCCGACAGCGGCATTTTGAGTTCCCCTTTTAGAAAGGAGAGGGCGGGTGTCATCATTGGCTCCGGGATCGGCGGATCGGAAACGATCGCCGGCGGCCAGGCCAAGCTGGCCGCGAAGGGCCCGCGGGCTCTCGACGCCTTTTTTGTCTCCAAGCTCCTCATCAACATGGCCGCGTGCATGGTTTCCATCCGCCTCGGTTTCAAAGGGCCCTTGGCGGCGCCGTCGGTTGCCTGTTCCACGGGGGCCAACGCGATTGGCGACGCCTTCCGGATCATCCAACGGGGTGATGCGGACATTATGCTGGCCGGCGGTTCCGAGGCCTGCCTCTCGCCCCTCGCCTACGGGGGTTTCTGCGCCAATCGATCGATGTCGCGGCGGAACGACGAGGTCACCCGGGCCTCGCGGCCGTTCGACAAGGGGCGGGACGGCTTTGTCATGGGCGAGGGGGCGGCGGTCGTCGTCCTGGAAAGCCTGGAGTACGCCCGCAGCCGCGGGGCCCGTGTCTACGCCGAACTGGCCGGGTACGGGAACGCGGCCGATGCCTATCATATCACCTCTCCCGATCCCAGCGGCGACGGCATGGTCCGGGCGATGACTTTGGCGCTGGACGATGCGGGGCTGAAACCCGAGGAGGTCGGCTACATCAACGCCCATGGAACGTCCACCGTCCTTAACGATAAGCTCGAAAGCGGCGCCATCATGACGGTCTTCGGTCCGCACGCCCGCGCCCTCAAGGTCAGCTCGATCAAGTCCATGATCGGCCATCTTCTGGCCGCGGCCGGCGCCGTTGAATTCGTCGCCACGGTCATGAGCGTCCACACCGGAATCTTGCCGCCGACGATCAATTACGAGGAACCGGACCCCGACTGTCCGCTGGATTACGTGACGGGCGGAGCGGAAAGATTGACCTTAAGTCGGCACTCAGCAATTCTTTCGGCTTCGGCGGCGGAAACGCCTGCCTGGCTATTAAGAGATACGGGAGCGAAGAATGAAGATCCCCCCGCTTCAAATCGGCAATCTAACGGTGCCTCTCCCCATCATCCAAGGCGGCATGGGAGTGAGGGTCTCGCTGGCCCGCCTGGTCGCCGCCGTGGCCAATGAAGGCGGGATCGGGACCATCGCCGCTGTCGGGCTTGGAGATATCGAAGCGTCCAAGGTCGATTTCGAACGCGTCTGCCGCGAGGGCTTAGTCTACGAGATCCGCAGGGCCAAAGGCCTGACCAAGGGTCCAATCGCTGTCAATATTCTGGGCGTGCTGAGCAACGCTCGTGACCTGATCGAGACGTCCGTCCGGGAGGGGGTTAATTTAATCGTCTCCGGGGCTTCACTGCCCCTCAGGCTCCCGGAAATGTCCGACGACCCTTCCGTCAGCCTGGTCCCCATCATCAGCTCCGGAAGAGCCGCTGATATCGTCCTCCGCACTTGGGATAAGCGTTACCAGAGGACGGCCGACGCGGTCATTCTTGAGGGGCCTCTGGCCGGAGGGCATCTCGGCTTCTCCATGGAACAGCTTCAGGAGCCCGAAAAATACGCGCTCTCCATTCTGCTTCCCGAAGTCCTCGCGGCCGTGAAGCCTTTCGAGGACAAGTACGGCCGGAAAATTCCGGTCATCGCCGGGGGAGGAATCTACACCGGGACGGATATCGCCCGGATGTTGGAGGCGGGAGCCTCGGGAGTCCAGATGGCCACCCGATTCGTCTGCACTCCCGAATGCGAAGTGGCCCCGGAGTTTAAGCGCGCTTACCTCGAAGCCAGGGAGGAAGACATCGTCCTCATCAAAAGCCCGGTCGGGCTCCCGGGCCGGGCCATCCGGAATCAATTTCTAAGAAACCTGGAAGCCGGCGCGAGTGAAAAAATCAAATGCCCCTATCAGTGTCTGGCGACGTGCAACGTGGCCGTAGCCCGCTATTGCATCGCCCTGGCCCTGGTCAACGCCTTTCAAGGAAACATGGAGAAGGGCCTGGTGTTTTGCGGCCAGAACGCCTATCGCTGTGACAGGATCGTCTCCGTCCATGATCTGATCGCCGAGCTCAAGGCAGAAATCGAAGCTTACTGAGAAAAACCCGTCCAGGCGCTTTTAGGATTCAAGGCGCCAAAAAAACGCCAATCATCTTTGCCGATTTTGAGACGCCACGGACTCGCAGCCGGCCCTTGGCGGAAGAGACAATTTCCTCCGGCCGTTATTGTCCGTGTCGAATAGGGATTGGGTCGGCTACAGGGGCCGCCCCGGGGAATCTGACCCGCCTTACGTCAACGTGTTTTCCAGGTCACGGCGTAGCGCTTGACGTACTGCAAGCCATCCTCGTCCTCCTCAAGGGCGTAATATTTCCCTTTAAGGATTGTTAGGCCTGA
>Ga0102851_10002821_pt1 | contig 10630 bp, 9 predicted proteins | sample Mud3Dept3metaG_FD_79558 | JGI IMG/M metagenome (GOLD analysis project Ga0102851, IMG submission 79558) | Freshwater wetland microbial communities from Ohio, USA, analyzing the effect of biotic and abiotic controls - Mud 3 Core 4 Depth 3... | ecosystem: Environmental > Aquatic > Freshwater >...
TGGAGCGTTTTCGTTTAGCGTATGAGGTGATCGAGTTCGCTAAGCGTCTCATTCAATCGGAGGCATCAGGATGACTTTGTGGGCGATCGTTCCGATCAAGCCGTTGCGGCGAGGAAAATCACGCCTTGCAACGGTTCTTACTCAAGATGAACGTGTAGAGTTCAACCGCAATCTTATTATTCACACATTAAGTGTATTGAATGAAATACCAGAAATAGAACAAGTGTTGGTTGTCAGCCGGGATCAAGAGGCTTTATCACTGGCAAGAGAGTATGGAGCGCGTACAGTGCAAGAAAACGGCACCCCAGAGCTGAACATCGCCCTGAGTCGAGCAACGATTGTCGCAAAGACCTATACACCGCAGGGGGTGCTAATCCTCCCAACAGATCTGCCTTTGCTTTCCAACCAGGAGGTGAGCACCTTACTGGAATATGCTAAAAAACCACCAGTCGTGGTCATCGCACCGGATCGCTGGCGACAGGGGACAAACGCCCTTGTTATCTGTCCCGCGGGTCTGATCGATTATGGTTTTGGACCTGGATCATTTCAGAGGCATTGCGAACGAGCAATACAGGCCGGAGTAAAGCTTGAGGTTTGTGATCTATCCGCTTTATCACTGGATATTGATCTTCCCGAAGACTTGGATTTATATAAACATATTAGGGAAGAAACAGCAGAGAAATCCAACGAGCCAACATTTACTTAATATCACACACCATTTTCAAATAGTAGGAGGTTATTATGTCTGAGCGAGTTGCACTCTACTTACAAGATGCACATAATCTACGGGATGGGTTGGAATATGTACGTTATGCAGAAAAGCGTGGTTTTGAAGCTGTCTGGCAGGCAGAATCGCGCCTGGTGCGCGACGCAATCGTGCCTATGGCTGCCTATGCAGCTGTGACTGACAGACTAAAAGTCGCATCAGGCGTGATCAACAACTGGACGCGCAACATTGGCCTTTTAGCAGCTACCTTCTTGACCTTGGACGATCTGGCGCCGAATCGCATCATTTGTGGGATTGGTGCCTGGTGGGATCCACTGGCACGAAACGTTGGCATAGAACGTCGTAAACCGCTGCTTGCCATGCGAGAGACGGTTGAAGTATTGCGCCGCTTGCTTAACATGGAGAGGGTTACCTACCATGGAGAGTTTGTCCATGTAGATGGAATTGAGCTGGATGTCGTGCACGGAAGACGGGAACCGCGTCAGGTGCCCATTATGATTGGCGCAACCGGCGACCAGATGATGGAAATGACAGGCGAGATTGCTGATGGTGCAGTTCTAAATTACTGTGTCCCACCAGAATATAATGATCGCGCTCTAGAGTTATTAGAGCGAGGGGCTAAAAAAGCAGGGCGCGGGCTAAATGAAATCGACCGGCCTCAACTGGTTGTGTGCTCAGTTGATCCTGACCACGGGTTGGCATTAGACTCCACGCGGGAATTACTTACCCAATATTTGGCGCAACAGCCACATATCGCTAAAGCTTCTGGTGTTTCACCAGATGTTGTATCAGAAATCCAATCCATCCTTGGGTGGCCAGCCACTAAAGAGCAAATTCAACGTGCAAAGCATCTGGTTCCTGAAGAGTTGATCCTGCGCATTACTGCTTCTGGTACACCCGAAGAAGCGCATGCGAAAGTAGAGGAATACCGACGTCATGGTTGCACCTGTCCCATCTTATATCCTGTCGGAGGCGATGTTCACTTATTAATCGATACATTTGCTCTGTTATGAAATTTTCTGTGAAATATTGGTGAAAATTGATGTCTACAAAGTAGCTAAAATGGGCTAGAATTATTTTAGTTAAACATTCTTAAGAGTGTAGCACTTCACCTTTAAAATTAGAGATTATTCTAGGTAGGGAGGAAGCCATGCCGGATCAAACAGAATTCATGATGTCTCTAGGGAAGGTAATCCCTGCAGACCGTTTGTTAACAAAACCAGCCCAACTGGCGCCTTATGAGTCAGACGCGTTGACTGCATACCGTGTCCGCCCGCTGGCGGTGGTAATTGCCGAAAGCCAGCAGGATGTAATCGAGACGGTGCGCTTGTGCGACCGCTACAAAATCCCCTTTGTTGCCCGTGGTAGTGGTACCAGCCTCTCCGGTGGATCGCTGCCTGTTGAGAGTGGGATTGTCATTGCCTTGAACCGCCTGAACCGGGTTGTGAGCATCGATGCCCAACAAAGGATCGCCGTGGTTGAGACCGGAATTATCAATATGGATATCAGCAAGGCAGTTTCGCCCTACGGCTTGTATTTTGCCCCCGATCCGGCAAGCAACGCTATCTGCACCATCGGTGGCAACCTAGCATACAATTCTGGTGGGGCTCATTGTTTGAAGTATGGCATGACCAGCAATCATATTCTTGCCATCAAAGCCGTTCTCCCTGATGGCGAAGTGGTCAATATTGGGAATGAGAGCATTGAAGGCGTGGGCCCAGATGTGGTTGGCTTATTTGTGGGCAGTGAGGGTTTGTTTGGCGTTGCTTTAGAGATCACCGTGCGCCTGCTGCCAAAACCGGAGAGTTTCCGCACATTACTGGCGGCATACAGTTCTTTGGAAGCCGCTGGTGACGCTGTTTCCCTCGTTGTCGCCTCTGGATTATTACCAGGGGCGTTGGAGATCATGGATTACCTGATCATACAGGCGACTGAAGCCGCAGTACATCCCAATTACCCGCCGGATGCAACTTCCCTAGTTATTGTAGAGATGGATGGAGAGCGCACTCAGGTGGATGCAGAGTTCGAACGCGCCGTAGAGGTGATTAAAGAGTCAGCACCCGATGTAATCCGCATTGCCCAAAACGATGCCGATCGCATGCGCATCTGGAAGGGTCGAAAGAGCGCCTTTTCGGCTGTTGGGCGGCTGAGCCCGGACTACTTGGTGCAGGATGGGGTCGTGCCACGCTCGCGCTTAGGTGAAGCACTTAAGGAGATTGATCGCCTTAGCGCGAAGTATAACCTGCGGGTGGCTAATGTATTTCATGCTGGGGATGGAAATCTCCACCCGTTAATTCTTTATGACGGGAGAGAGAAAGGCGCGTATGATAGAGGTGAGGAGCTGAACGGAGAAATCCTGCAAATGTGCATCCAGTTCGGTGGATCGATCACTGGTGAGCATGGAATTGGCGTCGAGAAACGTGCTTATCTTCCGAAGATGTTCAGCGAGCAAGATATTGCCACCATGCGTAGAATACGCCTGGCGATAGATCCACACGAGCTATCCAATCCAGGGAAGATGTTCCTACCGGCTGAAACCGCGATTATGTAGAAGTGAAGGGATGAAGCGACTTCCATCACACGTTGGGTGGGCTTATATCCCAAAGGAAGGCAGAAACTATGCGACCTTCGACTATCCAAGAAATTCAAGAATTGATTAGAGAAGCCCCACGAGTATTACCTCAAGGCGGATTAACGAAGCCTGGATTATCCAGCCCACCTGAAGGCTTCACCAGCTTGGATTTATCTGGTCTGGTAGGGATGAAAGAATACGAGCCAAACGAATACACCTTTACTGCACTTGCGGGCACTCGTATCCTTGATCTGTTGCCATTGCTCGAAGAATATAACCAGTATCTACCGTTTGATCCATTGCTTGTCGAGGAAGGAGCTACGTTGGGCGGTACGGTGGCTTCGGGTTTAAACGGGCCGGGGCGTTATCGCTATGGCGGCGTGCGCGATTTTTTGATGGGCGTCCGATTTGTTGATAGCTCTGGGGAGGCTGTACAAAGTGGCGGAAAAGTGGTGAAAAATTCAGCCGGTTTCGACCTGCCAAAATTTATGGTTGGTAGCCTGGGCAGGTTTGGTGTGCTGGCGGAGCTATCCTTTAAGGTGTTTCCAAAACCAGAGAAGTTTGCCACATTAAAGCTGGATTTTGAAAACATCGACCTGGCTATGCAAGCGCTATATAAAGCGACTGCCTCTCAACTGGATCTTTACTCGCTCGAGCTGGAGAGTACCCCTGCCGGATATACCTTCTGGGTGCGCCTTGGAGGCTTGACAGAAGCCATTTCCAAGCGTGTGGAGCGCGTTAGGGGATTATTTAGTGATGGAGAGCTTATCTCTGATGAGGCGGAGGAAAAGATTTGGAGGGACTGGCGAGAGCTGACCTGGGTGCCGAAGGGTTGGTGGCTGGTCAAAATTCCGATAACACCGGCTTATATCCCACAATTTGAAAGGGAGCTTGCTGGACAGCCTATCTTGCGTCGATACAGCTATGGTGGGCAAGCAGCCTGGCTGGCAATGGAAGCGCATCCAGATCATCTCCAGACTTTGCTTGACAGGCATCAATTAGCCGGCTTGGTCGTCTGGGGGGACGTTTCCCAACCATGGATAGGCGCCAGACCGAAGGATACTTTCCTGAAGCGGGTGAAAAGCGCCCTCGACCCGATTGGGCGCTTTCCGGAGGTATAAATGCAACACGCAATTTCAATCTCTGAGATGACAAAAAAGGTTGGCCCGCAGTTGGAAGTGATGGCGCGCGCCATTGAGACCTGTGTGCACTGCGGATTCTGCTTGCCAGTCTGTCCCACATATCAGGTGCTGGGTGAGGAGATGGACTCACCACGCGGCCGCATTGTCCTGATGAAGTCGGTTTTAGAAGGTGAGCTAAATGTACAGGATGTCAGGCCTTACATCGATCGCTGCCTGGGATGCCTGGGTTGCGTCACTGCCTGTCCCTCGGGAGTGCAGTATGGTGATCTGGTGATGCCCTTCCGCGCCCATACCCAGAAGCAGTATTCACGGCCTCTGATGATCCAGGTACGTCACACTTTGGTGCACCAGACTTTGCCTTATTCAGGACGCTTCCGATCTGCCGCTTCGTTGGGCAGGCTTGCCCGACCAATCGGCAAAGTCATGCCTAAAGAGATGCAGGGAATGCTTGCCCTCCTACCGGACAAAATTCCAGAGGCAAAACCTCTGCCAGATTTCGTCCCAGCAGAGGGCACGCGCCGGGCGCGGGTTGCGTTCCTGGCGGGGTGCGTTCAGCAGGTGCTGGAACCCGAGATCAATTGGGCAACATTGCGTGTGCTAGCCAGGAACGGCGTGGAGGTGGTCATCCCGCGTGGGCAGGCGTGCTGTGGGGCGCTACCCCAACACACTGGCGAAAAGGAACAAGCCCTCCAGTTTGCTCGTCGGAATCTGCGAGCTTTCCCACGTGACGTAGATGCCATTATCACCAACGCCGCTGGCTGCGGTTCCGGGATGAAAGAGTATAAGATACTGTTCAAAGGATTGGATGAAGAAGAGCTGGTGCAGGAGTTTGTGAGCAAAGTCCAGGACGTCAGCCAGTTCCTGGCTAATCTAGGATTGGTGGATTCACCTACCTTACCTAAGCCTGTAAAGGCAGCATATCACGACGCCTGCCACTTAGCGCATGCTCAGGGGATCACTGAGCCTCCTCGGCGCTTACTCTCCCAAGTGGGCAACCTGAGCATCGTGGAAATCCCGGATGGTGCTATATGCTGCGGCTCGGCTGGTACGTATAATCTGGAGCAACCCGAAATCGCTGCCGAGTTGGGTAAGCGTAAGGCGCAGAATATCTTAAATACCCCAGCTGAAGCGGTGGTATTGGGCAATATTGGTTGCATGGTGCAAATTCAGAACCACCTGCAGAATCTTGGTAAACCGCTCCCGGTTTACCATACGTTTGAATTACTGGATATGGCATATAAAAAATGAACACCCGCTCGTTTCTGTTATCTGCCCTGATTGCTGGCATCGTAATCGGCTTGCTTGGCAACCTTCCCTTGCTAAATCTGGTCAATTGTTTTCTGTGCATTTGGGTGTGGATTGGCGGTATTCTGTCAGTGTTTCTCTACCGGCGATTCCAGCACGGAGAGTCAACGTTATCCACCGCTCAAGGAGCTGGTTTGGGAGCGCTTTCTGGATTGATCGGCGCCTTTGTGGGTGTAACGGTGTTCGCGTTGACCAGTTTTATCTCTATGCCTTTGTTTGCCAATCTTGCCCGCAGCTTGCAGATTGAAGGTGATCTGCCATTTCAGGCAGGTGATTATTCATCCATTATCGTATCAACCCTGATATTCTTCATTTTGGATGTTGTGCTATACCCACTTTTTGGTGCGCTTAGCGGGATGCTCACAGCCAGCATTGTTGGTAAAGAACAGCGAACTTTGAGCTAGACTAATTTTTCACTATTCCACCGTTACCGATTTAGCCAGATTCCTCGGCTGGTCAACATCTAATCCCTTCAGTGCGGCGATGTGATAAGCAAGTAGTTGTAGGGGGATGACGGTTGTCACCGGGCTGAGCATCCAGGGTGTTTCCGGCACCCACAGAACCTGGTCAGCGACCTGCGCCAGCTGTTCGTCGCCGTCTGTGGCGACAGCAATTACCGTACCACCCCGTGCTTTAGCTTGCTCAACCTGGCTGTACATTTTTTCATACCAGGGATCGCGCGGAGCGATCACTACCACCGGCATGGATTTATCAATTAAGGCTATTGGGCCATGTTTCATCTCTCCAGCCGGGTAGCCCTCGGCATGGATGTATGAGATTTCTTTGAGTTTTAACGCCCCTTCGTAAGCAGTAGGCATGTTGATCCCTCGCCCAAGGTACAAACAGTGGTCAACGTTTACCAATGTCCTGGCTACTTTTTCCACTTCTTGCTCGCGGTCCAGGCAGCGCCCCACCAGATCTGGTATTTGGCGCAGGTCTTTGAGCAATCCTCGGCGAGTGGGTTTGTCTAACACCCCGCGCAATGTTCCCAGCAGGACGGCTAGCATATAACAATCCACCAGTGGAGCGGTGTAGGCTTTGGTCGAGGCAACGCCAATCTCTGGCCCGCATTGCATCGAGATGTAGCCATCAGCGAGGCGCACTGCCTGCGAGCCGATGGCATTGACGATTGACCAGATGATCGCTCCCTTACGCCGCCCTTCTTCGATAGCTGCCAGCGTATCAGCTGTCTCACCGGACTGGCTGATCGCTAAAAGCAATGTGTCTTGCTGGATAATGGGGTCACGGTAGCGGAATTCAGATGCGATGTCCACTTCAACTGGCAGGCGAGCGATGCGCTCGATCAACACCTTTCCCACCATTCCAGCGTGGGCGGCGGTGCCACAAGCGGTAATGAAAATTTTACGAATGCGCTGCGCCAACTCCGGTGTAAGGTTTAATTCTGGCAGGCACACACCCAAACCATTGGCAAAATCAAGCCTGCCGGCGATGGTATCGGTGAGAGAGCGCACCTGCTCGTGAATTTCCTTCTCCATGAAATGGCGATATTCACCCTTTTCTGCTGATATAGGATCCCAGGAGATGTGTTGAATCTCAGGGTTGATTGGTTTTCCATCCAGGGTTTGCAGGCTGGCGCCTTGCCGGGTGACCACCGCTACCTGGTGAGATTCAAGAAAAATTACTTTACGGGTATGATCAAGAATAGCCGGCAGGTCGGAAGCGATGAGAGTCTCACCTTCCCCCAATCCGATCACCACGCCTCCGGCGTTACCGATGCGAGCAGCAATGATTTTATCCACTTCCCGAGTTGAGAAGAGGACAATCCCGTGTGCACCTTTTAATTGATTAAAAGCTTTGCAGGCTGCTTGTTCCAGGCTGGTATCGGTAGCAAGGTAGTGTTCGACCAGATGCACAATGACTTCGGTGTCGGTATCCGAATTGAAGACCACGCCTTCTGCAATGAGTTCCTCGCGCAGCTCGAGGAAGTTTTCAACGATCCCATTATGCACAACTACTACTTCACCGGTCGTGCCGAGGTGCGGGTGGGCATTACGGGCGCTGGGTTCACCATGGGTTGCCCAACGAGTATGACCAATGCCAACGTTGCCATGCAGTGGTGATTCACCGATCAAGGCAGCCAGGCGAGCCAGCTTACCAGCGTCGCGGCGGATTTCAATGTGACCGTCTTGCAAGATTGCTATGCCGGCTGAGTCATAGCCACGATATTCCAGGCGTCTCAGCCCGTTTAAGATGATCGGGGTGGCGTCACGCGGCCCAATATATCCAACAATTCCACACATGGGGTTCCCTCCATGATTAATTTATGCCTACTCTCCGTAATTTGTTGAACCGGTTGCCCGGTTCGCGTTGTTTAGGAGTTTAATTTGGAGGGAAAGACATCGGGTGGTAGCTCACCCGGAGGGCTTCCGCTGATCTGTCGATTTTCCCAGCAACGAACTGGTTAGCCTGCCCGTGAGAGCAGGAACCCTCTTCCTCGTCAACTCTATAAAGAGTCCTTGCGCTATCTTTCCCAAAAAGAAACCTAAGCTTCACCTCCTTCTTTCAAGCGTACTAATTATACCTTATGCATTTTTAGTGGGTCACTTCCAGATGCCACTTATACACTTAGGGGGTAGAGGATTGGATTATGAGTAGTGTTTAGTATAATAGGGTCAGCTTTTAAAGAGGAGATTACCATCGCGTGGATACACTGCAACCAAATTCGCGCCATTGCTTTGTGTGTGGGGTGGCAAATCCCCTAGGTTTGAAGCTTCGCTTTTACCAGACCAGCGCAGGGGAAGTGAGCGCAGAATACACAGTTTCTAAAGATTACCAGGGATATCCAGGGGTAGTTCATGGAGGTATAGTGGCTGCCATGCTGGATGAAACCGCGGGTCGGGCGCACATGGGTGGCTATCCACCGCGTTTTATGTTTACTGCCCACTTGAATATCCGCTATCGAAAGAATGTACCCGTTGGGGTCAAGCTTCGGCTGGTAGGCAAAGCTGGACCGAGCAAGAGCCGAACAGCAACCGCTACTAGCGCTATCTATAGTCCAGAGGGAGACCTGCTTGCCGAAGCCGAAGCTCTGCTGGTGGATGTCCCAACAAATATTATCGACTCTGTTGATTTGGAAGACCTGGGTTGGAGAGTCTACCCGGATGAGGAATTAGCAAAGTGATTAGCAATCATGGATAAGAGATTGGAAACAAATGATCATAGAATACTTACGTCCAACTACTCTTGAGGAAGCTTTACGGTTACTGTCCCGCTCACAACCGGTTACAGTGCCGATGGGAGGCGGCTCAAAGATTAACCAGCCATCTTCGCAACCAGTAGCTGTAGTTGATCTACAATCTTTAAAACTGAATACTTATAAATTACATGGAAAGCTCCTGGATCTGGGTGCAACCCTAACCCTTCAAACCCTTTTGGAAAGGATGGCATCAGCTTCTCAAGCGAATTCCGGGATGGTGGGAGCATTTTCGAAGGCTATCCAACATGAGGCATCCTATAATTTGCGGCAGTTGGCTACAATTGCTGGCACGCTGGTAGCGGCTGATGGCAGATCTCCTTTCACGACTGTAATGTTAGCTTTAGATGCGACAGTTTTCCTTCGCTCCAGTTCTTTTGGGAACAATGAAGAGAAGATTGGATTGGGAGATCTTCTTCCTTTCCGAAAAGAACGACTGCAAGGTTGCCTGATCACCAGGGTGAGCATCCCAACAAGGGTGAGATTAGCTTATGAAACTGTCGCTCGTACGCCAGCTGATCTGCCGATTGTGTGTGTAGCTGCGTCGAAGTGGCCTTCCGGGAGGACACGCGTTGCGACAGGCGGATTCGGCAGAGAACCATGGTTAGCTTTTGATGGCAGCGAAGCACAAGGGGCGGAAATGGCAGCTCAAGATGCGTATAGCCGTGCAGGTGATGAATGGGCTTCTGCCGACTATCGCTCGGAAGCAGCAGGGATTCTCACCAGGAGGTGTATAGAGAATCTCCAGAGTCAAGGTGATGCGTGAAGAAGAAAGCAATGCTGGGGGAGGTACTTAGCCAGATGAGAGAGAAACAGGTGGTTCATATGCATATTCAACTTATTGTTAATGGCAACAACTACGTTTTGGAAATTTTTCCGAGCGATAGTTTGCTCAGTGTCCTGCGTGGCTTGGGTTATTTTGGCGTAAAACATGGATGCGAGACTGGCGAATGCGGTGCGTGCACGGTTCTTGTGGATGACAAGCCTGTTAATTCGTGCGTTTATCTGGCAGCTCAAGCTGAAGGTCACTCTGTTCAAACTATTGAAGCTGTTGGGCAGCATCCTGAGCAAGGTTGGAAGATGACTGAGGGCTTACATCCATTGCAACGCGCATTCGTCGAAAGCGGGGCAATACAATGTGGGTATTGCACGCCGGCGCAAATTCTGGTTGCCAAGGAGCTGCTAGAGAAGAATCCCAATCCTGATGAAGCGGAAGTACGACAAGCGTTATCGGGTGTGCTATGCCGATGCACAGGATACCTTAAGCCAGTCCAAGCAGTGCTGCGTGCTGCGGCTGCGATGCGTGGCGAAACGGTCGAACCCCTTGATTGGTCTCTATCTTCACTAGGTCCTATCCCTGCTCCAATGGATTGGTTGCAAGGTGAAGGAAGACCCACCAAAACCGATCAGGGACCCGGTATTGAGACGACGCCCTTTACCGGCGACACAGCAACTCGTACCAGGATTATGCCACGCATCAAGGTTACCCCTCAGGCGGCATCCTTGAGCACGGTTGGCAAACCAGAACCCAAAGTGGACGCGGTTAAATTGGTACAGGGTAAACCTGCCTTCGCAGCCGATTTTGAGCGGCGATGCATGTTAATCGCTAAAGTGCTTCACAGCCCGGTAGCGCATGCCAGGATCAAGCGAATCGATGTTAGCCAGGCGAA
>Ga0102851_10002822_pt1 | contig 10629 bp, 10 predicted proteins | sample Mud3Dept3metaG_FD_79558 | JGI IMG/M metagenome (GOLD analysis project Ga0102851, IMG submission 79558) | Freshwater wetland microbial communities from Ohio, USA, analyzing the effect of biotic and abiotic controls - Mud 3 Core 4 Depth 3... | ecosystem: Environmental > Aquatic > Freshwater >...
AGAACAAGATGGGCATCCGCGCCTCGTCCACGACAGAGCTCATCTTCAACAACTGCCGCATTCCCAGGGAGAACCTGATCGCGAAGGAAGGCCTGGGCTTCATTGTGGCCATGAAGACCCTCGACTGCTCCCGCGCCGGCGTGGGTGTGCAGGGTGTGGGCGTGGCCCAGGGCGCCATCGACGAGTGCATCAAGTTCGCCAAGGGCAGGATCCAGTTCGGCCAGCCCGTCACCTCCTTCCAGGCCGTCCAGCACATGCTGGCGGACATGCAGACCCAGACCGAGGCAGCACGCGCACTTGTCTACGCCGTGGCCCGCATGATGGACAGCGGAGCCAAGGACTTCTCGCGCGCCTCGGCCATGGCAAAGTACTTCGCCACCGACGTCGCCATGAAGGTGACCACCGACGCGGTCCAGGTGATGGGCGGCTCGGGCTACATGAAGGAATACCCCGTCGAGAAGATGATGCGCGACGCCAAGATCCTCCAGATCTACGAGGGCACCAACCAGGTCCAGCGCAACGTCGTCGCGCTCGACATGATCCGCGAGGCGAACAAGGCAAAATAGGCAGATCCCGGAGTAGAGGCGGCCCTTCGTGTCCGCCCTGTTTAGGAGAAGCAAGGAATGCACATCATCGTTCTGGTCAAACAGGTCCCGGACACAGCTGAAGTAAAGATCAACCGGGAGACGAACACCCTGATACGGGACGGCGTGCCGAGCATCATCAACCCCTATGACCGGTACGCCATCGAGGAAGCGCTCCGCCTTCGTGAGAAGCACGGCGGAAAGGTGACCGCCGTCACCATGGGCCCGCCGCAGGCAGCCGAGGCGCTGAAGGAAGCCGTCTCTCTCGGCGTGGACGAGGTGGTGCTCCTGTCCGACCGCGCCTTCGCCGGCGCAGACACCTGGGCGACGTCCTATGCGCTCTCGCAGGGGATCAGGAAGATCGGCGCGTACGACCTCGTGATCGCGGGCAAGCAAGCCATCGATGGCGACACGGCCCAGGTCGGGCCCGAGACCGCCGACATGCTCGGCATCCCCTTCGTCGCTTATATAAGGAAGATCGAACAGGTCGAGGGCGCAACGATGGTTGCGGAACGGCTCATGGACGAGGGCTATGACGTTGTCGAAACCTCCCTCCCCGCCCTCATCACCGTGGTGAAGGAGATCAACGAGCCCCGCGTCCCGTCCCTCAAGGGCAAGATGAAGGCAAAGAGCCTGAAGATCACGGCCTGGACAGCCGCGGACATCGGCGCCGATGTGAGCAAACTCGGCCTCAAAGGCTCGCCCACCCAGGTCGTCCGCATCTTCCCGCCCGCGCCGCGCGGCAATCGCGAGATGCTCTCCGGCAGCATCGAGGAGCAGGCCGCGGCGGTGGCAAAGAAGTTGAAGGAACAGTCCTTGATATAAACACGATGGTGAGAGGTTGAGAAGTTGCGAGGGTGGGAAAAACCGCCTACCTTCCCATCTTCCCACCTTCTCACCTTCCTGGTTCTCAAAAGGAGTTTCGTCGTGAGCGTGAAAGTCAAACCGGATGTCTGCACGGGCTGCGAGACCTGCGTGTCGGCCTGCCCCTTCGGCGCCATTGAGATGCGGGACGGCAAGGCATTCATCACCGATGCCTGCACCCTGTGCGGCGCCTGCGTCGAGGCATGCGAGTTCAAGGCCATTGAGAAGGACATCGAGCAGGCCGAACCCGCGAAGGACCTCTCGGCCTACAAGGGGGTCTGGGTCTTCGCGGAACAGCACAAGGGTCAGATCGCCAGTGTATCGCTCGAGCTCCTGGGCGAGGGCAGGAAACTCGCTGACAAGAAGCAGGCGAAATTGTCCGCCGTCTTCCTCGGGTCGGGGATCAAGGCAAAGGCGAAGGACCTCATCGCCCACGGGGCGGACATCGTGTACGTTGCCGACGACCCGGCGCTCAGGGACTTCAACGACGACCCCTACGCAGCGGTCATGACGACGCTCGCCGCACAGCACAAGCCCGAGATCATCCTGGCGGGCGCGACGGCAATCGGCCGTTCCTTCTTCCCCAAGGTCGCCTCAACGCTCTACGCCGGCCTCACGGCCGACTGCACCATGCTCGACATCGATGACGCGACCGGGCACCTGCACCAGACCCGGCCCGCTTTCGGCGGCAACATCATGGCCACCATTGTGACCCCGAACCATCGTCCCCAGATGGCAACGGTCCGCCATAAAGTGATGAAGCCGGCCCTGCGCGACGAGACGCGAAAAGGCGAGATCGTCGAGGTGAAGCTGACCCAGTCAGGCAGCGTCCGGACGAAGGTCTTGAAGACCGTCGAGGAACTGACCGAGACGGTGAACATCTGCGAGGCCGACATCATCGTGGCCGGCGGACGGGGCCTCGGCAGTCAGAAGAACTTCCACATGCTCGAGGAGCTGGCAAAGATCCTTGGCGGCGCCGTTGCCGCGACGCGTGGCGCCGTGGACGAAGGCTGGATACCCTATTCGCACCAGGTGGGCCAGACCGGCAAGACCGTCTGCCCCAAGCTCTACATCGCCGTCGGAATCTCGGGCGCGATCCAGCACGTGGCGGGCATGCAGTCGTCCGAGACCATCGTCGCCATCAACAAGGACCCCGATGCGCCCATCTTCAATGTCGCGACCTACGGCATCGTCGGCGACGCGAACGAGGTCCTCCCGGTCATGATCAGGAAGTTCAAGGAAATACGGGGATAACATCATTTCGGCGGGATACCAGGATTGACAGGATCAGGTCAAATCCGATGGTATCCCGTTATCAGGTCTCATAAGGAATATACCAGTGAAGATCGCATTCATCTTTCCCGGCCAGGGCTCGCAGTACGTGGGCATGGCCAAGGAATTCATCGAGAACTTTGCGGAGTCCAAGGAGGTCTTTGACCTCGCGAGCGGCATCCTGGGCTATGACCTTGCCCAGCTCTGCATGCACGGGCCGGCCGAGAAGCTGAACATGACCGAGAACACCCAGCCGGCCATCCTTGCCGCGAGCATCGCGGTCCTGCGTCCCCTCGAGCGGCGCGGTCTGTCGGCGGAAGCCGCTGCCGGCCACAGCCTGGGTGAATATACCGCCATCACCGCGGCCGGCGGCTTCGCACTGAATGATGCGATCGCGCTCGTGCAGAAGCGAGGCAGGTACATGCAGGAGGCCGTGCCTGAAGGTGCGGGGCTCATGGCGGCAATCCTCGGCATGGACCGCGCCGCAGTAGAAAAAACTTGCCTTGACGCGGCCAAAAATGGTATAGTTGCCCCTGCAAATTACAATTCGCCGGGCCAGATCGTCATCGCCGGAGAAAAAATTGCCGTTGAAAAGGCCATGGAATTGGCCAAAACGGCGGGCGCCAGGAAAGTGGTGCCGCTCATGGTGAGCGTTCCGTCGCATTGTCCGATGATGAAGCAGGCAGGCGACCGGCTCGCGCAGGAACTGGACAAAGTAGCGATCAACGAACTTCGCATCCCCATCGTGAACAACGCCGATGCGAAGTTCATCAGGACTGCGGCGGAGCTCAAACCATCGCTGGTCCGGCAGATCAGCTCTCCCCTTTACTGGGAAGACTCGATCAACCGCATGGCAGCCGAAGGATTCGATACCTTCGTCGAGATCGGACCCGGCAAGGTCCTCTCGGGCCTCGTGAAGCGGATCGCCAAGGACGCGAAGGTTCTGAACGTGGAAGACCAGAAGAGCATGGGTGAGACGCTGAGTTCTTTGGGAATGTAAGAAGGAAGGAACGTAAGAAGGTAAGATCTAAGGAAGGCACGACTGGCTTCTTTCCTACCTTCCTACTCTCTTACCTTCTCAACTTCGGGCATCGTAAGCTGACAGAACGGGATAACGGTACAAATGACACTTTCCGGAAAGATAGCACTGGTCACCGGCGCCGCGCAAGGCATCGGCAGGGACATCGCCCTGGGCCTCGCGGCGGACGGCGCTGACGTCGCCATCTGCGATGTGAACCTTGAGGCGGCCCAGAAGACGGCCGGCGACATCGAGGCCAAGGGCAGGAAGTCCCTGGCCCTCAAGGCGAACGTGGCCGCATCGGCCGAGGTGACCGCCATGATCGACCAGATCATGGAGAAGTTCGGCAGGCTCGACATCCTGGTGAACAACGCCGGCATCACCCGCGACGGCCTCATCCTCAGGATGAAGGACGAGGACTGGGACCTCGTGCTGTCCATCAACCTCAAGGGCGCCTTCCTCTGCACCAAGGCCGCACTCAAGCACATGACGAAGCAGCGGACAGGCACGATCATCAACATCGCGTCCATCGTGGGCGCCATGGGCAACGCCGGCCAGGCGAACTACGTGGCGTCCAAGGCCGGGCTCATCGGCCTCACCAAGACCATTGCCCGGGAATACGCCAACCGGAACGTCACGGCGAACGCGGTGGCCCCGGGATTCATCGACACCGCCATGACCCAGGCCCTGACCGAACAGGTGCGGGCGGACCTGGCCAAGCAGATCCCCCTGGGACGGCTCGGGTCATCGGAGGACGTGGCGAACGCCGTACGGTTCCTGGCATCGCCGTCCGCGGCCTACATCACCGGCCAGGTGGTCCATGTGAACGGCGGCATGTACATGTAAAAGTTGAAGGTTCAAAATTCAAAGTTCAAGATACGCGTAAGAACACAATCAGAGGAGGCATACCATGGCTGATGTAGAAGCAAAAGTGAAAAAGATCATTTCCGAGCAGCTCGGCGTACCGGAAAGCGACGTGAAGCCCGAAGCTTCCTTCGTCAACGACCTCGGTGCGGACTCCCTGGACACCGTGGAGCTGGTGATGGCGCTCGAGGAGGAGTTCGGCGTGGAGATCCCCGATGAGGACGCCGAAAAGATAGCCACGGTCCAGAATGCCATCGATTACATCAAGGCAAAAGCAAAATAATCTCAGGCGGCAGCAGTTCGCCGCCCTTGTCTCGCTCGTTCCGAAAGCCAGAAGGCCGCTCCCCTGTCCAGTGAGGAGGGTTTTTTGGCTTTTCGGATTTTATGAGCAGGAGGTGCTTCATTGAATCGCAGAGTCGTGGTCACGGGCGTCGGCATGGTCACGCCCGTCGGACTGGATACGGAAACGAGCTGGGAGGGGTTGATTGCCGGCAAAAGCGGCATCGGCCCCATCACCCACTTCGATGACAAGGAGATCCCGACCCAGATCGCGGGCGAGGTGAAAGGCTTCGATGCGGCCAAATACATCGAACCGAAAGAGATCAAGAAGATGGACCGCTTCATCCACCTGGCGATCGCGGCAAGCCAGATGGCCATGGATGACGCAAAGCTCCTGATCTCCCCGGAGAACGCCGACCGCATCGGCGTCATCGCCGGCGCCGGCATCGGCGGGCTCCCCGCCATCGAGCGGGCCCATAGCGCATATTTGGAAAAAGGGTACCGCAGGATCACGCCCTTTTTCATTCCCATGTCGATCATCAACGAATTGGCCGGACATATCTCCATGCGCTTCGGCGCCAAGGGCCCGAACATCAGCGTGGTCACGGCATGCGCCACCGGGACTCATTCCATCGGCGACGCATTCAAGTGGATCCAGCGCGGCGATGCGGATGCCATGTTCGCCGGCGGGGCGGAGTCTTGCATCTGCCCGCTGGGCGTCGGCGGGTTCAACGCCATGAAGGCGCTCTCGACGCGCAACAACGAGCCCGAGCGCGCCAGCCGTCCCTTCGACGCACAGCGCGACGGTTTCATCATGGGCGAAGGATCGGGCATCGTCATCCTTGAGGACATGGAATTCGCCCGAAAGCGGGGCGCCCGGATCCTTGCCGAGGTGGTCGGCTATGGAGCCTCCGGCGACGCCTACCACATCACGTCCCCGGCGCCGAACGGCGAGGGCGCTGCCCGGTGCATGCACATGGCCATCAAGGACGCGGGCATCTCTCCCGCCGAGGTGGGCTACATCAACGCCCACGGCACGTCGACCAAGTACGGCGACGAGCTCGAGACCATGGCCATCAAGTCCGTGTTCGGGGACCATGCCCGCGCGGTCCCGGTCAGCTCAACGAAATCCATGACCGGCCATTTGCTTGGCGCGGCCGGCGGGGTCGAGGCAGTCATCAGCGTCCTCGCGCTCGAACGAGGCATCCTGCCGCCGACCATCAATCTTGAGAACCCCGACCCCGAATGCGACCTGGACTACATACCGAACACGGCGCGGAAAAAGCAGGTCGACATCGTCATGTCGAACTCCTTCGGATTCGGCGGCACCAACGCCACCCTGGTCTTCAGGAAGTTCCGGCCATAATATGCGCCCCGTCAGCGAGCTCCAGCAGCAGATCGCCTTTACCTACCGTGATCCCCGCCTGCTGGAGCACGCGCTTACCCACAAATCCTACGCCAACGAGAACCGCCTATCGGAGCACAACGAGCGGATGGAGTTTCTGGGGGATTCCGTCCTCAATCTCGTCGTGAGCGAGCTCCTCATGCACGCCCTTCCCGAAGCGCCCGAGGGGGAGCTGTCCCGCATCCGGGCTGCCGTGGTGAGCGAGCCCTCCCTGGCCGCCGTGGCGCGCACGATCAGTCTCGGCGAGTTCCTGCTCGTGGGCCGGGGAGAAGAGCAGACCGGCGGCCGGGACAAGGATTCGCTCCTCGCTGACAGCCTCGAGGCCCTCATTGCTTCACTCTACCTGGACGGCGGCCTCGAACGGGCAGACGCCTTCATCACCCGCTTCTTCCGGGACACGATCGACAGGGTCCGGACCGCAGGCGGCACGGCTGATCACAAGACCGAGCTCCAGGAGCTCTGCCAGGACCGGCTCAAGACCCTGCCGGAGTACCGCGTTGTGTCCGAGTCGGGCCCCGACCACCGGAAGGAGTTCACGGTCGAGATCTCGATCCACGGCGAAGTCCACGGACGGGGGACCGGCAGGAACAAGAAGGAAGCCGAACAGCGGGCGGCGAAAGAGGCACTGGAGAAACTGTCGAACGGCAGTCAATAGTCGAGGCTCAGCCATACGGCGGTCATAGGGCAGTCGTACGGCAGTCATAGGGCAGTCAAGAGGCAGTCGCCAGTCCATATGATATGATCCTGCATCCTGCCTGCTTCTGGACCGCTTCTCGACGACTGCTCCACGACTGTTTCTCGACTGACACCATGATCATCCCCTTCTTCATCCCCCATGCCGGCTGTCCCCACCAGTGCGTGTTCTGCGATCAGAAGAGCATCACCGGGAAGAGCGCGGCGCCGGAACCGTCATCCCTCCCTTCGACCATCACCTCCTATCTTGCGACCGCTTCATCCGGCGGTCCGGTCCAGGTCGCCTTCTATGGAGGCAGTTTCACCGCGCTCCCGATCGAAAAGCAGAAGGCGTATCTGACCGCGGTCCTGCCCTTCATTACATCGGGTCAGGTCGAACAGATACGCCTTTCCACCAGGCCTGACGCTGTCACGCCCGGCATCCTCACCCTCCTGGAGCGCTGCCACGTCAGGACCGTCGAGCTCGGAGCCCAGTCCATGGACGACGAGGTGCTCCTGCTCTCTGGCCGGGGGCATACTGTCGCCCACACCGTCAGCGCCGTCACGCTGCTCAGGGACCGGGGCTTCATCGTCGGCCTCCAGCTCATGCCGGGGCTGCCGGGAGACACGGTAGAGCGATTCCATGAAACCGTGAGCAGCGTCATCTCCCTGAGGCCCGACCTTGTCAGGCTCTATCCGGCCCTCGTGATCAGGGACACGCCCCTCGCCGGGCTGTACCGGAGCGGCAGATATACTCCTCTCCCGCTCAACAATGCTGTGGAGCTGTGCGGGCGCGCCCTGGCGCGTTTCGAACAGGCAGGCATCGAGGTGGCGCGAATCGGCCTCCAGTCCACGAAAGAGCTGGAACGCCCGGGCACGGTCCTCGCCGGTCCCTGGCACCCGGCGTTCCGGCAGCTCGTCGAATCCTCCCGGTTCCTCGAGTCCATGCGCGCGCTTCTGCCACCCGGGTGCGTGTCCGGGCCGGTTACCTTTGCCGTGAGCCCCCGAGACCTCTCCTCGGCAATCGGCCAGAACCGCCGGAACATCCATGCCATCAGGGACCGATACGGCAGGGACGCGACGATCATCGCTGATCCGGCCCTTCCGAGGGGAGCCGTCAGGAAAGACCCCCCTTGCAACCCCGGGGAAGTTGGGTTATAGTATGGCCATGCTGCGGACATTCCTTCTATCGCTGTTCTTGACCGGGGTGCTGGCAACGAGCTCCTTTGCCGCTGAGCCTAAGGAGATCGAGCTGACCGACGGCAGCGTCATCACCGGCGAGGTCCTTTCCTTGAGCAGCGGCGTATACACCATCAGGACCGGTTCCATGGGCACGCTCAAGATCGATGATGCCAAGGTCCGGGCGATCCGTCCGCAAAGCTCATCGTCATTGCCCCGGCAGACCGGCCAGGCCGGCGAGATCAAGACCCTCCAGGACAAGATGATGAGCAACGCGGAGGTCATGGGCAGGATCGAATCGCTCAAGGACGACCCCCAGTTCATGAAAGCGCTCGAAGACCCCGAGATCATGAACGCGGTGAATTCCGGAGACATTGCCTCGCTCATGGCGAATCCCAGGTTCCTCGAGCTTCTGCGCAATCCCACCGTGCAGGAAATCCAGCAAAAAGTAGCAAAATAGCATCGCCTGCCGCTCCACCCGCCTTCTTCCTCCGCAGTGAAAACCTGTTGACATCACGAGGGGTTATAGGTAGTATCGTTACGTTTTGGCCTGGTAACAGCGCCCTTCGCGTGCGCGTTCAGCGGGATCAGCAGGCACAGGACCGCAGAATGAACCCGGGGACAGAATGGCACGCAGTCTCCGGAACTATGGATTCACCTATTTTTCAGCAGGTTAAAGGAGCTTTATGGCCATCACTTACAAGGACGCCGGAGTGGATATCGATGCCGGCGATCTCTTCGTGCAGAAGATCAAGCCCTTCGTCAAGTCCACGTTCCGTCCCGAGGTCCTGACCGACATCGGCGGGTTCGGCGGCCTCTTCGCGCTGAAGAAGTACCGGAACCCGGTGCTCGTGTCCGGCACCGACGGGGTCGGCACCAAGCTCAAGATCGCCTTCCTGATGAACAGGCATGATACCGTCGGCATCGACCTCGTGGCCATGTGCGTGAACGATATTGTCGTGCAGGGCGCCGAACCCCTCTTCTTCCTCGATTACTTCGCCACGGGCAAACTCAAGCCCGGAGACCACGCAGGCATCGTGAAGGGCATTGCCGACGGCTGCAGACAGGCGGGCTGTGCGCTGATCGGCGGCGAGACCGCCGAGATGCCGTCGTTCTACGCCGAGGATGAATATGACCTCGCCGGGTTCGCCGTGGGGGTCGTGGAGAAAAAGAACATCGTCGACGGGTCCCGCATCAAGCCCGGCGACCAGCTCATCGGCCTCGCCTCCTCGGGCCTCCACAGCAACGGCTATTCGCTCGTGCGGAAGGTCCTGCTCGAGAAGGCCGGCTACGGCGTTGACGACACGCTGACCGAACTGGGCAACGGCACCCTCGGGGAGGTGCTGCTCACGCCGACGAGGATCTACGTGAAGACCGTGATCCCGCTCATGAAAGATTTCGACATCCGCGGCATGGCGCACATCACCGGCGGCGGCATCACCGAGAACACACCCCGCATGCTCCCCAAGGGGACCCAGGCGCTCATCCGCAGGAAGACCTGGGACATCCCGCCCGTCTTTCGGCTCCTCCAGAAGAAATCAGGCGTTGACGATGCAGAGATGTACCGCGCCTTCAACATGGGGCTGGGCATGGTCCTCGCCGTCCCGAAGAAGCAGGCGGACGCGGTAATGAAGAAAGCCGCGAAGCTCGGAGAAAAGGCCTTTCTCATCGGCGAGGTCATCAAGGGCAGGCCGGGAGTGAAGTACGTAGAAGAGCAGAAGGGAGGAAGGTAAGAAGGTGGGAAGGTAGGAAGAACAGCCTCTCAATGCCCCTTCCGCTTACCTTCGTACCCTCCTACCCTCTCACCCTCCAACCTTCCCGCAAGACCACCAGGCACGTTCGCGACTATGTGAGAGAGAACATGGAGAAGAAGATACGTATCGGTGTATTGGTTTCCGGCCGCGGTTCGAACCTCCAGGCGATCATCGACAATATCGAGAAGGGATCGCTCAGCGCCGAGCTCGCCGTGGTCATCAGCGACCAGGCCGATGCCTATGCACTGGAGCGGGCGCGCAAGCACAATATCCCCGGCGTCCACGTGAGCGCCAAGGGATACAAGGGCAGGCGCGACGAGTACGACGCGCTGCTCGTGAAGGAGTTGCAGAAGCACCGTGCGGAGCTCGTTGTCCTCGCGGGCTTCATGCGCATCATCACGCCGACGCTGCTCAAGGAGTTCCCCCAGCGCGTCCTGAACATCCATCCTGCCCTGCTGCCGTCCTTTCCGGGACTCCATGTCCAGAAGGCCGCCCTGGAGCACGGCGTAAGGTTCTCGGGCTGTACCGTCCACTTCGTGGACAAAGGCATGGACACGGGACCCATCATCATCCAGGCCGTGGTGCCCATCCTCGACAATGACACGGAAGACACGCTCTCCGCGCGCATCCTGAAGCAGGAGCACAAGATCTATTCCCGCGCCATCCAGCTCTACGCCGAGGGACGGCTCCGGATCGAAGGCCGCCGCGTCGTCGTCGCCGGCAGCAGGACCGGCACCG
>Ga0102851_10002823_pt1 | contig 10628 bp, 5 predicted proteins | sample Mud3Dept3metaG_FD_79558 | JGI IMG/M metagenome (GOLD analysis project Ga0102851, IMG submission 79558) | Freshwater wetland microbial communities from Ohio, USA, analyzing the effect of biotic and abiotic controls - Mud 3 Core 4 Depth 3... | ecosystem: Environmental > Aquatic > Freshwater >...
CTTTTCTTAAAAAAAGAAAAGCTTTTTTGCATAATTAATGGCTTATTTCGTTCATATCAATACATGAAAAAGCGTATCCTTCAATTGATTATTATTATCCTGGTGGTATCAGGATGCTCAGGGACAGATGATCCCTTGCCGGAAGGCGAGGGGAAGATTGTTGTTCTGATGTACCACAGGATTACTGAAGGAGCAGCTTCAAATCTGTATGAAAGAAGTGCAGTAGATTTTGAATCTGATCTTAAATATCTGATATACAATAAGATAAGAATAATAAGTTTCGACGAATTAGAAGGTATTAAAGAATCAGGTAAAATGCCTGAGGGCCATTCTGCTATAATATGCTTTGACGATGGCGATCAGTCGGGCTATATTACTGCCATGCCGCTGCTGATGAAATACAAGATGAAGGCAACATTTTTTCTCTGGGCTGAAATGATTGGACGAAACTCGTTTCTTACCCGGAATCAAATTGTTTATATGAGCTACCTGACATTTCCCGGTGGAATGCGACCGTTTACTTTTGGTTCCCATAGTTACTCACATCAATTTTTACTTCGACGAAAAGAAACCTTTTCAACAACAGAGGAGTATCATTCCTTTCTTGATTATGAACTCGGAGTTTCAAAAAACCTGATTGAAACATTTATTCCGGGAGAAGTTACAATACTTGCATTACCATACGGGGATGGTGCCGGAGATCCGGATATAATTGCTGCAGCGCAAAGAAATGGCTATAGCTTTATCCGGACATCCATAAACGGGACAATTGAAAATCCATATACAGATCTTTTTTGCATTCCAAGTCTTACAATGCTTGATAAGACAGATCAGGATGAGATAGGGTATTGCCTTTTCAACTGATCTAAGATTTTTCTGAAGATATGTTCAAACAGGGGATAGAAGGAAATTTTAAAACTTTATTAAAATCTTCTATTTGGTTGTGTTAACATTATTCTATTTGACATAATATTAATTATAGGAATAACTGGAGAATTTGCGCCCGGCTCTGCTGGTTGACATCTGCCTTCGCTACTTCCTTCACAAAAGCTATGTGGAGATCAAAGAAAGCTCTTACTCCTTTCAAACCCGGACTGGTATTACAAATTTAATCACCAGCCAGATCGCACCTGTAACCAGAATAAAAATTCCCATTGCCTTCAATTCGGCAGCCGGAAGATTTGATAATACCCATAGAATAGCTAATACGGAAGCTGCTGGTATTAAATATCCTCCGGGAACCGTATACAATCCGGCATCTTTTGTTCCTGAAATCCTGAACCTGATTACGGATAATACAACTCCCAGGTAAATAAGCAGGTATGATGCACTTGAGAGCATCACAAGCTGCTTAAACTCCCCTGTTGATGCGAAAATAAATCCTAAAGCAGAATAGATGATCACAGCCACATACGGAGTCCTGAATACATGATGAATTCTCGCCAGTGATCTTAATGGCAGGACTTTGTCTCTGGCAGCAGCAAAAAGGATTCTTGGCATATTCAGAACCATTCCGCTGATATTGCCGAACATTGAAAATGCGGCTCCAATAATAACGATAAGGGCTCCGGTCTGTCCGAACATTACTTTTGCAGTCTCTGCAAGAGGTGCATCCCTGTGTTCCGTTATCGATTCACCGAGTATTGACTGTGCTGTAACCTGGATCAGGATATATAATACAACAACCAGTAAAACACTTATTAATATTCCTTTTGGTATTGTTTTTTCAGGATTTTTTATTTCTCCGCTCACATTAAGGGCTGTTTCAGCGCCGACAAATGCAAAAAGAAGTATAAGGGATGTTTCGCCAATGTTTTTCAGTGAGTTACCTGAGTTGATCATCAGGTCGGATGACTTCATAAAGAACCAGCCGAATATAACGATCATTAGCAATGGAACCATTTTTGCGACAGTATTGAATTTTACTATAGCAATGGATTTTTTTAGTCCTCTGACATTAAAATAACCGAGGCTTCCAAACATAATGGCAAAGAATAATATCCTGATCCACAGCTTCTTAAAAGCTGGTATAAAATAAGAAAGCGTATCCGCAAGGCCATTAGCCACTGCCGCATTGGCCATCACAGCGGCGCCAAAAATAAAAATGCAGGCTGTAAGGAATCCTGCAAATTTGCCGAAAGCTGTTTCGATATAGGAATATGCTCCTCCCGTAATTGTGACCCTTGTTCCGATCTCAGCAAAACAGAGCATTATCATTAACATCAGAAGGCCACAAATGATATATGCCCAGATACTGCCTGTGCCCAGGCGCTCAGCGACTAAAACCGGTAAAATAAAGATACCTGCACCGATAATAATATTAACTGAATTGGCGACAAGACCCCAGGTTCCTATTTCACGTTTTAGTCCTTCATTTTCAATCATTTATGATATGGAATTTAATTGAAAGCTTCTATCCTTTCCGTATCTCGTCCTTAATTCTCTGTATATGTCCGCGCCCAAGGCCTTTAACCTCACAACCCAGCTGAAAATAACGCCGGATCTTTTCATCGGTTAAAATCCCGAAGCAGTCAATGATTGCAGATGGCTTGCCAATTGTCCTGACAAGTTTATCAGGATCCAAATCCAGATATGCTTTGTGAGGTACAGCAAAAATAACTGCATCTGAATCTTTCAATGCCTTATTCATATTCTGTTCAACATGAATTTCTTTGAGTTTCTCCTGGTTACGAAAGAAACGCGCTTTACTCTGTCCTTCTCCCGGGAAAGTATCCTGCTGTTCAAATTCCCACCAGTGCTCTACGTAAGGATCATGAACCTTTATCTCTGCTCCCATTTCGGCAAGTTTCCGGATAACAATTTCCGAACCACTGTAACGTGTATCCCCGACATCTTCACGATAAGCTGCGCCCAGGACTAAAATTTCAGCACCGGCAATAGGCTGACCCATGTTACGCAGCGCATCACGGGTAAGCTGGCCGACATGCAAACCGCGGGTGTCATTTATGTCTATCGCCATAGGTGTAATTTTAAAAATATCATCTTCAAAGCCAAGTATATGCTTATATGCCCAAAGGCCGAGACCTCCGTCCTTGGGAAGGCAATACCCGCCGATTCCGGGCCCGGGAAATATAATATTACTGTGTGTCGGACGTACTTTTATTGCTTTTATTACTTTGATCAGATCAACACCGTTTCGTTCAGCATATAAACTCCACTCATCGAGAAATGCCAGTATGGTTGCACGGTAGCTGTTTTCAACGATCTTAGCTGTTTCTGATTCTATCGGCCGGTCCATTACTGTCAGCGGAAACTTGTCAGTATTCAGCACTTCATTCAGAAATTTCACAACACGTTTTCTGGCTTTTTCATTTATTCCGCTGCATACCCTCCAGAAATCGCGGATACTGGCAACATAATTACGTCCGGGCATTACTCTTTCATAGCTATGAGCCAGCAGCGGATCGGTTTTGATCCCACGTTTCTTAAATACCTTTTTCATAATGGGATATGCAACCTGTTCGGTTGTTCCCGGAGCCACAGTTGTCTCAATCAGGACAAGTGCATCGGCCGTTATGTGCTCAGCAATTTCATGCAGCGAAGCCTCCAGTGCCGCCATATCTGTCTGTCCGGTGCGGACATTACCCAGGTCTTCCTTCAGATAATCACATTGCACGTCAACTACTACGATATCAGCCAGTTTCAGGACATCATAGGTATATGTTGCTATTAGTGTTTTCTTTTCATTAACACATCGCTCAATCATCGGTTCCACTTCGGGATCTTCAGCTTTTACCGGAGATATACCACGATTAAGTAAAGGTATCTTCCAATAGCTTCGGACACTCGGACGCTGCATCCCGATTACAAATTTTGAAGATTTACCTTTTTTGTCAACGGTATCTGCGACAATTGCAGCCATGACAGCACCAACAAATCCGACTCCCATTACTACAACAATTTCCCGGTTCTTAGCCTTTTCCTTTGCTATACGTTTCTTAAGGCTTTCAAACTCAGCCTTATAATCTTCAGGTTTTGGTAATGGAAATTTCTCTCCGCTGGGACTGACAGAATATTTTTCGCTCATGTATTTCTGAATTTTAATTGAATAAAAAAATTGAATTAGCCGCTAAATTTATAAATGTTTAATTAACCTGATATTATAATCCTTTGATTTTTGATCAACTGCATATGACTGTTGACTTATGCCGGCTTTCTTTACATTATTTAATTACTGGCCACAAATCACTTTCTGCTATTCACGCTATCTGTTGGCAATAGCAGCATAACCGACCCAATGACAATCAGTTGCAATAGCAGTCCGACCCATTCTTATATCATCTACAGGAATGTGTTCAGAGGCAATGCTTGTTGAATAATCCATCAATTCTCCTCACATCTGACTGTCGTTGTTTCCAATAGAACAAAGTTATGAGTTACCGTGATACAGATCATACTAAAACTTATATATTTGATCCAAACAACGGTAATTATAGAATGATGAATTCGTCGAAGGGAATTTTTTTTCTCCATTTAAACAGGTCCGGCACATTACGAAACAGAACAATCCTTGCTGGAAACGATATGGCTGTACCGGTAAAGACAAATATACACGACGGTTTTAATGGAAGTCAAGAGGTGGAAAAAACGCTGAAAGTGGCTGAAATGCCTCAAAAGGTCCGACCTGATTCAAAGGAAATAATCCGGAAATATGCATTGGTTACAGGTGCATACTCAGGTATAGGATGGCATATTTCAGAAGAATTGGCTAAACGAGGATATTCTGTCATTGCAGCCAGCAATCAGCCTGATAAGCTCGATGATCTGAAAATAAAGCTGGAAAAGGCATATAGCATCCTCATTTTCACTATCAATATTGACCTGGCTCAGGAAAACGCTGCACAGCATATATTCGATTACTGCGATAGAAATAACTTTTTTGTTGAAGTTTTGGTCAACAATGCAGGAACTCTTGTTTTCAGAGAAGCTGTGAAAGTCGATTATTCCCAGACGAAATCCATCATAAATTTACATGTTACAACTCCTGCCCTCCTGTGCCGTTTGTTCGGAGAACAAATGATAATGCGGAGGACCGGTTTTATCCTCAACGTTTCTTCTATTTCTGCTGTAATGCCTTATCCGGGAATTTCATTTTACGGACCTACAAAAGCCTTCCTTCGATATTTCAGCCGGGCTCTCAGAATCGAGATGAAGCGTTATTTTGTGAAGGTAACCTGCCTCATTCCCGGAGCCACTGCCACAGGATTATATGACCATAAGAAATTCAATACGCCACTTAAAAGGATGCTGGGAATTATGAAAAAACCTGAAAATGTGGCAAAAGCCGGTGTTAATGCTCTTTTTAATAACCATGCAGAATATATCCCCGGATTTTTAAACAAGCTGATCGTTATCTTGCTCCCGCTTATACCATCGTTTCTGATTGGATTCATTTATAAGAAAATGCATCCTGGTTTGTGGAAAAATTCAGTCTGATGAAAAGGAGATTATTCATTACAATCTATTTTGTTGTATTCTGGATATTAATACCAGGATTAATTTTTCTTATTTCAGCCTTCCTGGATCGGCATATTTTCCCGGGTAACAAACTAACTGACAGGTTAATTATCCCTGGCCTTATCCTGGGCATTTCCAGTTTTCTGATTTTGCTTCTCACAATTTACCAGTTTAAAATATTCAGTGGTGAATTTCCAGTTTCGGCAACACCGCCGGATAAAATCATTCAAAGAGGTATTTTTACGGTCTGGAGGCATCCTGTTTATCTGTTTGCATCACTGACTTTGTGTGGAATTGCGATGATACTAAGGTCGGCAGCACTTTTTTTCATTGTAATTCCCATATTCATAATCTTTGTCAGCATATATACTATACGTGAAGAGTCTATTCTGATCAAACGTTTTGGTAAAGATTATATAAATTATAGAAAGAATGTTCCGTTGCTTATCCCTCATGTGCATCAGTGGTTAAGAATCCCGGGATCTATCTTCCTCAGGATATGGTTCAGAATAAGGGTCCGGAACAAGGAAAACATCCCGGCTACCCTCCCATTCATAGTATTTTCCGGTCACAGGCATTATTTTGATCCTGTATTTATCAGCTATGCAATACCTGTTCCTTTAAAACACATTTCAACCTGGGAGATGTTCCGTAATCCATTGATCAGCAAGCTATTTACCATATTCGGAGCTATTCCAAGAAAGAGGTATACAAAAGATATTTCAGGAACGCTGGGGATATTATCAGCAATCAGATCAGGATTTCCGGTTTGCATGTTTCCTGAAGGAGGTCGTTCATGGACCGGCAAACTGAGAACATTTAAACCTGAATCCCTTAAACTTCTGAAACATTTAAGAAATATTCCTGTTCTTCCTGTACGTATTGAGGGAAATTATCATTCCTGGCCAAGATGGGCAAATCAATTAAAGAGATCAGACGTTACGGTGACTATTGAAAAACCTCTTTTAATTGATCCTGAAATTTCTGATGAGGTACTGGAAAAATCTCTCAGAAGCCTTGTTGAACCAGGGATTGAAATCGAAGAGAGAACATTTTGCAGGGGAAAAATCAATATTGAAAATCTATCCAGGGTTATATACAGATGTCCGGTTTGTCTTGCACCCCGGTTACCAGCTGAGATTCCACCTGAAAAACTGTACTGTAAATACTGCAGTACGATGTTATTGTTAAAGCCTGATCTTAAAGTCGAGGTCATTACTGATGGTACAATGAAAACTCAATCAATTCATGATTTATATAAAAAGATAAAAATCAAATCTTCCGATCTTTACAACCTCTTACCTGAAGTTTTGGATGAGAATTTTAAAGATTATCTGAAACCAGGGGAAAATCTTATTTATGTATCCTCCTGTCAGCTTTGGGCGGAGATCAGATCTGTATTTAAAAAGTCAATTAAAGGTGTATGTCTCTTAAGTGATCATTCAATTACAATTTCAAATGGAAGGGAGAATCATTCGGTTCCTCTTGCTGAAATCAGTGCAGTCACTATCGAAAGTAATTACAAGCTGCAAATATTTAATGAGAGATATAATGCACTGGAACAGATTACCTTTGAAAATGACAGTGCCCTGAAATGGCAGGATATACTCGATATCATCCTTACAGAGAAATTCAATAAGCAGATAATTAAGAGGTGATTGTGAACCTGACATTTTTGTATAAGAATATTGTCTTATCTGATCAGGAGCATCTTCCTTGTCAGGGAATTGGTCCCTTTCTGGTTTTTTGCAACAATCCTTAAGAAATAAATACCATTATCAACAATATTGCTGTTACCGTTAAGTCCTTTCCATTCAATATTATAGAAACCTGCAGGCTTAATTTTATCCTCAAGTGTAACTACAGGTTTACCGGTTATATCATAAATTATCAATCGTATATGTGCCTCTTCATGAAGCTGAAAACTCACATTTGTCAGCTCGGAAAATGGATTGGGATTATTCTGGTAAACTGTAAAGATTTCAGAAGATATTCCATCCTGTGGATGATCGTCAGCTCCGGGAGAACCGCCGATGTTGTGAGATGCACGCCAGAACTCCGGACGATCCTGATCGTTGGCAGGATTAAACTCAGTCGGTACAAGTGAATACCCAATGCCATCGGGTGTCTCCGGCCAGCCATTGAAAGCACTATAGAAAAACGAACAAATAGTATCTTTTTCAGCATTAACTAAAACTATCCTTTCGCCATTATTGTCAAGTTGACCATCATAAATACCAGATGGCAGAAAACCATAGCGGTCATAGAAACATTTTCTGTTTGATGCAAGAACAATAAATTCCTTTGGTCTTAACGCCATTCCATCAGAAAATCTAAATTTAATTCCATCAGTGAATTGTAATCCGCTCAGATCTAAAGTTGAGTTACCGGTATTCTTAAGTTCTATGAATTCGAATTCAATATTATCAATAATCCCCTGATTTAAAGGATGATAATGAATCTCCGTAATTTTTAAATCATAGAAATTCTCCGCGACAATGAAAAATTGTTCGTTCGTTGTGCTCCAGTCGCCGCCGGAATAAGTCCTTGCTTTTATATGACTTGATTCATTCAGTATTAATGGCAAGGTATATATTTTTGCATCCGGTGATACCGTTGGCGATGGAAACCAGATAACAGGGTCGCTCCCACTGGTCGTATAATAAATAGTTCCTTCTCCGGAAGACATTGAAAGAGCATCACCTGGTATAATGGCTTTCCGGTTTACCGGAATATTGTTAATAAGGAAAATCGGTGCACCTATCTCAGGAAAAAGATCAGCACTCCTCAATTGATTCAGAAAAGCATTTGTCCTGTCCGGGAAATATGTATTAAGCATATAATTCATTTGAGGAAGCCAGTGACTTTCTTTAGTATAGAGCTCAAAGGGACCAGCTGCCTGCCACTGGTGCACATCACGACGATAATCACCCCAGCGTGCTGATTCAGCATTAATTGCTTTGTCAATCTGATTGGATCTGATTGTCCAGCGTTCTGCAGCTGACGACGGAGTCAGTGCTCCGTTATTAAAACAGAATTTCTGTACACGGTCAGCGAATAGCCTCCGGAATCCGTCATTCCTGCGTAATTGCTGAAACAGACGGCTGGGACAATTGGCGTTGTTTTCGGCCAGCTCATTTGCATTCACTGATTCTACCATATGTTCAGCATCCCAGCAAAAAAATTGAAATCCTTTTCCGGGATTGACACGATTCCTAATGGCCACCCAGTTGTGATGGTCCCAGTCCCAGTTTCCACCATAGAAATTTAAAAGCATGTAATCAGCCAGGCTTACAACATCTACCATGGCTTCATTATTCGGATCCGGTGTACCATCAGGATAATTCCCCTGAATATTCTGGTATGCATCATTTTCTGACAGACCTGCATTAGCCAGTAACATCATTTTATTCCATGCAGTGATATTACCATCAACAACCTCAGTGTAATCCTTGATAACATCATAATCCATTTCTTCTCCACCCAGGTGCGTTGATGCATATTCCCGGTCCATCCTTTCAGAAGGATTATAAATACCCCAGTATATTCCGTTGATATACAGATGAACATATGAACCATTACTCGAATTATGTCCCATTGCTGCATGCGTATCTTTTGTCCACCTGTCCCTGAGATACTGGGCCATTGACCTTTCACTGTGACTCCAGTGAATCCATGTATTACCAAATCCTGCCCTGAGGATGATTGTATTAAAGATTGATACTGAATTTTTGCCGAACAGGGGGTAGTTTAACTTTTCAGGGCCATATTCGCTCCTGAAGACCAGCCGAAAAGAGTGTTTTGGTGACTTTTCCGGCCGCCGACCATGCCCTCCCTGTATCCGGACTCCGCAATCTATCTGGAAGGAAGCAGTATCCCTGGCAGCAAAATATTCAAAAGAAACGGGTCGCTCCCACCCAAAACCAAGACCATTTGAAGAGTTATTCAGCGGAGGGCCGGTGTAAATATAAATACCACCGGTATCCGGATCCTGGCTGTCTGAAAATAAATAGCCTCTGTTGGTAACAAGGGAGATCGCAGGCAAATCAAGTAATGCTTTTTTTACTGAATCAGCAAATCCCGTATCAGCGATCATTTCCGGATCCATTTCATAATCAGCTGTCGCCGTGCCTGCTATTGCAGTAAATGGTCCCCATTTTAAAGGATAACCGTAAGGATTATTTGTCTGGTGAATTATATCATCCGGAAAGAGATATGTTTGTGTCGTTATTTTGCTTGGGAGTATATTATCCTTAATACAAACAGCCCTGATAATTGCTGTTGCTGATATATTTAAAGGTTCTGTATACAATGTACCGTTATCTGCTCCCGGTGCACTTCCATTGGTTGTATAGAATATTCTCACATCCGCGTTTGATGAGGTGATCGTCAGACTGAACGGAGTTTCATAAAAACCGTGACTGTGATCAAATACAGGAGCAGTTAAACCAGATTGTGCCTGAATAACGGAGCAAAATGATGAGATCAGGAATATGCATGCGATCAGAGAGATATCTGATCTTAATTTGTGCTCCGTCATCTTCTTTGCATTTATTTTATTAATTTTAGTACTTTCATTTTAGAATATTAAAGATAGTATAATTAGATTTTATTCTGTTAAGCAGGGCTATGAATCAGATCCAACAGACTACACTCGATTTCTTATCTGACCTGAAAAAGCACAATGACAGGGACTGGTTCATGAAGAACCGAAAGAGATACGAAGCAGCAAAGACAAATTATGAATCGTTTGTCCAGGCTGTAATTAATGAAATTTCCATATTTGACCCTATATTGAAAGGGCTCGAAGTAAAAAGCTGCACTTACAGGATCAATCGCGATATCAGGTTTTCAAATGACAAGACTATATATAAAACACACATGGGTGCTTTTATTGTCCGGGGAGGCAAGAAGAATGGCGATAGATTTGCAGGTTATTACGTTCATGTGGAGCCTGGGAATAACAGTATGATAGCCGGTGGGGCATATTTACCTCCAATGCCCTGGTTATCAGCAATTAGAATAAAAATTGATGAACAGGGTGACAGAATGCTGGAAATAATCAGGAATAAAGAATTTGTAAAGTATTTCGGACAGATCGAGGGTGAAAAGCTGAAAAGTGCACCTAAAGGTTACCCAAGAGATCACCC
>Ga0102851_10002824_pt1 | contig 10628 bp, 10 predicted proteins | sample Mud3Dept3metaG_FD_79558 | JGI IMG/M metagenome (GOLD analysis project Ga0102851, IMG submission 79558) | Freshwater wetland microbial communities from Ohio, USA, analyzing the effect of biotic and abiotic controls - Mud 3 Core 4 Depth 3... | ecosystem: Environmental > Aquatic > Freshwater >...
AAACGCCCGTAAAGACGTCGTCTCTGCTCGACCAGCTTCGGGACTCCATACAGGTCCCGGGAACTGCGATCATGCAGCTCCTTGCGATTTTCCTCCATCACACCGAAATCGCGTTCCTCCCGGGAAAATACACCGCCTGTTGTCGCCGACCTTCTTGATTAACCTCTCCGTTAGTGCTATCCTAGAACGGATCGGAAACGTTCATCCGCCTCATCCACCCGGAAAGGACGACCGCCAACGTGATACGACAGGTCAGGACACTCCTCCTCGTCGACAACAGCGCGACCACGCAGTTCTACTGGGGCATGCTGCTCAAGCGGCTGGACTATAAGGTGGTGAGCAAGCGCAGCGCCGAGGAAGCGCTGAAGGTCCTCGAGGCGGATCCGCCGTCCATCGTGCTGACCGAGGCCGCACTCTCGGGCATGGACGGCGTGTCTCTGCTGAAGGCGATCAAGACCGACAACCGGTACAAGGACATCCCCGTGGTCATGCTCACCGCGTCCGAGGACCCGGCCCTGAAGGCGGAATGCGGGCGCCTCGGATGCGCCGCCTGGTTCCGGAAGGACGCGGAGCCCGATGATCTGTACCAGGAGCTCCAGTCCCTCATCGAGGCGACGCCGCGGTCGCACATCCGGCTGAACACGTCGGTGAGGGTGATCGTGGGGGACGGTACGACGATGGGCGGGTCAGCGCGGACCGAGTTCGCGTCGGCCATCTCCGAGGGCGGCCTCTACGTGCGGACGCAGTACCCCCAGCCGCAGAACGCGCTCACGCCGGTCCGGATCCTTCTTGACGGCAACGAGGTAACGGCAAAGGCCGTGGTCCTTTACCGCTATGCAAAGAACGAAGGCCCTTACAAAGAGCCGGGAATGGGCCTCAAGTTCGTGGAGATCTCGGACCAGGACCGGCGGCGCATCCGGCAGTTCATCAAGGAGAAGCTCACCGCGGACATCGCGCACTGATCCTGCCGGCCCAGGCCATCCTCTCGCTTGCTATTTCTTCCCGCCCTCTCTATAATGACAGCCTGACGCGCCGATCGCGTCGCCGGTGAACGTATGTTCCTTACCGATATTCTCAAAAAAACCTGGATGATGACGGCGGAGATATTCTCCTCCTTCCGGCGGAACAATGATCTCACCGCGGCCTCGTCCCTGGCCTTTTCCGCCATGCTCGCGCTCATCCCGGCGCTGTTCCTCCTGACCGCCTTGCTGGGCATGGCGATCGGATCGTCCCAGGAAGCCTTCCAAAAGGTGCAGGAACTGGCGACGAAGATCATCCCGAACTTCAGCCGGGAAATCATGAAGGAAGTGAGCTTCATCGCAACCCACAAGCGGACCTTCGGCGCGCTGAACCTCCTGGTCTTCCTCCTGGCGGTCGTTCCTCTTGTCTCCGATATGCGGTTCGCCCTGGGCACGATCTTCCGGGTACGGCCGAGCAGGCCGTTCTTTCTCGAAAAGCTATTCGACGTCGCTATCACCGTCGTCTTCCTGCTGGGGATCACCGCCATCGCGGTGGTCGGTGTGGCCCTCACGGTGGCGGAACGATGGCTCAGCATTCCCGAGCTTCCCCGGTACCTGGGAGGCGTCGTCCAGTTCCTGTTCATTGCGGCTGCCTTTTTCCTGCTCTACCGGGCGTTCTCCCGGAAATTCAGGGCAGCGAACCTCGCGGCCGGCGCCCTGGCGAGTGCGGGCCTGTGGTTCGTCATGCGGCCTCTCTTTTATGGTTTCCTTACCTATAACCCCGGGTACGGCCTCGCCTTCGGTTCCTTCAAGTCGCTCTTCGTTGTCATCATCTGGATTTACTACTCGCTCGTGGTCTTCCTGATCGGGGCGGAGCTCGCCGCATCTCTCGAGCGGCGGGAAACGGTGTTCCTCAAACGACTGATGATCGATAAGAGGGGCCTGCCTGTCAGCGTCGCGGAGAGGTTCATCATGCGATACGGTCCAGGGGATACGATATTCAGTGAGGGAGAAGCGGGTGACCAGATGTTCTCCGTGCTCAAGGGGAGCGTTGCGATCCGGAAGGGGGAGCGGGAGCTTGTGCAGGTGCGTGCTGGCCAGTACTTCGGCGTCGTGTCCTTTCTGCTCGCCACGCCCAGGATAGCCGCCGCGGTTGCGCTGGACGATGTGGAGCTGGTCATGATCACCCGCCAGAACATCAACGACCTCATGCACGAATCGCCCGATTTCACTCTCTCCATGCTTCGGGAGGCCGCCCTGCGGATCCGGGAGACGAGCAGTCTGTTCGAATAGAAAGGCGGGTCCCGGGGAGAGGGTCACGGGGCAAGGGTCAAGGAGCAAGTGTCCAGGGCACAGGGTACAGGAAAAACAGGCAAGTTTCAGGCGCAATATCAATATCCGGCAGCGACCATTCATTCACGCCATTCCCGGTAAAGGATTCATCATTCAGGAGAGCGCATGACGTATTCGTTCAGGGCAAAGGACTATAGGGAGGCCAAGAAAAATTTCGCCATCACCGTACCGGAATACTTCAATTTCGGCTTCGACGTGATCGACCGGCACGCGGAGGTGGAGGGCAAACGCGCCCTGGTCTGGACGGACGCGAGCGGCAGCAGGACGAAAGAATATACCTTCCGGGACATCATGCGGCTTTCCAACCGGGCGGCGAACGTGCTGCTGGCCGCAGGGGTGAAGAAAGGCGACCGCGTGTTCATCATGCTCGGCCGCGTTCCCGAGTGGTTCTTCCTCCTCGTCGCCTGCCACAAGCTGGGCGCCGTGATCATGCCCGCACCGGTCATCCTGACCGCGGGCGACATCGAGTACCGCATCGCGAAGGGCCGTGCGAACGTGGCCATCACGAACAACGCGAACCATGCCAAGGTGGAGGAGGCTGTTCGCAAGATCGACGCCCCCTTCCTGCGCCACAAGTTTCTTTCTGACAGCGCTGCCCCGGGCTGGGCCGACTTCGCGAGGTCCATGGAAGCGGCCTCTCCTGATCTGCCCCGTACCGCTGTAGAGCGGACCAAGGCCGGAGACCCCTTTCTCATCTACTTCACCTCCGGCACCACCAAGTACCCCAAGATGGTGCATCACGTGTGTTCCTATCCGCTGGGCCATCTGCGCACCGCGGGGCTGTGGCATGACCTGATGGAGAAGGACCTCATCTGGGTCGTGTCCGACACGGGCTGGGCGAAGTCGGCCTGGGGCCTTTACGGCCAGTGGACCATCGGGGCGGGGCTGTTCATCCACAACGCCGAGGGCAGGTTCAATGCGAAGCTGACGCTGGAGCTTTTGACGAAACGGGGCGTGACCGTGTTCTGCGGGCCGCCAACGGTCTACCGCATGCTGATCCTCGAGGACCTGAAGCAGTACGACTATGCCGGGCTCCGGCATTGCACCTCTGCGGGCGAACCGCTGAATCCCGAGGTCATCAAGGTCTGGCAGGAGGCGACAGGCAGGACCATCCACGAGGGCTACGGCCAGACCGAGACCACGCTGCTCGTGGGCAACTATCCCTTCATGCCCGTGAAGCCCGGCTCCATGGGCCGGCCTGTGCCGGACCTGACCATCGATATCCTGGACGAGGACCACCGGCCGGTCCATGCCGGCGAGGTGGGGTTCATCTGCGTCAGGACAGACCGCGGGCGGCCCGTCGGCATCTTCGAGGAGTATCTCGAGAATCCCGAGGAGAACGCCTCCGTGTTCCAGCAGGGCTGGTACAATACGGGCGACAAGGCATTCAGCGACGAGGATGGCTATTTCACGTTCGTGGGGCGGGGAGACGACATCATCAAGGCGTCGGGCTACCGCATCGGGCCATTCGAGGTGGAGAGCGTGATCCAGGAGCACCCGGCGGTGGCCGAGAACGCCGTGGTTGCGAGCCCGGACCCGGTCCGGGGCGAGAACGTGAAGGCCTTCATCGTGCTGGCGCCCGGCTTCACCGCATCGGACAAGCTCATCAGCGAGATCCAGGATTTCGTGAAGGAGCGGACGGCTCCGTACAAGTATCCGCGGGAGATCGAGTTCATGCATGAACTGCCGAAGACCATCAGCGGGAAGGTGAAGCGGGCGGTGCTCAGGACGCGGGAACTGGAGAAGAAGCTGGAACGGGGCGGATTGGGAGGGAAGCGGGTATAGCCGTTGGCAACCTGCAGCGGTTCGTGCGGCGGCGGCGTTCGACCGGGACGATCCGCCGGCGGCGACAGCGGAAACAGCGAGGACGACGATGAAACGAATAGTGTTGGCGCATGATCTGAAAAATCTTGTAAGAGAGAACAACAGCTTTCTCGATCGCGCGGAGATCACCGTATTCACCGCTACGACGAACGATGAGGTGCTGAAGTTCTGCCGGGAAAATGGGGTTGACCTGATCATTACGCAGCTCGACCTGCCCGGCATGAAGATCGAAGACCTGTTCGGGATCATCAGGACCACTAAAGAATTGCGGGAGGTCTCCACGATCATCGTCTGCGAGGACACCCTCGCCAACCGGGAGCGATGCAAGCAGTGCCGTCCCAACGCGGTCGTTCGCCTGCCGGTCGATCCAATCCTGCTCTCCCTCAAGATGCACCAGTTCCTCAATATCGCGCCGAGAATGCGCTACCGGGCCGAGCTCGCCGTTGCCATTGAAGGCAAATTCAAGAACAATCGGCTGCAGTTCTGGACCGAGAATATCAGCGCCAGCGGGATGCTCATCCGGGCGCATGAGCCCCTGGCGAAAGGCGAGGGGATCTTTTTCTCGTTCTTTTTGAACGACGGCACGCACGTCAGCGGATACGGCGAAATTTCCCGGGTCATACGGCAGCCTGCCGCACCCGACGTGTATCTGTACGGGACCAAGTTCACGAACGTCTCCCCCGGCGACCGGTCGGCGATCGAGGCGGTCGTGGAGAGATCACGAGACTAGCGGGACCGCTGTCCGCAGCTGTCACGAGCCGAACAGTACGAGCGCCGCGGATTCAGAGGCGGGACCACGTTTCTCACCCGACGATAAAATGAATCCAGGGGCGATGAGAATAACGATACCTGCCCTGAGGATCGGAGATTCTCCGCAGCGACTCGACTGAGCTCTCCGAAGTCTTGCTGCAGGGAGCTTCGATAAAAACTGCATGAACGAGATTACCGTCGGCTTCGTGCTCAACAAGAAGGTTGCGATCAGCGCCAGGGCAGCGGCCTCGGCGTAGAGCTTATTCTGTTTCACGCGACGGGAAATACTATCCGGGATGAGATGAGTGGGAACTGAACATGAATGAATGGACAGCAACGCCCGAGCATTTGCGGCGGCTGGCTCAGAGAGGGGTTCTGACCTCAACTGCTCTGGAACGGGCGCTCCGCATCACGGGCGTAGTCCCTGACGGAGGGCGTTGGCGGAGCTTCGTCAGCGACCTGCTGCTTTTGATGGGTTCGCTGATGCTTGCTGCGGGTGTCATCTTCTTCTTCGCCTACAACTGGGCTGACATGGGCAGGCTCCAAAAATTCGGGCTGGTCCAGATCGCGCTCCTTGGCGCAGTGATGACGGCATCGTATCTGGGGCTCGGCCGCATGACGGGGAAGGCCTCGCTTCTCCTGGCGTCGTTCCTCGTTGGCGCTTTCCTCGCCCTCTTCGGCCAGGTCTACCAGACCGGGGCGGATGCCTATGAGCTGTTCCTGGGATGGGCCGCGCTTATCGCCGGATGGGTCCTGATCGGCCGGTTCTCCTTTCTCTGGCTGCTCCTGCTCGCATTGCTCGAGACCGGGTATATCCTGTACTGGGTACAGGTCCTTGAGCCCGCGTGGCTCACGAGAAGGTATCTCTTCCTGTTCGAGATCCTGTTCGGCATGAACGTGGTTGCCCTCGCGCTCTGGGAATGGCTCGCGTCTCGCGGCGTGGAATGGCTTTCCGGCCGCTGGGCGCCGCGGCTCATCGGAAGTGCCGCGCATATTTCTCTTACCATCCCTATGATCATCGTCATCTTTTCCGACCCCTCCCGGCGGCAGGACCTGTTTCCCGGCTTCGTACAACTGCTCTCTGTCCTTGCCGTGGCAATAACCGCCTGGTTCTCCAGCGCGCGAAGCAGGACCTGTTCCTGATCGCCACGGCGATGCTGAGCGTCATAACGGTCATCGCCGTTTTCTTCGCCAAGCAGATCGGGAGTAACTACGGCGGCTTTCTGCTGCTCGCTTTGATGGTTGTCGGCATGGCCTCGGGAGGAGCGGTCTGGCTCAAACGATTGTCCCGGTCAGAGGAGGGGGCGCCATGAAGCGAACCTTGCCCACCCTGGCTTCCGTGCTTGATCAACTCCGGCTGGAAGGCCTGATCACCGATGCAGCAGTGATCGGGTCCACGCAACCCCCGGAAGGCCAGGCCGACCAGGGAACGCCCTGGTATGTAAGGGCCATGGTCGCGATGAGTGCCTGGATCGCGGCGCTGCTCCTGCAGGGATTTTTCTACGGCACGCACCTGGCAAGGTCTTCGGAGTCGATGGCCGTTGTCGGCGCGCTGCTCTGCTCCGCGTCGGTCGTCCTCCAGCGGAGGGGGAAGCAGGTCCTGTTCCTGGCCAGCCTCGCTCTGGCACTTTGCTTCACCGGACAGGGGATGCTGATAGCCGGGCTCGGTTCGCATATTCATTCAGCTACCGTGGTCGCCTTCCTGGTGATTTGCCTGAACGCCGGTATTCTCGTCGTCTACGACGACCGGACCATGCGGTTCCTTTCCGCGCTGGCCATTATCATCGCTTCCTTCACCATCATCCTGGACAACCGCCTCCCGTACGGGTTCCCGGTGATGAGCCTGCTGCTCGCAGGCGGGAGCACTGCCCTCTGGACATCGGAAGCAGTTCTGGCAACGGGGAAACCGGCTCCCTTCTACCGTCCCGTGGGTTACGGCATGGTCGTGGGGCTGTTCGGCAGCCTCATGCCGTCGGTCATGCCGGGGTATCTCATGCCATACGTCTACGCCCCCTATGGTTCCTGGATCGCTGCCGGCGGACTGCTGCTGGTCCTCGTCTACCTCGAGTACCGGCTGCTTCTTGAACACGCATTGCTGGACGACCGTCGCGTAGCAGCTACGGTCTTCATCGGGACACTCCTCTTGTTCTATCCGGCGCGCAGGATGCCCGGCATGATCGCGGCCATCATCGTGCTGGTATCGGGCTTTCGACGCGGGAACCGGATCCTCATGGGGTTTGCGTTGGCGTTCCTCTTTGTCTTCATCTCCGCTTACTATTACCATATGGGGCTGACCTTGATGCAGAAATCGATCTCGCTCGTGGTTGCGGGAGCGGTGCTGCTCGCCCTGCGATCGGCGCTCGTCAACGTACTCGGGCGGGAAGGGGAGGTCAGCCATGAGTGAGCGACTGAGACAGGCCGTCCTGATCATCGTCGCATGCCTCGTTCTCGGCATGTTGAACGTGATGATCTATCAGAAAGAGCGGACGCTGCAGAATGGAAAGGTCATCCTGCTTGAGCTTGCGCCTGTCGATCCACGCTCGCTCATGCAGGGGGACTACATGGTCCTGCGGTACAAGCTCGCCAGCGAGGTCCGTGCCGGTTCCCTGCCGCTCGACGGCCATCTTGTCGTTGCGCTGAACGAGAACGGCATCGCGACCTACCGGCGGCTCCATACACCGAACATGTCGCTCGCCCCGGACGAGCATCTCCTGCGCTATCGCAGACGCGGGGACAACATCCGGCTCGGAGCGGAGTCGTTCTTCTTCCAGGAAGGAAACGCGAACTACTATGCCGGTGCAAAGTACGGAGAACTGCGTGTGGCTGAGAGCGGCAACAGCGTTCTTGCGGGACTTCGGGGGAAGGAACTTGAAAAGCTCGGGCCACGAGAGGGGACAAGAAAGAGGTGAGGATCAACTAACCGCCACAAAGGGTACATTCACGCGATAAACTTGGAGTTACGACCATTGCGGAAATTAAGCTCTATCGACTTTCCCCAAAAGAACACATCGCTCTATACATGGGCCGCTGTGCTCGCGCTCATCACCATCTTCTATAATATCGGAGAGGGGCTGATATCGGTCCTCTTCGGGCTGGAGGACGAGAGCTTCGCGCTCTTCGGGTTCGGGCTGGATTCCTTCGTCGAGGTCTCTTCAGGCGTCGGGATCTGGCACATGATCGGCCGGATCAGGAAGCACGGCAGCGAGAACCTGGACAAATTCGAGAAGACGGCGCTCCGGATAACCGGCGGCGGATTCTATTTCCTGACCGCCGGGCTTGCGGTAACGGCGGCGGTCAACCTCTACCAGGGCCACAAGCCGGAGACGACCTTCTGGGGCATCGTCATCTCGCTCATCTCCATTGCCACGATGTGGTTCTTGATCCATTACAAGATGAAGGTCGGCAGGGAACTCAACTCGCAGGCCATCCTGTCCGATGCAGCCTGCACCCGCGCCTGCCTCCAGCTTTCCGTTGTTCTGCTCGTCGCGAGCGTCGGATACAAGTTCACCGGCATCGGAGGCTTCGACTCCATCGGCACCCTCGTGATCGCGGGGCTGTGCTGGCGCGAGGGGAAAGAGGCGTTCGAAAAGGCGAGGGCGGGGAGCGTCGCGTGCGCGTGCGGGGGGGAATGCAAGACCGACGCGGGGACGCGGTGACAGGGAGACGCGGAGTAAGAATGGGAAAAAAGGGAATAAACAACGACTATTGATGCAGTCGTAAGAACTAACATTTTCACAGGTCGCCACAAAGGCACGAAGAAAGACACATTGAAAATATTCAAGATTCTCTTTGTGCACTCCGTGGCTTCGTGTGAGACCGGACTTTTTACGAGATCATCACTCTTGGACGCGGATAAACTCGGATTCAGCAGAAGATCAGCTGCGGATAGCTTCGAGGTGATTTTGTAGATCCTGCCTTCTTCCCCTCGCACCTTCAGGCTTTCACTGCACGTTAAAAGGCATATCGTCTCTGCCGATCACATGCAGATGGATCTTCTCGTCCGTCCCGCGCAATTCCTCGAACAGCTTTTCCGCTGCCCGCCGCATTGCCTCAGGCTCATCCGTCACGAGCACCAGCCTGAACCGGTTCAATCCTTTCTCATTCCGTTCTTTTTTCCCCGCATCCACCAAGACAGGTACCTGTTCCTCCATGCATCCTTCCGATTCTGTTCCCACGATATAGACGAGCAGGCGGTTTCCAATGATAAGAGCGCTGTCCAGGACGATGAAGCTGTTCAGCCGGACATTGCGACGCTCATCGATGGAGCGGAAGACCTCTTCCGGACAGGTGCAGCCGAGCGTTGTCTGGACAAAGTGCTTGATGCGTTCAGCGGAGGGCATGGTACGGTGGGATCACTTCTCGATCAGTCTGAGGATGCCCCAGGCCAGGGCGATGCAGAAGGGGAGGGTGAGGACCCAGGCCATCACGATCTTGCCGGCGATGCCCCACCGGACCGCCGAGAGCCGCTTGGTGGCGCCCACGCCGAGGATGGCCGTGGAGACCACGTGGGTCGTGCTGACGGGCAGGCCCCAGTGGCTCGATACCAGGATGATGGCGGCCGATGATGTTTCCGCGGCGAAGCCGTGAATGGGCTCGAGTTTCAGCATCTTGACGCCCAGGGTCTTGATGATCTTCCATCCGCCGAAGATCGTGCCGAACCCCATGGCGAGGGCGCAGGTGAGGACGACCCACGCCGGCACGTCCAGGGTGGTGATCTTGCCCGCGGCGAACAGCGCCATGGTGATGATGCCCATGGCCTTCTGCGCGTCGTTGGACCCGTGGCCGAAGGCCATGAAGGCCGACGACAGGATCTGGAGGCGGCCGAAGTGCTTGCTGATGGTGCCCGGCGCGAGGTGGCCGAAGAGCGCCAGGATGAGCTTCATGAACGAGTAACCGATGAAGAATCCGAAAATGGGCGATATGAGGAGCGACATGAATATCTTCATGATGCCGCCGCTGTTCAGGATGCCCAGGCCGCCGTGCGCCGCGGCAGCGCCGATGAGGCCGCCCACGAGGGCGTGGGAAGAGCTGACCGGCAGGCCCATCAGGATGGTGATGAGGTTCCAGATGATGGCCGAGAGCAGGGCCGCGATGATGACCTGATCGGTGATGGCCGCCGGGTCCACGATGCCCGTGCCGATCGTCTTGGCCACCGCCGTGGTCAGGAAGGCGCCGAGGATGTTCATGACCGCCGCCAGGGTGACGGCCATCCCGGGCGAGAGGACCTTGGTGGAGACGACGGTCGCGATGGCGTTGGCGCAATCGTGCCAGCCGTTGGCAATGTCGAAGAGAACGGCGAGCACGATGATGACGATTAAAATATCAGGCATGTTTCAGAACGATCCCTTCGAGGACGTTGGCGATGTCTTCAGCCCGGTCCGAGGCGTCCTCGAAGAGCTGGTAGATGTCCTTCCATTTGATGATAGTGACGGGGTCGTTGTTGCCGTTCACGAGGTTTCCCAGGGCGTCGCGGTACTTCCGGTCGATGCGGTTTTCGAGCCGGTTGATCTCGATGCAGTGCTCCTGGACGTGGGCGTACTGCTTGGCGCGGAGCTCCCGGAGGGCCTTCTTCAGGATGTCTGCCGTCATCTGCAGGTCCTCGGCGATGGAGATGACCTCCCGCGTGGGCTTCTCGATCTTGTACACGACCATCCTGTCCACGGCGGCCCAGATGAGGTCGAGCACATCGTCGATCCGCGCGGCAAGGGCATGGATGTCCTCGCGGTCGATGGGGGTGAGGAA
>Ga0102851_10002825_pt1 | contig 10626 bp, 7 predicted proteins | sample Mud3Dept3metaG_FD_79558 | JGI IMG/M metagenome (GOLD analysis project Ga0102851, IMG submission 79558) | Freshwater wetland microbial communities from Ohio, USA, analyzing the effect of biotic and abiotic controls - Mud 3 Core 4 Depth 3... | ecosystem: Environmental > Aquatic > Freshwater >...
GACCAGGCCGATCACCTCGCGGATCTCCGGCGTGTCGTCGTAGTGGATGATGAAGTGCGGTGTCTCGAGCCGGCCGCCGAGCGCCTCCTCGATGTCCTCGGCGTCGATCGCGTAGCCGAGACGGCCACTGCTCATCCGCAGGACGAGCGCTCCCGCGAGGCACGCGATCGCGATCCCCAGCGCGCCGAGGCGGCGACCCGCGGGCTGCGGCGCACGGGCGAACCGGAACCGCGGGACATCGAACCGGGTCGCCACGAGCGCGATCAACGCGATCACCCAGGCGAGCTGCTCGAGCCGTGACCACGCGAGCGCGGCGCCGAGCTTGACGTTCTCGTCGTACAGGTTGCCCGGGAAGTAGCCGAGCACCGCGTTGTACGTGAACACCGGCGGGGCGCCGTAGAACCGGAGCAGCGCCGCGATCGCGACCACGAGCAGCGGCAGCTGCGCGAGCGCCGCGCCGACATAGCGCCGCGGCCCCGTCAGCACGCCGACCGCGTGACCGACCGCGCCGGCGAGCAGCGCGGTCGCGAGCGGCATCGCGAGGTACGCCTCGATCCCGAACCACCAGTCGCAGGTCGGCAGCCAGATCCCACGCACCGCGGAGATCACCGCCGGGACGAGGCCGATCGCGGCCGGCACGAGCGCGGCGATCAGCGTCGAGCGGGCCAGGGTCGGGCCGGCGAACGCGGCGCGCGCGACCCCGGGAGCGGGCGTCCGCTGCAGCTCGCGTGCGAGCGCGCTCCCCAGATCGAGGCCCATCACCGCGACGAACAGCGCCATCGCGACCGCGAGCTCGAAGCCGAGCACCCCGAACAGCGGGAACGCGCCGAGGAGCAGGCCGACGCCGGTCGTCAGCACGAGCCAGGTCACGAGGCGCCCGAGTACCTTGCCGAGCACGGCGACCATCGCGATCCCGGCGATCGCGGCCGCGCCCGAGCCCCGGGGATCGAGCAGGCCCAGCGCCAGGGCCAGGCCCCCCGCGAGCACCCCGACCGCCGCCACGACGGTCCACGCGGGCGACCACCGGCGGCGCGGGCGCGGGAACCGGAGCATCTCCCGGATCGCGGCCCCCGCGTGACCGGCGCTCATCGCGCGATCCTGGTATGGTGGACCGTGGTCGACGAGGCCCCTCCGCACGAACGCCGCGACGAGACGCGTCGTCCGATCGAGCTCAAGGTCGAGTACAAGCGGCTAAACACGTTCTTCGCCGACTACACCAAGAACATCTCGCGCGGTGGGACCTTCATCAAGACCAGCCGACCGCTCCCTGTCGGGACCGAGTTCCTGTTCAAGCTGTTCGTTCCGGGTCGTGGAGAGCCTCTCACGATCCATGGCGAGGTCCAGCGAATCATCGACGCGACCGATGATGAAGAACCTGGCATGGCGATCCGGTTTGTCTATCGCGAAGGTGATCCGCAGGCCGAGATCGCCCGGATCGTGGAGTCCCTGATGACCGACTCGTTCGGCGCGCGGCTCTACGCCAAGCTCATGGATCACGCACAGAAGAAGCGGACCTAGATGGCGTCCGCACGGTTCCTTCGCTATCTCGCCCCGAACCTCATCACGCTGTCGTCGATGATCTTCGGTCTGGTGTCGCTGACGGCGGCGGCCCACGGCAACCCGTCGCTCGCCGCGTGGATGATCATCTACGCCGTCCTCACCGATCGCCTCGACGGCCTCGTTGCACGTGCGGTCAAGGGCACGTCCGAGCTCGGCATGCAGCTCGACTCGTTCGCCGACTTCCTCAACTTCGGCGTCGCGCCCGCGTACCTCGTCCTCTCGTTCCTGACGAGCCGGCCCGATCTGCCGTACCAGGACGGCGTCGCCAAGACCCTGCTGTGGATCGCGTGCGGCGGCTACATGCTGTGCGCGGTGTTCCGGCTCGCCCGCTACAACATCCTCAGCGACGACCAGGTCCCGACGAAGATCTTCTTCGGCGTGCCGACCACGCTCGCCGGTGGGCTCCTCGCGATCTGGATCCTGCTCCTGCTCAAGTACGATCCGAACATCGAGCTGTACGGCGGCCACTTCGGCGGCGCCAAGCTGTTCGGCGAGTCGCTGCACACGCCGCTCGCCGTGTGGAAGTACCTGCCGATCGCGGTCGCCATCCTCGGCTACCTGATGGCGTCGCGCTTGCCGATGCCCAAGGTCGGCATGACCAAGAGCAAGATCGTCAGCGCCTTCCTCCTGATCCTCGTGGTCAGCGGCTACATCGCGGGCTTCGCGATGCACTACCCGGAGATCTGCTTCTGGATGCCGACGGTGTGGATGGTGATGTTCCTGATCTGGGGCCAGGCCTCGGCCAAGGCCCGCGCGATGTATCCGCCGCCGCTGTTCCCGAAGAAGGATCCGGTCAAGCCGCTGAGCCGACCGCAGGCCGATCTCGAGGACATCGTCCTCGACGAGGCACCCGCCAGCGAGAGCACCCCCGCGGCGACGACGTCCAAGCCCGAATGACCGCGCCGATGGCCGGGAGGCGCTTGACGCCGCCGGACCGTCGCGATACCTGAATGCCCCAACGGGGGTTTAGCTCAGTGGGAGAGCATCGGCTTTGCAAGCCGAGGGTCTGGGGTTCGATCCCCCAAACCTCCACGTAGTTAGCGGATTCCGAGAACGGCTAGTCACCGTTTAGTCACCAACGCGGCGGTGCATCTGTCATTCGTCCGCAACCGCGCGGTGGGCCGCTCGATAGAGCCGCCATGGAGCGGACATTCGACCGGCGGCGGCTCCCATGAGCGAGCGCCTCTCCAGCGGCGGCGTCGCGTTGCGACCGCGGGCGCCGTGGCATTGCGCGGAAACAGAACCCGCATCGTCGTGGACGCGGTCGATCGCGACTGGCCTCGTGTGGTGCCAACTTCAGCGCTGCTTGAATCCTTCAGCGGCGCAGAGTTTCGCGAGGCTCGAGCAAGACCCTGGCCACGCCGACGGTCTGTGGAAAGAGGTGCGTCATTGCAACGTAGAACATCCAGGTGGCGCTCGACCTGATGCAACTTGCACCACCCCCGCCCGACGACGAACGTCGTTGACGCGTCGTCGAGCACGATCACACACTCGAAGCCGAGGGGCAGATTGAGCGGGGATCTGAAGCCGGGTGTTCGGGGTGGCGCGGACGCGCAGACGTCGTCACCAACGACGGCGTCCCCGCAGGGGTCCCTCGTCGATGCGTTCCACGCCGGCATCGCGGCGGGGCCGAAGCCGCCCCCCGCCGAGGATCTGCGCGTCCCCGGGAAGCCGCCCGACATCAGCGCGCTCATGCCGTGGATGGACGTCGACCACGATCCGGCGACGGCAACGGCGCCCAGGCGAACGCCGAACCCCGCAGCATCCACGACCAAGCCGGTTGCACCGACCAACGCCTCGACAACGGCCGCGAGCACCGCAGCAAGACCTCCAGACTTCGCGGAGACGCTTGCCACGATGAAAGCGGCGGCATTCAACCTCGAGCTCGAGGTGCTCCGCCACAGCACCGATCCGAAGGCGAAGTACAAGGTCCAGGACGTCCTGGAACGCGCCGACGACTCGCTCACGCGCAAGAAGATGAAGGAGCAGTACGAGGCGGCGAACGACGGCCACAAGATCGATTCGATGATCCAGAGCTCGAAGGGGCTCGACGAGCGCGACAAGCAGCATGCGCTCGGCCTCATGAGTGACCGCCGTGACGCGACGACCGACAAGATTGCCGCCCTGGATCCGAAGGCCCGCGCCAAGCTCGAGGACGACGCGGCCGTGTGGGCCGACAAGCTGCTTCACATCACGCGATCAGACGATCGCGACGATTCCGAGCACGCCGACCAGATCGCGAACATCCTCGGGTCCCGAACGCCGGAGGAGCTCGAGGTCATCCGTTCGCGCGTTCGCCTGCAGACGTCCGGCACCGAGCGCACGACAACCTACGAGGAGCTCGACCGCACGTTCACCGGGCGCGACAAGGACATCGTGCTCGCGGGTCTCACGGGAAGTCCAACGCACCTCGCCTCGACGCGGCTCGTCGACGCCGCGATGGAGGGCGACCCCGCGCGTATCCATCGGATCGTCAAGGAGCTCAAACCCGAGAAGCTCGCCGAGCTCCGCACCATGAACCCGATGTTGCTCGCCCAGGTGGCTAGCAGCATGCCCGCCGAGCACCGCGCGGAGATCGAGGCAGCGCTCGGGGGGCGCGTACCTGAGGCAGAGGGAGCGCGCATCGCGACGCTCCTGCAGCCCGTGGATCTCACCGTCGCCGACACGCGCGACGCCGCAAAGACCAAGCGCCTGCTGAACCGGAAGGAAGCGCAGGAACCCGAGCGCATGATCGAGGAGCTCGGCAAGATGTCTGCGGCTGACCTCGAGGCGGCACGCGATGCCTGGGACAAGGGGAACCCCGGCAAGAGCTGGGACGCTCTGATCGGCGAGCGCTACAAGGACGCGGATTCGACGGTGCGGCTGCGGATCGAGGCCGCGGCGCGTGGCGACAAGATCGGCGAGCGCGCACTGCGCCTTCGCCAGGGCATGCGCACGTTCGATCAGCAGCTGATCGATGGCGCACTCTACAACTCCGATCTGAAGAGCGAGAATCCGGACAAGCGGAGCGCTGCGGAGGCCGAGCGACGTGAGCTCGAAGCGCGGATGCAGCAGTACGACGCGGGCGATCAGCGAACGAAGGCGATGCTCGAAGGCAAGCCCACGTCCGACGCTGTCGTCGGGCGCAGCACGGACGAGCAGCTCGACGCGTACTACAAGAAGGCCGAGCTCCACGACTCCGAGGCGTCGGGTGACTTCGTGGACCGGGCCACGCACGTCGCCACCAAGGACGAGCGGATGGCCAAGGTTCGCGAGAAGGCGAACGCCGACAAGTACGCCGCCAAGGAGATGTCGAGGGAGGGCGAGGCCCACGCGTCGACCAAGGTCCGCCGCGCCGAGCTCTCCGGCAACTCGCTCCAGAAGGCCGAGATCCTGGAAAAGCTCGACAGCAAGGACGCCAAAGACTCGACGAATACGCTCGAGGCGCAGAGCGCCGAGTACCGCATGAAGTTTGGCGCTCGCGACATGATCGCGGCGCCCAAGCTCTCGAACCTCACCGACGCCGCCGAGGCGGTGGCCATGCTCACCGGCGACGAGCGTCCGCCGGAAGAGATCGCCGCGCAGCTCTCGCGCGACGACATGGACGTCGGACAGCTTCGCGTGGAGCACGTGCGCGAGACCGGAGTGCTGGCCGATCGCACGCGGGCGCAGCGGCTCGACCAGCAGAAGGAGGTTCGCGATCTGACGCACTCCGGCTGGCTCGAGGGCTCGGAGCACATGCGGTTCCTCCGGGGCGGTAACCGCGGCTCGGAAGATCTCCTCGACTCGTCGATCAATCTGATGGAACGCGGGAACGCGGAGGGCGTCGATGATCGCGAGCAATCGCGCCGTGATCGCGCGACGACGCAGGCGGTCGAGCTGCAGCGCGACGAGAAGCAGCGCGAGGCCGCGAAGGTCGCGCAGGTCATCTCCATCGCGTCGAAGATCGCGGCGATCGCCACCGCGAATCCGGCGCTGTTCGTTGCGGTCGACGCCGGGTTCGGCCTGCTCCGCGTCGCGGCCAATGAGCTGATCGCGAACGAAGCAAACGACATGACTTCCGACCTCCAGCACACGGCGGTGGACGTCGGCGTCAACCTCACGACAGCCGGCGTCGGTCGTTTCGGCAAGGGCGTTCAGGCCGGCACGCAAGCGGCGAAGGGCGTCCAGATGGCGCAGCGGGTCGGCAACGTGGGAGCCGCGGTGGGCGGTGCGGCGGCACACTCGGCCATCGACGGGGAAGATGGTGGCGGAGCCGTGGTCCGCGCAGCGTTTGGCGCGCTGTTACCGGGCTACTTCCGGGGCAAGGCCGAGAACGCGATCCAGGGAACCGGCAAGATCGCGAATGCCACGCGCGCCGGCGTCGGCACAGTCGTGGACGTTGGGTCCAACCTCGGCATCTCGGGCGGGCACCTCGACAGCGGGAGCTTGATCGACGCCGTTGGCAACACCGTGCAAGGCCATGGGCACAGCAGCTCCCACGGTACGAAGCCGAGGCGTACTGCAGGCGACTCCGCTCCGCGTCCGTATGCGGACTATTCCGACGATTCCGGACCGTCGCACGCGGAGGCTCACGATCAGCCCCGCACGCCGCAGGCGCGCGACGACGGTGAAGCCCACGCGGCGTACCCAAGAACGAACCGCGGCGAGTCGAATCCCTTCGCGCACTACGCCGACGGCGAACAACACCCGTCGATCCGCCGTCTGGAGGAAGAAGGCGAAACACAGATCGCTCGGCGAGCGCATCACGAGTCCGAGCCATCGCTTGAGGCGCCGCGAAAGGACGCCCACGACGACCGGCGCGCATCGGAGTCCGAGCAGGACGACGCGCGTGCAAGGAACCGCCTGCCGCAGACTTCGCTCCCACGCCGGGCCGCGGTCGACGACCACATCCGCGAGCACGGTCACCCAGGTGTCGAGGTCCACAGTCACTTCCTCGGCATTGCGTCCACCGACGACTTCGCCCGTTTTATGGGCAAGGACCAGGGAAGGCCGCTCACGAGCGAGGAGATGCTGCAGAAGATGCACGCGGCCGTGCGCAAGGACAGCGACTACGCGGCCCACTACTCACAGAACGAACAAGGCGAGCAGGTGTTCGACTACAGCGGAGCCGGCAAGGTCGCAAGTAAGGGCGGCGATGCCTTCGAGAACGTGAGAGCGATAGAGTCCGCGCAGGCCGAGATCGATGCGATCAAGAAGGCCAAGGACGGCAAGCTGTCACCCGAGGACGAGGCTCGGATCAAGGAAGTCTCCGACGAAGCCGTTCGGGCAGCTATGACCACGACGCAAGGAACGCCGTTCGACGGCGCGTACTCGATCCGGGACACCGTGATCAAGGAGTACATCGACCAGCAGCCAGCGGATGGCAAGCGCAATCCGTACACGAACTACACACAGATGGCGCTCGAGGCGCTCGAGCGGGACGGCGTGCATTACACGGAACAGTCACAGAGTGTCGGCAAGCTCACGAAGGGGGCCTTTCCTCCGAACATGACCGACCAGGTGAACGCCGATCGCGCCAAGGACGGCAAGCCCCCAATTGACGTCCGGTTCCTCGCCATGATCGAGACCAAGTTCCTTGGCGAGATGGGCTCCGATGCCGCGGGCACACCCGAGAAATGGAAGGAACAGCTGGATAGTGCACGCGAGCTCATGAAGCGGGGCGATGTCATAGGTATCGATTTCGCGGCTCCGGAGATCACCCCGATGAGCAAGGGTGGCGTGCAGCTCGACCAGCGCATTCGCGATGCGACGCTGATGCTCCAGCAGGAGGGAGGCGCGCGCGGCCGCAAGCTGGTGCTGCGCCCGCACGTCGGCGAGGGCTACGTCGAGATGCCGGTGGACCCGAAGACCGGGAGACCGAAGGATCACGACCGCGACGACAACGACGCGCACTACCAGAAGGCGCAGGACAACATGCGCGCGCTAGTGGATGTGGTCGACGGCATGTCAAGGCCAGGCCCCAACGGCGAGCCACCGCTGTACGATCCGAAGAACCCGAACCCCGAGATTCGCTTTGGCCACTCGACCCATGCGTCGCCCGAGATCGCGGCCGACATGAAGCGTCTCGGCATCGTGGCTGAAGTGAACCTCGGGTCGAACGCCGTGAGCGGATCGCTTCAGGACAATCCACAGAAGCCCGCCGGTCGTGATCGCGATGGACGGCTTCAGTCATTCGAGGATCACTCGCTCCTCTCACTTGCAGCCGTCGGCGTCCCCATCATACTGAACACGGACGGCCAGTCCGTCATGAACAGCCGACTGCGTGATGAGTACCAGACTGCGAAGGCGATCCTCGATGAGTTCCGAGGTGTCTCTGCGGAAGGTGAAAAATCAAGTGTGTGGCGAACTGTGCCCGTGGACAGGAAGGCGTTCTTGGAAGCTCATCCGCAGCTCGCTCCGGCTGATGTTAGTCCCCCGTACGAGCTCAGCTACGCCCAACTGCCAGACACGATGAAACGCAACATCGATACCGCGTTCGAACGAATGATCGCCGAGGCTGCCCAACGCCGGCAGGACGTCGCAGCTGGCGATGAAGTCGATAGCAAGCGGCACGCAAGCGAGGCACCATGATGCGCTGGAGAGAAATCCTTCATGACGACCGACGCCGCGAGCACGAGGCCTGGCTATTTCGGCAGGGCACGGGCGATGGACGGCTTGTGCTCGAAGGAGAGGACCTCAGCGCCGCTCAGCTCCGAGGGGCGACGTTCCAACGTGCGAAGTTCTCCAACGTCAACCTTACCGGCGCCTCCATCACGTACGCGGAGTGGGCTGACGCCGAGCTGATCGACTGCTTTGCGACGAATGCGATACTAATCTACGGGACATTCCGTGGCGCCACACTGACTCGCTGTCGCTTCATCTCGTCGGATTTTCGACGTACTTCATTCTCGCGAGGACGGATCGAGCGATGCGATTTCTCGGACTCGATCTTCGCTGAGGCCCACTTTGTCAACGCGAGTCTACGAGACGTCGTATTTCGTGGCGCTGGCCTCCTCGACACGCAGCTCGACAAGGCTCACTTCGAGAGGTGCGACTTCAGCAACTCGGGACTCCGCGAAGGTACGGCCTTCGCGAGTCACTTTGAGGACTGCGACTTTCGTGGGGCGTGGTTCGACAACAGAAGGCTAGCGGACGCGGTATTCACCCGCTGCAAGTTTCACGGCATGACAGGCATGCCAACGGTCGAAGGTAGTGTCACGCTTATCGACCCTGATCTCTCGGTCAACGGCGACGGTTCCGGCATCGTATCGCCCGATGAGATCCTGAAGCTCTGGCGTCCCTAAACGACCACAGCCACGTGTCCCAGAACGAATCTAGCGGTCTGCCCTCGCGCCGAGATGATGTCGCGAGTGCCGACGCGTTGGACCGCCAACGTCACGGGGCCCGGCCATGAGCACAGATTGGCAGGAATCGCTGCACGCCGATCGACGCCGAGCGCATGCGGCGTGGGTGAGCCGCGGTGGTGACGGAGACGGGCGCCTCGTACTAGAAGGGAAAGATCTCTCCAAGGCGAACCTGACGGGAGTGTTGTTTTCCCGCGCGCGCTTCACGCGTTGCTCATTCGACGATGCGTCCATCACCTACGGAGAGTGGGAGGACGTCGGCATCGACGAATGCTCGGGCGTTCGAGCGAGTTTCATCTGCGACAAGTTCCGGGCGGCGAACGTCCGCAATTCCCGGTTCTCGAACGCGGATTTTCGACGAGCGTCATTTACACGCGCGACGATCACGAATTGCAGCTTTGACGACGGCGCCTTTGCGGAAGCGCACTTCGTCTCCACGCGGGCGACTGACAGCCTTTTCCGTAGTTCAGGCATGATTGATGCGCAACTGGACAAGGCCCATTTCAAGGCCTGCGACTTTCGCGAAGCCAACCTGCGTGAGTGCAGCGCGGTAGAAACACATTTCGAAGACTGCGACTTTCGGGGCGCGCAGATCGACCTCCATCGGATGCAAGGCACCATCTTCACGCGTTGCAAGTTCCACGGAATCACCGGCAAGCCGAAGATCGAAGGCGAAATCACACTTCTCGACCCTGATCTCTCCGTCAACGGCGACGGCACCGGCATCGTATCGCCCGATGAGATCCTGAAGCTCTGGCGTCCGTGAGCTACCACGCGCAGAGGAGCGCAGCGCTGATGTCCTGGACTGCAGTCGTGAATTCCGATCGATTCCGCGCTCACTATGCGTGGGCCTCGCGTGGCCGCACCGGTGAAGGGCGGCTCGTCCTGGAAGGCGAAGATCTTCAAGACGCACGAACGAGCGGGAAGGACTTCAGCTATTCGAGCATCCTTCGCTGCACGTTTGACGGTGCCGAGATGGTCTATTCGATCTTCGACGGCGGTGAGATTCGCGAGTGCAGCGTTCTCGGATCCACGTTTCAACATGCGCGGTTCCGCGATGCCCGAATCGAACGAACCAGGTTCGGGGGCGCAGATCTTCGAGAGAGCTGGTTCCTCCGAGCCCTGGTTGATCACTGTAACTTTGATACGGCTTCGCTCCGTGGAGGCAACTTCGTCAGCGCGCTAGTCGCAGACTGCTCGTTTCGCGGGGCCAATCTCGAAGAGGTTCAGCTCGACAAGGGACAGTTCCGTCAGTGCGATTTTCGAGATGCGAAGCTCGGGAACGAACTCGCGCACGACGCCCTGTTCGAGGATTGCGACTTCCGCGGTGCAAACTTCGATCGTCGGCGATTGAAGGACACCGTCTTCACGCGGTGCAAGTTCGCCGGCATCACGGGGATGCCCACCGTCGAAGGTGGGTATACGGTGATCGATCCTGACTTTTAAGGAGACGCGGGGCGTGGTGATCCAAAGTCCCGAAGGACGCGCGTACGATCATTTCCGGGAGGTCTCGGACGCTCACGCAAGCGTGGTAAACAATATCGAGGCTATCAAGGCGCAATTGCAGCGGCTCATGGCGCGAGGCGACCAACAGCATCAGATCGATGCGCTGCGGGCTCAGCTCTCGAAATTGAGCAAACTGCTAGACGCGATGCCTCGACCATGACCGTAACCATGACCTCCCAGCTCACGGCGCCGCTACGTTCCGCGAACGCTTCAGACGTCTACAGCGCTCTGATCA
>Ga0102851_10002826_pt1 | contig 10624 bp, 10 predicted proteins | sample Mud3Dept3metaG_FD_79558 | JGI IMG/M metagenome (GOLD analysis project Ga0102851, IMG submission 79558) | Freshwater wetland microbial communities from Ohio, USA, analyzing the effect of biotic and abiotic controls - Mud 3 Core 4 Depth 3... | ecosystem: Environmental > Aquatic > Freshwater >...
AGGCAAGCAGGGCAGGTTCCGTCAGAACCTTCTGGGAAAGAGGGTTGATTATTCAGCCCGGTCGGTTATCGTTGTTGGTCCCGAGCTTAATCTTCATGAGTGCGGTCTGCCTAAAGATATGGCAGCTGAGCTTTACAAACCGTTCATTATACGCAAGCTTATTGAACGCGGAATAGTGAAAACCGTCAAATCAGCCAAGAAGATTGTAGACAGGAAAGACCCTGTTGTATGGGATATCCTGGAGAATGTACTGAAGGGTCATCCGGTCCTTCTTAACCGTGCACCAACACTTCACAGGCTCGGTATCCAGGCATTCCAGCCAAAACTGATTGAAGGCAAGGCAATTCAGCTGCACCCGCTTGTATGTACGGCATTCAACGCTGACTTCGACGGTGATCAGATGGCAGTTCATCTTCCGCTTGGGAACAGTGCCATCCTTGAGGCACAGATGCTTATGCTTGCTTCGCATAACATCCTTAATCCGGCAAACGGAGCACCAATAACGGTTCCGTCGCAGGATATGGTGCTCGGACTCTATTATATCACCAAAGGCAAAAAGGGCACTCCAACTGAAAAGGTCAGAGGAGAAGGACTTACATTCTATTCTCCGGAAGAGGTAAACATAGCATTTAATGACGGGAAGATCGATCTTCATGCAATAATCAAGGTTAAGGTCAGGGATCGTATAAATGGAGATATGGTGAACCACATCATTGAAACAACTGTCGGCCGGGTCATCTTCAACCAGTATGTACCGGCGTAGGTTGGATTCATTAATGAACTGCTGACCAAGAAATCCCTCAGGGATATTATCGGACGGGTGCTGAAGCTTGCTGGTATGGCAAAAACAGCGGACTTCCTCGATGCAATTAAGAACCTTGGATTCAATTCAGCCTTTAAGGGAGGACTTTCATTTAACCTCGATGATGTGATCATCCCTGAAGAAAAGACAAAATTCGTCACAGAAGGGTACGAACAGGTGGAAGAGGTACTGAATAACTACAGCATGGGATTCATTACGAACAATGAGCGTTATAACCAGATCATTGATATCTGGACACACGTAAATGCAAGACTCACACAGTCACTGATGAAGCAGCTTTCAAATGACAAGCAGGGCTTCAACTCAGTTTATATGATGCTCGACTCGGGTGCAAGGGGTTCGAAGGAGCAGATCCGTCAGCTTTCAGGAATGAGAGGCCTTATGGCTAAACCTCAGAAATCAGGCTCCTCGGGTTCAGAGATCATTGAGAACCCGATCCTGTCGAATTTCAAGGAAGGATTGTCAGTTCTCGAATACTTTATTTCCACTCACGGAGCACGCAAAGGTCTGGCCGATACAGCTCTCAAAACAGCTGATGCCGGATATCTTACACGCCGTCTCGTTGATGTATCACAGGATGTGATCATAAATGAAGAGGACTGCGGAACACTGAGAGGCCTGGTGGCAACCGCGATCAAGAAGAATGAGGAAGTGGTTGAATCACTCTATGAGAGGATACTCGGTCGTACCACCGTGCATAATATATTCCATCCGCTAACTGGTGAGCTAATCATTGATTCAGGTCAGGAACTTACTGAAGATCTTGCCAATAAGATCGAGGATTCACCCATTGAACAGGTTGAGATCCGTTCGGTGCTCACATGCGAATCCAAAAAAGGTGTATGTGCAAAATGTTACGGGCGTAACCTGGCTACGGGACATATGGTCCAGAAAGGTGAAGCTGTAGGCGTGATTGCTGCACAGAGCATTGGTGAACCCGGAACACAGCTTACACTGCGTACTTTCCACGTCGGTGGAACTGCATCCAATATTACAACTGAATCACGTCTTGTTGCTCGCTATGCAGGTATTGCCGAGATTGAAGAGCTGAGATCCGTTCCGAAGAAAGATTCTGAAAAAGGTAATATTGATATTGTCATAGGACGACTTGCTGAACTGAGGATCATCGACAAGAAAACCGGAATAGCACTTACCACTCATACTGTTCCTTATGGCTCGAGACTCTATGTCAAGCCAGGCCAGGAAATTGAGAAGGGCAAACTTATCTGCGAATGGGATCCTTTTAATGCTGTCATTATAGCAGAACTGGGAGGGAAAATCGGATATGATTACCTGATTGAAGGAGTCACTTTCCGTGAGGAATCTGATGAGCAGACAGGATTCAAGGAGAAAGTGATAATTGAGAGCAGGGACAAGACAAAGAACCCTGCGATTAAGATATTGTCACCCAAGGGCGAAGAACTCAGATTATACAACCTGCCGGTAGGATCGCACCTTGTGGTAGAGACAAACAAAATGGTCGAAGCCGGAGAAGTTCTGGCGAAAATACCACGTGCAGTAGGTAAATCCGGTGATATAACCGGCGGTCTGCCCCGGGTAACAGAGCTTTTTGAAGCGCGAAATCCTTCCAATCCGGCAATAGTATCGGAAATAGATGGTGAAGTTACATTCGGAAAGATCAAAAGAGGGAACAGGGAGATCACTATAAAATCAAAGACCGATGAGGTGAAGAAATACCTTGTGCCGCTTTCAAAACAGATACTTGTCCAGGAAAATGATTATGTCAAGGCAGGCATTCCTCTTTCTGACGGAGCGATCACTCCTTCAGATATCCTGGCTATCAAGGGACCCACGAAAGTGCAGGAGTATATAGTTAATGAAATCCAGGAGGTTTATCGTTTGCAGGGTGTTAAGATCAATGACAAACATTTTGAGATCATCGTTCGTCAGATGATGCGCAAGGTTGAAATTGTTGATCCGGGCGACACTAAATTCCTTGAACGCCAGGTAGTTGACAAACTTGAGTTTATGGATGAAAACGACTGGATCTACGGGAAGAAAGTTATCCTCGAGGGAGGCGATTCCCAAACCCTTCGTCCCGGAATGATAATTACAGCCCGCAAATTGCGTGATGAGAATTCAGTGCTTAAACGCAAGGACCTGAAAGTAGTTGAGGCCAGGGATGCAGTCCCGGCAACATCAAGCCAGGTTTTGCAGGGTATCACCCGTGCAGCACTGCAGACAAACAGCTTCTTCTCGGCAGCATCATTCCAGGAAACCACCAAGGTGCTTAATGAGGCTGCAATATTAGGGAAGATCGACAGGCTTGAAGGTCTGAAAGAGAATGTTATTGTAGGCCATCTGATTCCGGCCGGAACAGGCCAGCGTGAATATAACAGTATTATTGTCGGCTCTCTCGACGAATATGAAAACCTTGTCGGTATTGACCAGGAAACAGGCGTTGAGGCTGAAACTGAATCAAAATCATAAAGTAAACTTAAGAAGATGGCTGATATAAAGGACACAAACCAGATCAGTATTGAGCTAAATGAGGAAATTGCTCAGGGTATCTATTCAAACCTTGCGGTGATAACCCATTCACCTTCAGAATTTGTTGTTGATTTTGTAAGGATAATGCCGGGTATACCCAAAGCCCAGGTTAAATCAAGGATAATTCTGACTCCTGAACATGCAAAAAGACTGGTTTCAGCATTGCAGGACAATATTGCCAAGTACGAATCAGTTCATGGAAATATTAAGGAAGTAAAAGGCTCGGGACCTGTTATGCCTCTGAGTTTCGGAGGCCCCACAGCCCAGGCCTGAATTGCCACTAACTCTGGTATTAAGCCGTCAATGATCCGTTTTGACGGCTTAATTTTTTGATATGAATGAAATAAAACATTACTTTGTACGTCAGAATTGCAAAATCAATATTAAAACTCCGAAAAGATGTATATAATTCGGAAAATTCTTGTCATTCTTATTTTCCTTGTACCTGTTATTTACTGGTCGGGATGCAAAAAACAGGTAAAATGCGGCTGTGATGGAGACATTCTCCGTTCAATGGATAACGAACTCATGGACCGTTCCTCAATCCGTTACAGTACGGATGGAGCTTCCGCATATTTCACAGTGTCGAGTGGTTACGGTTACGACACCTATTATTTTTGCAACCCCGGTGAGATGTACGATGCTTTCATGGATCTTGAAGGTGAGGATCAGATAATTATTTCCGGCAACCTGTACTGGGAATGCACTTACCTGATGAACTCGAGTAATTCTTCTTACTATTCCTACATGTACAAAGTTTATAACTTAGATGTTACAGAGCTGAAATCCTATCTGTACGGGAAAAAGTAAGATTTTCCATGACACGGTATAATGTATCTTTTGCAGGTGCAGGCAGGGTAGCCGGAGCTCTTTGCAGGGAAATGTACCGTGCAGGTCATAAGATCATTCAGATCGTTTCCGAATCCGGAACATACGGTAAACCGCTCGCAGGGGATTGTATGGCATTATGGTCGCAGGAACTTATCTTCAGGGATCCTGTTGACATAATTATAGTTGCAGTTCCGGATAACAAGCTGATAGAGGTGCTTTCGGGTATCAGTTACACGGGAAACCCGGTAATTGTCCATACAGCAGGTAGTTACGGACTTGATATATTTCCGTCCGGTCTCAAAAAAACCGGTGTTCTTTATCCGTTGCAAACATTTTCAATCGGGAGAATCGTAAAATTCAGGGATCTGCCCTTTCTTCTTGAAGCATCTGGCACTGAAACACGGGATATACTGGAACGACTGGCATTATCCCTTAAAGGGGACGTACATTTTATTGACACTGAGCGCAGAAAAAAAATTCATCTTGCTGCTGTTTTTGTATGTAATTTCACAAACCATATGCTTACTGCCGGCGAAAAAATCATCTCTGATGCCGGTTTATCCTTTAAGCTTCTTGAACCATTGATAAAAGAAACGGTTTCCAAAGCGCTGGAATTCGGACCGGATGCTTCCCAGACAGGTCCTGCTGTGAGAAATGATCTGAACACTATAGAAAAGCATCTGGAATTATTATCTTTCTCGCCCGATCTTCAAAACCTTTACAAAGAGATGACAAAGTCGATAATGAAACATTATAAACAAATCTGATAATGACGAACTTCAAGGAGGAGCTGGGTAACGTTAAAGCATTTGTGTTTGATATAGACGGTGTACTATCACTTCAGACAATCTCCCTGAATTCTTTTGGTGTGCCCAACAGGACCGTAAACCTGCGTGACGGATACGCATTACAGCTTGCTGTTAAAAAAGGATATTATATCGGGATAATATCAGGAAGCAGTTCAAAAGATTATCAGCGAAGACTTAAGCTATTGGGTATCAGAGAAATATATCTAAAAAGCAGATTAAAACTGGACTATTATAATACGTTTAAGAAGAAGCATGGCCTGAACGATTCTGAAATTCTCTTTATGGGTGACGATATTCCTGACCTGGAGGTGATGAAGCATGCGGGCGTTCCTGTATGTCCTTCTGACGCCGACAGTGAAATAAAGGAGGTTGCCCTGTATATCTCTGATAAAAAGGGTGGAGAAGGATGCGTGAGGGACGTTATTGAACAGGTGCTCAGGCTGCACAACAACTGGATGGATTCTGAAGCATTTATATGGTAATATGACAGGATTTTTAAAACTTATCAGGTGGCAGAACCTTCTGATCGTTGTCCTTACAATGGTACTGATGCGATATGCAATCATCGAACCATTGATCAGCAGGGTAGGGGTTATACTCCTGAAAGGGTCAGGTGAAGAGGGCCCTATGGTTCTTCAGTTTCCCTGGTATAATTTCTTGGTCCTTGTCGCTGCCACCGTTAGTATTACTGCAGGAGGATATGTAATAAATGACTATTTCGATATTAAAACAGACCTTATCAACAGGGGCCAGGCAATAGTCGGAACAAGTGTTTCAAGGCGCCAGGCAATGTTGTTGCACAGCATTTTCAATATTGCCGGTGTAACAGCAGGCTTTTATGTTTCATGGCGGGCAGGATATTTCTGGCTTGGCACTGTTTTCCTGCTGGTCTCGGGTTTGCTCTATTTTTATTCCGCCAGCTATAAACGCCAGTTTCTTCTGGGTAACCTGATGGTATCGGCACTGACAGCTATGGTACCCTTCATGGTGGTGCTGTTTGAGTGGGCAGCCCTTTACCGGTATTATTCGGTCAGTGCTATTGAGATTCCGAAACTGAGCTTCCTTTTTTACTGGGTTGGCGGATTTTCACTCTTTGCATTTCTAACGACTCTGACACGCGAGATAATTAAAGATACGGAAGATTTTGAAGGTGACCTGGCATACGGACGGAATACCCTTCCTGTAATCATCGGTATAACAGGTTCCAAAATCGTCGCTGCAAGCCTGGTTGTTATCACAATAGTTTTACTCTATCTTGTCTGGCATTACTTTATAGATGATGAGCTGACTCTGGGTTATATTTCTGCCGGCATTGTTGCTCCACAGGTTTACGTTCTATATCAGCTGATAGTGAGCAGGGAGAAGAAAGGTCTTCACCTTGCCAGCAGGACAATGAAAATAGTGATGTTCGCAGGTATTATCTATTCTCTTCTTGTAAAGGCAATAATCACCTGGAACCTTATCTGATTATGGTGACAGATGACCTGAACCGATACAGGATAATACTTGCTTCACGGTCCCCGAGAAGACAGCAGCTTTTACGGGAACTGGGCCTCAGATTCGATGTCATTACCGGGGATTATCCTGAAACTTACCCTTCAAACCTCAAAGGTGAAGAAATAGCCATGTTCCTGGCAAAGGCAAAAGCAGGATACTTCAAAAATAAAATAGCTGATAATGAAATTATTATAACGGCCGATACAATAGTATGGTGCAATGACAGATTGTTTGGAAAGCCAGCTGATAAGTACAAAGCAGCAGAAATGATCAGGGATCTGTCGGGGAATACTCATGAAGTGATCACCGGGGTAACGCTTCTGTCGGCACTAAAAGAAAGGACATTCTTTGATTCCACAAAAGTGACATTTGAAGCCCTTACAGATGAAGAGATCAATTATTATATTGAAAAATTCAGTCCTTACGATAAGGCTGGTGCATACGGGATCCAGGAATGGATAGGTATTGCTGCCTGCAGCCGTATTGAAGGATCGTACTTCAATGTTGTCGGTCTGCCGGTACATAAACTTTACAGGGAACTCCGGTGTTTTATTCATGAATAAGGTTCCTGGTACCGGGTACAGGGCAAGCGCCATGCAACAAGCAACAAGCAACATTAAATTTATCAGATGATTAAAAAAATATATTCAGCAGGGATATCTATAATATTATCCTGGGTCACGTTCGGGGCAGTTCCCGATGAAGGCATGTGGATACCAATGCTTATCGGGAAATACAACATAAAGATTATGCAGGAAAAGGGTTTCAGGCTTTCCGCAGAGGATATATACAGTGTGAACAGGGCCTGCATGAAGGACGCAGTTGTATTATTCGGCCGGGGATGCACCGGTGAGGTGATCTCTTCCGAAGGCCTGCTAATGACAAATCATCACTGTGCATACAGCAGGATCCAGGGTCTTTCCACAGTTGGAAATGATTATCTGACAAACGGCTTCTGGGCAATGTCACGTGGGGAAGAACTGCCTTGCCCCGGACTATCAGTAAGATTCCTGAAAAGTATGGAGGATGTGACTGAAAGGATGTTCAGCGGGATCTCCGAAGGAATGGATTACAGTGAACGTGAAAAGATATTCGCCGCAAACTCGGACGGGATAATGAAAAATGCAGTGGAAAATACCGGGTATTCAGCAAGTATAAGACCATTTTACATGGGGAACCAGTATTTCCTGTTTGTATATGAAATATTTACAGACATTCGTTTTGTCGGAGCACCTCCATCTGCAATAGGCAAGTTCGGAGGTGAAACCGATAACTGGATCTGGCCCCGGCATACCGGTGATTTTTCACTTTTCCGTATTTATGCAGGCAAGGATAATAAGCCAGCCAGGTTTTCAAAGGAGAATGTGCCATACAAGCCATTGCATCATTTCCCGGTTTCGCTTAAAGGAGTCAGGGAGGGTGATTTCACAATGATTATGGGTTATCCGGGAGCGACAAATGAATATGTTCCGTCATATTTCATCGATATGATGAAAAATCATATAAATCCAAAGATGATCGGTATCCGGACGAAAAAAGTTGAAATCATTGAGTCGGCCATGAAGAACGATCCGCATATAAGACTTCAATATTCCGGCAAGCTTTCGGGTATCGCAAATTCATGGAAGAGGTGGATAGGTGAGACCTGTGGTCTTGAAAAATTGAAAACCCTCGAAAAAAAGCTGGAGTACGAAAACCGCCTGACAGCCTGGATCAATGAAGACGGAAAAAGAAAAGAGAAATATGGTAACATCCTTCCGGCATATAAGGAATTGTACGATGAGCTTAAAGAGTTAAAACTGGCTGACAGTTATACAAATGAAGCTTTTTTCTCCAGCGGTATTGAAGCAGTTGGTTTTTCCAGGAATATGGTCCCGCTTGAAAGCCTGTTTGTAAATGAACCGGATACCGGAAAAATAAATTCGATGAAAGATGGGCTCAAAAGCATGACCAAAGGTTTTTTCAGGAATTATGATCTTGAAACAGATAAGAAATTGTTTGTTGCCATAATGACGATGTATGGTGAAAATCTTGGTCCGGATTTTCTGGCATCGGAATATTTACAATTAAAAAGATCATGCAACGGAAATTTTCAGTCGCTGGCGGACATGATATATGACAGGTCCTTATTTACAAATGAAGCAAGATTAACTGCATTCATAAACGAATTCACCGGCAGCAGTAAGTCCAGGCTGCTAAAGGATCCCTTTTATACTCTTGCCCGGGGTATAAGCATATTTCTTACCGAAAATGTGCTGCCTGAAATGGACCGCATTAACTCTGAAATTGCGAAGCTCGACGCTGAATATATGAAATTGCAGATAGAGTTTGATGACGGTCACATACTCTACCCTGATGGCAATTCAACCTTGAGGATCTCCTATGGCAACGTAAGAGGATACGAACCAAAAGATGGTATTTATTACAGATATTTTACCACATTAAAAGGTATTATCGAAAAAAACGATCCGAATGATTACTATTTCGATGTTCCTGATAAACTGAAAAAACTATACATCGAAAAGGACTATGGACGTTATGCTCAGGATGGAGAGCTTCCGGTCTGTTTCATTGCCGACAACCATACAACGGGGGGCAGCTCCGGGAGCCCGGTGATAAATGCTGATGGTCATCTGATCGGAATAAACTTCGACAGGGCGTGGGAGGGTATTGCGAGCGACATGGAATTCAATCCGGAACAGAGCCGGAATATCAGTCTTGATATCAGGTACGCTTTATTTATAATCGACAAATTCGCTGGTGCAGGGTATCTGCTGGAGGAGATGACTATCATTCAATAACCCCCCATCCCCCCTGTTTGCCGTTTTCACCCCCCAGGGGTTAAAACCTTATAGTATATTTCACCTTCACCCTGGCTTCATAGATCTCCGGACTGAATCGTTCCAGGGGATCGATCAGCGGTGAATTAAATGTCAGAAACACTTCTTTCCCGGGCTTGATGATCCACTGGAACCTTGACTGCCATCCAATGGTTTCAGACTTGTTTTCGTATTGTGCATAATTATACCATGTCATATTCGGCCCGAAGAGCAGATTCAGATTCAGGCGGTAAATCTGTGTCACAAAATGACCCTCCTTCAGGTTGACCCATCTGCGGTCTGATTCAAGACCGATAAAAACAGGAACACATATCTTATACCCTGTCTGGATCTGCAAGTCGGTGCGTGTACCTGAGTAAAAGGATCCGGTCGCCAGCTTGCTCATTACCCAGAGATTCCTTCTTTTGGCCGAGGTGAGCGTCAGGGTATGTCTCCAGAAGTCATTCCTGCCAGCGAGTTGTGGGCATCGGACATCGCATTTCCGCTTGTTCCTATTATGCCCAGGGATGATTGCTTTCCGAAGTTTCTGGAAATCCTCGCCACAGAATAGCCCGGATTATCCCATTCGTTGTCATCCTTTATGTGAAGAAGCCCGAAATTCCAGCTGCCTGCCTTGCCGGTGAATTTCCCCCCATACCGCCCGTTAACACAGGATCAGCTCGCTCTCCCAGCCGGTGTCAGTTATCTTTGCTTTTCCATCCCAGAGTCCGTCCCATGATTTGTTGAAATCCTTCCCGTTCTCATTTATCAGGGCGTCGCCGATACTGCCCCTGGGTCCGATCTGAAACCAGTAGCCACTCCTTCCGTCAAGAAAAGTGTCAAATATGACCTGAATCCTGTCGTCTTCTCCAAGACTTACATCACGCGCCAGCTCTTTGGCTGTTATTGTTTCAGGATCATCAGAACAGCGAATGCCTACATATATATTATTATGATCGAACAGGAAAAGGAATTCTGTTTTCTCCGACACAGGTTCTCCCGTTTTCGGCTCTCTCTGGAAAAACTCATCAATAACGGCAGCCTGCGACCAGACATCTTCGTTAATGTATCCGTCAATCTGAGGAGCAGTTTCGGTGAAAACAGCTTTTATTGAGGGTTGGGAAAAAAGATTTGATGTGCTTAGAATAAGGACAAACAGAATTATCCGAGAACTTCTCGCCATACTTTATTTTTTGCCCTCAAATATAATCGCAATTCTCTGTTTTCCTAAAGTTGCTTTGTCTGATTAATCTTAAGAAGCTGTGTTACAAATCCTACTGATATGCTTTTATTTTATTCAGTTTATCGTAATAACTCTGCACAACATTTTCCTG
>Ga0102851_10002827_pt1 | contig 10624 bp, 9 predicted proteins | sample Mud3Dept3metaG_FD_79558 | JGI IMG/M metagenome (GOLD analysis project Ga0102851, IMG submission 79558) | Freshwater wetland microbial communities from Ohio, USA, analyzing the effect of biotic and abiotic controls - Mud 3 Core 4 Depth 3... | ecosystem: Environmental > Aquatic > Freshwater >...
AAAAAATGAAGCGAGGTGCTTGAGCCTGCCTCCTCCCGCAAAAACCAGCAGGCAGAAAAGCATGAGCATCAGCATGGCAGTTCCGAAATCCGGCTGCTTGAGTACGAGCCCGAACATGATGAGGGTGATCAGCAGGTGGGGGAGAAACCCCACCGAGAAGGATTGCATCCGGTCCTCTTTGCGGGAGAGGGAATAGGCCAAAAAGATCACCAGGCCCAGCTTGGCAAACTCCGAAGGCTGGAAGGAGACGGGTCCCACGCGCAGCCACCGGGTGGCTCCGCCGATGGTTTTGCCCAGCCCCGGGACCAGAACCAGTATCAGCGAGGCAACGCTTACTACCAGGATGAGATAGACACATTTCTTGAGCAGCTGATAGCGGATGCAGCGCGCGAGAAACAGCATCAGGAAGCCGAGCACGGCAAAGGCGATCTGCTTTTTCAGGTAGTAGGTGTCGGTGCCGCACTTGTCGGCGGCGGATATGGAGCTGGAGCTGTAGACCATGACGATGCCGATGATCACAAAAATGAAGACGATGGCCAGCAGCAGCCGGTCGTATACTTTTTGCGATTCCATTACGCGTTTCCCCCTTCATGAGTTCCGGCGAAGCGGTGAACCAGTGCGCTGAAGGCGTCTCCCCGCTGTTCATAACTGGTGAACATGTCAAAGCTGGAGCAGGCGGGGGAGAGCAGGACGGTGTCGCCTGCTGATGCCTCGCGCACGGAGCGCCGGAACGCGTCTTCAAGGCTGTCCGCCAGGATGACGGTGGTTGCATCTTTCAGTACCTCCTGCATTTTTTCCCTGGCCTCGCCGATGAGCACCAGCGCCTTCACTTTTTCCCTGAGCAGGGGTATGAGCGGATCGTAGTCGCCGCCCTTGTCCTTGCCGCCTGCGATGAGGATCAGGGGTGCAGGCATTGATTCCAGTGCGCTCACCACGGAACCGACGTTGGTTGCCTTTGAATCGTTGTAAAATCGTATCCTCTTGTGTTCCAGCACGAACTCCAGGCGGTGGTGCAGCGTTTTAAAATGGTCTATGGTGTGCTGGACGGAGTCCCGCCCGCACCCGCAGAGCCTGCTCACGGCAATTGCCGCCATGACGTTGTGCAGATTGTGGGTGCCCTTAAGCTGCAGGCGATCGGCGGCGAAGGTCTCCTGCTGATCCCCCACCCGGTAGCAGAATTGCCGGTCGCGGTAGTAGATGCCCGCGGGCACCGGCCTCCTGGCGCTGAAGGAAAGCATCGTCGCCCGGACCGAAGGGGAGAGCTTTTGCACATCCGCATCATCGGCATTGAGCAGGGCGTAATCGCTCTCCCGCTGATTGGAGAAAAGCCGTGCCTTGGCGGCAATGTACTCTCCGTATGAGGAGTAGCGGTCGAGATGGTCCTGCTGGAGATTGAGCAGCACGCTGATGAAGGGCCTGAATGTCCGTATGCCCTCCAGCTGGAAGCTGCTGATTTCAGCGATAATGAATTCGGCGGCGAGTCCGTGCAGGACATATTCAATCAGGGGGGTGCCGACATTGCCACCCAGAAAAATATTCTTGCCCGCGCCGCGAAATATCTCGGCCATGAGCTTGACGGTTGTGGTCTTTCCATTGGTGCCGGTCACGGCGATGAGGGGTGTCCGGATGTGGCGGAAGGCCAGCTCTATTTCACTGATGATCTCCCTGCCTTTTTCCGCCGCCGCCCGCAGCGGGGGCACATCGAGCGAAACCCCGGGGCTGACCACAATCAGATCGGCGGCAATGAAGGTTTCCAGCCGGTGGCCTCCTGTTTCAACGGTGATCCCCCGCCCGCTCAGGGCGCTCAACGCGGGCAGTACCGCCGACTCATCGCGCGCTTCGCTGACCGTAACCCGTGCCCCCCGGCCCTGCAGAAACTGCGCGGTTGCGACGCCGGTAGCGCCCAGCCCCACCACCAGAACCTTGTTACCGCTCATCTGCGGTTGCGATGCCTTCAGTTCTTCCACCGTTTCCCTTCTCTCCGGTCATTGCCGCCCGCGCGGATTCCCTAGCGAAGCTTGAGCGTGCTTATGGCCACCAGGGCCAGCATGGCGGCGATGATCCAGAACCTCACGATTATCTTCGGCTCCGCCCATCCCTTCAGTTCATAGTGGTGATGGAGCGGGGCCATGGCGAAAATGCGCTTCTTCCTCAGCCGGTAGGAGGCGACCTGAAAAATGACCGAGAGCGCCTCCACCACAAAGATGCCCCCGACGATGGCCAGGAGTATTTCATGCTTGCTGATGATGGCAATGGTGCCCAGGGCACCGCCCAGCGACAGGGAACCGACGTCACCCATGAACATCTGGGCGGGATAGGCATTGAACCAGAGAAACCCGGCGGCCGCCCCGAGCAGGGCCCCGCAGAAAATGGTTAACTCCCCGCTGCCGGGAATATAGAGAATCTGCAGATAGCTGGCTATCTTGCTGTGCCCGGCAAAATAGGAAAAGAGGAGGTAGGTCAGCGAAACCATGAGCACCAGCCCGATGGCCAGCCCGTCCAGTCCGTCGGTCAGGTTTACCGCGTTGGATGTGCCGACAATGATGAGGATGACGAAGGGAATGTACAGCATCCCGAGATTGATCGACACCTGCTTGAAAAAGGGTATGGTCAGCGTCCGGTCGAATTCAGGGGTGAGGTAGAAGTAGATGCCCAGGGCCGTTCCCACCAGCATCTGTCCCCAGAGCTTAAAGCGGGCGGAGACGCCGCGGGAGCTTTTGCTGCGGATTTTTTTCAGATCGTCGATCAGGCCTATGACGCCCAGCGCCCAGGTGGTAAGCAGGACCGTCCAGAGATACCCGTTGGTGAGATCGCCCCAGAGCAGCGCGCCCACCGACAGGGAGAAGATGATCAGGATTCCGCCCATGGTGGGCGTGCCGCGCTTGTTCAGATGGCCCGACGGCCCGTCCTCCCTGATGTGCTGGCCGAGATTGAAGCTGCGGAGCTTGTTGATGAACCAGGGACCGAGAACCAGCGCGATCAGCAGGGCGGTAATGATGGCATAGATGGTCCTGAAGGTAATATAGCGAAAAACATTAAATATGCTGTAGGTTTCATGCAGCGGGTAGAGCAGGTGATAGAGCATGAATCTGTTTCCTTGCGGTTTAGCTGTTTGCCTGTGCCAGGCGGCTTTTCAACCCTTCCTGCACGACTTCAATAAGCTGGTTGTGGCTGAACGGCTTGCAGAGTCGCGCATAGGGCCGGGGACCGCAGTCCGCCTGGGTGCCGGCGCGCCCCGTCAGCACGATGGTGACCATTTTCGTTTTGAGCTGCGATATTTTCTCCAGCAGTTCCATTCCCCCCATCAGGGGCATTTGCAGGTCGGTGATGACCACGTCATAGTGGCTGCTGCGCAGTATGTCAAAGGCCTCCCTTCCGTCGGCGGCGGTGCTGACCTCATATCCGTTCAGGGCTAAGAATGCCCCGGTGATCTCCCGCACCACCTTCTCGTCGTCAACCACCAGTATTCTGGGCGTCGGCTGCGTGGCCATAGATCCCTCCCTGTGCCGGTAATGTGACTGCCTCTCTTCAGCTCAGTGATTGCAGCCCATGCTCAGTGCCGTCGCGGGCGAAGGCCCGCCCGCGCGTGCTGTTCTCAGCTGCCTGAAGAGCTCCATGCTTTTCTCCATGCGCATGCCCCGGGATCCCTTGAAGAGTATCCAGTCGTGGGGCTGCACCATGCTGTCAAGCCGGCGGGCGATCTCCTCATGGGTGTCCGCAACGGATATGGACACCCCGGTGGTTCCTCTCTCAGCGGCACCGGCCGCCATGGCGTGCGCGTGAGCGCCGGTAAGAAGGGCGGCGCTGAGCTTTAAAGCCGTGATGAGAGATCCCAGCTGGCGGTGATATGTCTCCGAGGCTTCACCCAGCTCCAGCATATCGCCCAGCACCGCAATTCCCCTTCCTGTGCCCCTGAGCTGCGCCAGGGCTTTGAGGGCAATTTCCATGGACGCGGGGTTGGCATTGTAGGTATCGTTAATGATGGTGATGTTATCATCAAGGCGGATGATTTCCATCCTGCCCGGGAAGGAGGTGTACGCCTCCAGTCCCGCCTGTATCTCCTCCATGCCGACCCCGCAGAGGCTGGCTGCCGATGCAGCCGCCAGCGCGTTGTAGACGGAGTGGATACCCGGAATCCTGAGGGAGACCGGGACGCTTTCCTTCCCGATGACGAGGGTGAAACGATTCTCCCCGGCCGCGGGTGATACCGCCTCGATCGCTCTCACCTGCGCCGGTGAGGCGATGCCGAAGGTTGTGATCTGCGCGGGACACCGCCCGGCCAGTGCCGCGACACGGGGGTCGTCCGCGTTCATCACCGCATGGCAGCTGCTGCCGAGCGTCTCCAGCAGTTCGCCTTTGGCCAGCGCCACCTCCTCAAGGGTTTTGAGGTATTCCAGATGGACAGGGCCAACATTGGTGATGACGCCGATGCGGGGCCGGGCGATCTGGGCAAGCCGCCTGATTTCACCCCGCCGGTTCATGCCCAGTTCCAGCACGGCCATCTGATGATGGGGCCTGAGTTCCAGGAGGGTAAGGGGCAGACCGATCAGGTTGTTCCAGTTGCAGCGGGGTTTGAGGACTGCGTGGGACCGCTCCAGGATGGCCGCGGTCATTTCCCGGGTGGTCGTTTTGCCGTTGCTTCCGGTGATGGCGATGATGGTTGCCGCCGTGTGTTGAACCCACGCCCGGGCGAGATCTCCCAGGGCGGTCATCGTATCGGCGACCTGGATGACGGGAATGTCGGGAGGCAGGTCCTCCCGCTTCCAGTCCTTGTCGACCATGATCCCCGCGGCTTCGGCCTGCAGTGCCCGGCCGATGAAATCATGGCCGTCAAAATGTTCCCCTTTGAGCGAAATGAAAAGCTCTCCCGGGCGGGTCGATCGCGAATCGGTGGAAATCCCTTCCATCCGTTTCCGGGGACTGCCCTGCAGTACCCGCCCCGAAGCGGCCGCTGCTATGCTTTCAATAATAAGCTCCATGGTACTGAATGTGCCCCCTCAGGATAACCGGGACAGCGCGCTGAATACTTCCTCCCGGTCGCTGAACTGGTGCCTGGTCGTTCCTATGATCTGGTAGTCTTCATGGCCCTTGCCCGCAATCAGCAGGATGTCCCCCGGTTTGCTTAAGCTGACGGCGGTTCTGATGGCTTCTCTTCGGTCGGAAATAACGGCATAGGCCGGGTTGTGCCCGTTTTCGCCCAGTGCCTGCCGCGTGAGCCTGGCGATGGCCTTTTTGTCAATGCCGGCCTCAATCTGTTCAATGATGTCCTGGGGGTTTTCGGTGCGCGGGTTATCGGAGGTGATGATGGTGATGTCGCTTCTCCGGGTTGCCTCGTCGCCCATGGGTCCCCGCTTGGTGGTGTCGCGGTCTCCCCCGCAGCCGAAGACGGTGATAAGACGCTTCGGTCCCAGTGACCTCAGTGTGTCCAGCACCTGGGCCAGCGCGTCGCTGGTGTGGGCATAGTCAATGAGAATGGTCAACCCCCTGCTGTTGGGCACCTGCTCGAGCCTGCCGGGTATGTGCTGCAGCCTGGCGATGCCCCGGCTGATCACCGGGAGGGGAATGTTCTGGGTGAGCGCCGCTCCCAGCGCCGCCAGGATGTTTTCGCTCTTGTATGAGCCTATCAGGGGGGAGCGGATTTCAACCGCCCCGGACGGGGTCATTACCCGCAGGGATGTGCCGCTGTGATTGAGCGCAAGGTCCTGCACGCTGATTTCAATGCCTTCCCGGATTCCGTAGCGCAACAGCTTCGCCCTGCTGATGGTGCAGAGGGTTTTGCCGAAATCATCGTCGTAGTTAATCAGCGCGTATTTTTTTTCCTTGCAGCTCCCCGGCAGATAGCGGCTGAAGAGCAGTTCCTTGGCCCGGGCATAGTTTTCCATGCTGCCGTGATAATCAAGGTGCTCGGCCGACAAATTGGTGAAGACGGCGACGTCGAAGTTGAGGCACTCCACCCGGTGCTGCTCCAGGGCGTGGGAGGATACCTCGATAAGCAGATGGGTGATGCCGGCATCAACCATTTCCCTCATCAGTGCCTGCAGGACCAGGGCGTTGGGGGTGGTGTTGGGAGCGGGCCGGCGGATGTCGCCGAAGCGGTACTCGATGGTCCCGATCACCCCGGGCCGATACCCGGCCTCCCTGAGGATTGATTCCACCAGAAAGGTGGTGGTGGTTTTGCCGTTGGTGCCGGTAATGCCGATGACGGTCATGTGCCGGGAGGGATGTCCGTAAAAGCAGTCGGCAACCCGGGCAAGAGCTATCCGCGTGTCAGGCACCTTGATGACGGTCACCTCCCCGCCCGCGCGGGTGTCCTCTTCCACAATCAGCGCCCGCGCCCCGGAGGCGATTGCCTGCTCAATAAAGGCGTGACCGTCGCTGTGGGCGCCTTTCAGTGCAACAAAAAGCCCGTCCTCTCCGACATGGTTGGAATCATGGGAGAGGTGCCTGATATCAACCAGCGTGGTTCCTTGTATTTCCCTGCTGCCGAGATCATTGATCAGGTGCGCGAGTTGCATGGATTTATGACAGGGGCTGAAAGCGAATCCTACATTTTCTCTCATTGCTTACCGGGCTGCCGGGCGGCGGTGACTGCGAGACGGCCATGCCGCTGCCCGAAAGCTCGACCGTAATATCACATTCGTCGGCGACCGCGAGCGCATCCCTCATGCTCAGCATTGAGAAGTCGGGGATGGTGTCTCCCATGACGGTGCCGTTCAGGGAAACCTCCTGATAGCTGACGGGATTTATAAATGCCCGGGTTTCCCCCGCGAAAGCGGGAGCGGGGCTTTTCGCAAGTGCCAGCCGGCCGGCGGCGGGGGCAATGTTCAGGTAGGTGATGATGGTATTGGCGATCTCCTTGAAAACGGGGGCGGCAACCACGCCGCCGTATTTAACGCCCTGGGGTTCATCGATGACCACGAGCATGGCCAGCTGGGGTTTGTCCGCCGGAAAAAATCCCATGAAAGAACTGGTCATTTTGTGGTCAGAATAGCGCCGGGTCTCTCTGTCAACCTTCTGCGCGGTTCCCGTTTTACCGGCAACGGAATAGCCGTCGATAAAAGCCTGTGTTCCGGTGCCTCCCTCTTCCACCGCGGAGCGGAGTATGGTAGCGACCTGCCGCGCGGTCTCAGCGCTGATCACCCTGCCGATGCGCTCCGGCTGCACTGCCCTGATAATCTCCCCCTGGTCGTTGAAGATGGTTTTTACCAGGTGCGGCTTCATCATCATGCCATCATTGGCGATGGCCGAAAGCGCGGTTATGAGCTGAATAGGCGAGATGGAAACGCCCTGGCCGAACGCGATAGTGCCGAGAGCGACCCGTGACCACTGGTCGGGCGGGGCCAGCATGCCGTTGTTTTCTCCCGGCAGATCAATGCCCGTCTTGCTGCCGAAGCCGAACTTCCTGATGTAGCTGTAAAACTTTTTGTCGCCCAGCCCCTGGGCAATCTTGCAGGCCCCGATATTGCTGGAATATTTTATGACGTCACTCATGGTCAGCCAGCCGTACTTATGCACGTCATGAATGGTTCTGCCGCCGAAGTGGTATGCTCCGTTTTCGCAGAAATAATTGTCCTGGGGACGGGTGGTCTTTTCCTCCAGGGCCGAGGAGGCAAGAAATGCCTTAAAGGTCGACCCCGGCTCGAAGGCATCGGTAACCGCCCTGTTTCTCCACTGCTCCGGCTCATAATCCCCAAAGGCGTTTGGATTAAAGGTGGGGCGGACTGCAAGGGCGAGAATCTCTCCGGTGTGCGGCACCATGACGATGGCCGTTCCCGCCTTGGCCCTGCTTTTCCTGATCCCCTCGTCGAGCGCCTTTTCGGCCACGTGCTGAATGGTCTGGTCAATGGTAAGCTGAAGGTTGTAACCCTTGGTGGCGTCCTCCCGGGTGATGCGCGGTGAGTAAATATTCCTCCCCTTGGCGTCGCGCAAAACCAGGATGGAACCGGGCTTCCCGTTCAGGTAGCTGTCATAGGCAAGTTCAATTCCCTCAAGCCCTTTGGGGTCAACCCCGGTAAAGCCCAGGCAGTGGCTGGCAAGTTCTTTATTGGGGTAGAACCGCCGGCTTTCCTCAATGAATCCGATACCCTCCACATTGAGGTTTTCTATCTCCTGCACCTGGGAGGGGGATATCCGGCGCATCAGCCAGACGAAGGGACGGTCGGAGGTTATTTTGTCGAGCACATATTTGTAGCTTACTTTGAGGATGGGAGAAAGCTTTTTCGCCACCTCCCTGGCATCCCTGACCTGGGAGGGGTGAACGTAAATCGAATCCACGTCCAGACTCACGGCGAGCTCCCTTTTTCCCCGATCGTAGATGGTTCCCCGCTTGGGCGGCAGGTTGACGTATTTGCGGTACTGCTTCATATAAAGCTTGGTTAACCGCTCCTTGTCAATGATCTGCAGCTGGTATGCCCTGAGCAAGATGATGGAAAAAAGCCCCATAAAGAAGAACATGAGCAGGTTGATGCGAAGCTTGATAAATCGCCGGGAGGGTATCGGTTTCATCGCAGGTGCACCATTTGTTGAGGTTCCGGATTGGTAAGGCCCAGCGGGCCGGTCGCAATGCCTTCGATGCGCGAGAGCGATTTGAGTGAAGCACCTTCAACTTTAAGCGCCTTGTTGCGATTTAATAACCGTTTCTGCTCATCCAGCGCCCTGGAGACCTGGTATCCCACGTTGGTAACCTGGAAGCGGGCCCACACCAGGAAAATCAGGCTGCCGACCAGCAGGGAAATTGCCAGGGTGAGGGTAAAAACGGCTCTTCCTCTTCTCCGCCTTCCCCTGGTATAAACCTGCCCGAGCGGTGATGCTGAATGCGTGAGCATGCGCTTATAGCCTTTCTGCGACACGGAGTTTGGCGCTTCGTGCCCTTGGATTATGGTGCAGCTCATCCTGCTGCGGTGCCAGAGGTTTCCTGGTGATGATGCGTATCGCGGGAGCTTCCGGTGTCTTGGCTGTCGGAGCATTCTCACCGTGGGCACGGCCGCGGGAAAGCCTGATGAATTCCTGCTTCACAATCCGGTCTTCCAGGGAATGGAATGAAATAATGCAGAGCCTGCCTCCGGCCGCAAGTAAATCGACACCTTCCGCTATGACCTGCCTGAGATTGTCAAGCTCATGATTGACTGCTATGCGCAGGGCCTGAAATGTTCTGGTGGCGGGGTGAATGGTTTTTGAACGGTAGCGGGGGGGGATGCTCGCGGTCACGAGGTTGCTCAACGTCACGGTGTCGGCAACGGGCGCCTTTTTACGCCTGGCAATGATGGTTCTGGCAATCCTTGACGCCCAGCGCTCTTCCCCATAGGTGTGAAAAATATGTTTCAGGTCGGCTTCCCGGGATTTATTAACGAGGTCATACGCGGTGATGGGCAAGGCGTTACTCATTCTCATATCAAGAGGTCCCTGGTGTTTGAAACTGAAGCCGCGCCCGGGATCTTCAAGCTGCTGCGAAGAAACACCCAGGTCAAGCAGAATCCCGTCAACTTTTTGAATGTTCAGTTTACCTGCAATAGACCTCAGAGAAACAAAATTATCCTGCACCAAAAAAAGTTTTTCAGAAAAGTGCGTCAGGCGGCGGCGTGCCCGCTCAAGTGCGTCCGTATCCCAATCGATGGCGATGAGCAGCTTGACGGCGGGATAATCATTTAAAATTTTGAAAGCATGGCCACCGCTTCCCACGGTCGCATCAACGTATATTCCGTCAGGCCGGCAGTTCAAATAGCTCACTGCTTCTACCAATAGGACCGGAACGTGTGCCGTCTCCATGTGTCTTGGAATCAAAATCCCAGCTTGGCCAGGAATTCCCTTCCTTTGATCTCCCTGAATTGTTCCTTTGCGGCGAGGAACTTTTCTTCCCAGAGTTGCTTATCCCAAATCTGAATCCGGGAGCCCATGCCCACAAACACAACATTTTTGTTAAGGTTCGCGTATTCCCGCAAGTTGGGTGGAATGAGTATTCTTCCCAGTTTGTCGACGGTGCATTCGCTGGCACCTGCGATGAAAAACTGCCCAAAGATTTCAACCTCGGGCTGCATGATGGAGAGCTGATTATATTTTTCTTCAAGGGTAACCCACGCATCATAGGGATAAGCCAGCAGGCAACTGTCATAATTGGTGATAATCAGCTGATCGTCATAACTTGTGCTGATGATCTCCCGGTACCGGGCGGGCAAACTAACCCTACCCTTTTCATCAATAGTGTGATAGAATTTGTTCCTGAAGTTTCCTTTGATCTCATCCATAACATTTCTTCCCACTTCTTCCCACTTTGTGCCCCAGTGTACTCATCTGCCAAATTCTTGTCAAGCATAAAAACAGGATAAAACAATTAAAATTTTCCAATTTAAATAAATATCAACATTTAGTACATAAATCGTAAAAACATACTATATGTAGTTGCATGCTTTGATAAGCAAGCCCCGCATGGAGATTCAATTATTATCTTGTGATCATATTTTCTGCATTTCCCGGGGTCCGCACGCAATTTTTTTATTTAAAAAATATTAAAAGTAGCTTATAAAACTGCTCACAGATTATATATTTTTATCCACCAGAGCCCTTAGCGGCAAAAATTGCGCTTTTCCCTGTTTATGGCCGAATAAACTCTTCTGCGTATGATTGTCAG
>Ga0102851_10002829_pt1 | contig 10621 bp, 6 predicted proteins | sample Mud3Dept3metaG_FD_79558 | JGI IMG/M metagenome (GOLD analysis project Ga0102851, IMG submission 79558) | Freshwater wetland microbial communities from Ohio, USA, analyzing the effect of biotic and abiotic controls - Mud 3 Core 4 Depth 3... | ecosystem: Environmental > Aquatic > Freshwater >...
AGGATCGCAATGACGCCCAGGATGACTGTGGAGATCTTCGCAACCTTTACTTCTTCCTTCTCAGCTGCCACACCGCGCCTGATCACGCCAACATACAGGTCATGCGAGAGCGCCGAAGCCCCTGCCAGGGTCAAACCGGAGACCACGGCAAGGATCGTGGCAAAGGCGACTGCCGACAGGAACCCGAGGAAGACATTCCCGCCAAGGACCTCGGCGAGGAGCGGGCCCGCCATGTTGCCGCCCTTGTCAATGCCCATGATCACCTTCTGGCCGACGAGTACGGCAGCGCCGAAGCCGATGGTCACGGTCAGGATGTAAAAGTAGCCGATGAACCCGGTAGCGTAGAACACCGACTTGCGCGCTTCCTTGGCGTCGGGCACGGTGTAGAATCGCATGAGGATGTGCGGGAGGCCGGCTGTGCCGAACATCAGCGCAAGGCCGAGCGAGAATGCATCAATCGGGCTGGTGACGAGACCTCCCGGTTCAAGGAACTTCGACGTGTAGAGCTTTTCCGCCTGGCCGAAGAGCTCGCCGTAGCTGAACCCGAACTTGGCCAGGGTCATGATCACGAGCAGCGTGGCCCCGCCCAGGAGCAGTGCCGCTTTGATGATCTGCACCCAGGTTGTGGCGATCATGCCGCCGAAGAGCACATAGGAGATCATGAGGGTACCCGTAACGACGATGGCAAGCTCAAAGGGAAGGCCGAACATGAGCTTGATCAGCGTACCGGCGCCCACCATCTGCGCGATCAGGTAGGTGATCACGACAACGAGCGAGCCGGTCGCCGCGGCCGCGCGGATGGGCCGCTGCTGCAAACGGTAGGCGACCACGTCGGCAAAGGTGTACTTCCCGAGGTTCCGGAGCGGCTCCGATATCAGGAACATGATGATGGGCCATCCCACGAGCCAGCCCACCGAGTAGATAAGTCCGTCGTAGCCCTTGGTCGACACGAGGCCGGCGATGCCCAGGAACGATGCCGCGCTCATGTAGTCGCCCGCAAGGGCAAGCCCGTTCTGGAAACCGGTGATGCTTCTGCCTGCGGCGTAAAAGTCCTTGGTCGTTCTCGTCCGCTTGGCGGCCCAATAGGTGATGCCGAGGGTGCTGAGCACGAACACGACAAAAAACATGATCGCAATGGGGTTGGTCTGTCCAATGATTGTCTGATGCATGGTTATCCTCCCACCTTTTCTTTGACTTTGTTGACGAGCACATCATACTTCTTGTTCGCCCACCAGATGTAAATACCGGTGAACACCCATGAACCGAGGATCGTGCCGACAGCGATGGGGATGCCGATCGTGGTGGCGACGCCAGCTGAGAGTTTCTGCGCCAGGAACGGCTTGTTGAACGCGATCAGCCCTATGAACCCGAAATAGAGCGCCAGTTCCAGGACCGTCAGAATAATCGAGATGCGGAACTTCTGACGGGACAGATCTTTGAAATCCGGGTCATTCAAAATGTCTTCGTGCTTTAACTTGCCCATGTTTCATCCTCCTTTTTTGTAGTTGGTTTAAAAATCGCTGAACTCCCCTGATGCCCTGAATTGATCACTCCCTTCGAATGGTTTTCCCAGCGTGAGCAGGTCCCCGATGTCTCGTGCGCCCGCCTCGGAAAGCAGCGGGATGAATCGCTGAAAAAGCTGGGCCGCGGTAAAGGCGTCCTTTATCGCGTTATGCGCGCCGTTCGCTTCGATGCCGAAGCACTTGACGATGTCGTACAGCCGGGATCCCGCAAGCGGGTCCGCAAAACAGTCCCGTGTCTTGTGCCGTTTCCGGAGCCACGCATACATGCTGAGCGTATCGATGGCCGGATTCGGGATCGCGGCGCCCCGCAGACGCTTCATCTCCCGGTTGAGGAACGAAAGATCGATGGAGATGCAGTGGCCGACCAGGACGTCGTCGCCGCAGAACTCAAGGAACTCCGCAAGCACCGCGTCGATCTCCGGCGAGGCGATCACCTCGGACGGCATGATCTCGTGGATGACGACGCTTGAGGCCGTCAATTCCGTCCGCGGGCTCACGAGGCGATAGAACGTTTCCCCGAGATTGATCCTGCCTCCCGTCAGGCGCATTGCCCCGATGGAAACGATGGAATCCCTTTTCTCGTCGAGCCCGGTGAGCTCCGTGTCCACGGCCACGTAGCATACATCGTTGATGGACGTTGTTCTGTCGATCCCCGGACTCCTTTTCCTTTTGGAAAATCCAAACATGAGGAGCTACACTTTCACGGTCTTGCACCCGCTCCGTTTTTTATTCCGAACTCCGCATTCCGCATTTCTACCTCACCAGATCAGCGACTTGTACCGCTCGATGATCATGTCCTGGATCTTCGAGATAAGCTGGAACGCCTCCTTGATTGACCGCCTCTCGAGGTTGCTCAGCTTGTTCGGGTTGATGAAATTATCGGGCTCCTGGCCCGAGCTGATCTGCGCGTATTGATGATGGATGCGGAGGAGCGCGATGAATTCGAAGGCCTGCTCCAGGTCGTCGGCGTATTCCTCGACAATGGTATGCTGTCTCCGCAGCGTCTCGATCCGCTCCAGGGTCGAGGTTTCGCGAATCCCCTTTTCCAGCGCGAACAACCGCACCAGGTCCACGAGAGGCGCGATGCCCTTGATCTTGAGGTTGAGCTCGTCCTTGTGCTCGCCGCCCTTTTCCACAACAAAGGATTTGAAAAAGCCGATGGGCGGCGTGTTCTTGATGGCCATGTTCGCAAGGTAGCCGAGGAAGACTTTCTGGTCAAAGAGGAGCGTTATCAGGTGGTCCCTCAAAGCTTCAGCGATCAGCGCTTCGCCGTACAGGGGACGGTAATCAAAAAACGTCACCGAGTTGAGAACCGCGTCAGGCGTCGGTGTCGAAATCCAGGTAGAGAAATACTTCTTCCAGACCTTGAGCGGCTGGCGCCATTGGGGGTTGCTCGCCATGAAGTTCGCGGGGCAGGGCGGGAACCCGCACTGGAACAGACCGTCGCGCACGTATGCGGTGAACGTTTCAAAATACGCCTGTGCCGCCTCAGCCTCGGCATCGCTTGCGGGGTCGGCGTGGATAATGGCGTTGTCCTGGTCGGTCTTGAAGGTCTGCTCCTTGCGGCCCTCGCTGCCGAACGCGATCCAGCAGTAGGCGACCGGCGGCTTGCCGAGTTTACGCTCGGCGAACTCGAGCACCTTCCGCACGAGCCGGTCGTTGATCTCGGTGATGATCTTGGTGACGTTGCTCGCCTTGGCCCCTTCCTTGAGCAGGAGGCCGACGATGCCGTTGATCTTCTTCGAGACAGGGATAAGCCCCTCGATGGTCTGCTGACTCTCGATGTCCTTGGTTAGGGACAGCGGCGATGTGCCCTGGAGCATCATCATGTCGTGGTTGGTGATCACCCCCGAGAGCTTCCCCTCCCTGATCACGAGGATGTGGTGGATATTGTACTTGATCATCTTGAGTACGGCCTCAAAGCAGTAGTCCCGCGCATCGACGCGGATCAGCGATGTGCTCATGATGTTCTTGACCGGCTCTACGACGCTTCTCCCCTTTGCAACAACCTTTTCACGAAGGTCCCGGTCGGTCACGATCCCGGTCGGCAGGTTGTTTGTGTCCATGACGACGATCGAACTGATCCGGTTCTCTGACATGATCTGCGCCGCCTGGCGGATTGTCGTTTCCTCGGGCGTGGAGACCACGCCCTTGCCCCCCACGTCATTCACCCGCGTCGTGAACAGGAGACGGTCGCTCCCGCCGGAGAACATGCGCTTGTCCTGCATCTCCTGGTAGGTCCGGTCGATGTACTTGGTGATGTGCGATTTCAGAAAGTATTCAGCAAAGGAATGGTGCGAGTCGAGCAACTTCAGGAGCATCTCTTTCCCGAGGAGATAGCAGAGGGTGTCGTCCACTGCCGTGATGTTCGACCGAACGCGGTCCTTGCCCACGAGCGACAGAAATCCAAACGTGTCGCCCTCGCCGCGGTAATCGATCACCACCTCACCGTTGTTCTCGGAAACCATCGAGACCTTGACCCCGCCCTTTTTGATGATCCGGAGCGAGTCGCTCGGGGCCCCATCCTGCTTCAGGATCACCATGTCCTTGGGATAGAAATCCATGGACAGGTTTCTGGCTACAGCATGGAGGTCGTCCTCATTCAGGAACTGGAACGGAGGGACATTCCCGAGAAAAGCCACAATGTCTTCCAGAATGATGTTGTTCCCGTTTGACTGATGTCCGGCAGACTTCATACCAACGACTAAAGCAAAATAAATACCAGTTTATGCGTTTTTTATTATAAGGAGGAGAGGACGTATTTTGATGGGCCCATGCCGGACTGCTATGGCTGAACTACGGAGTGACAATTGAGGCGGGCATGCTGAAGGTGTTTGTACCTCTAGCCTGTAACCAGCTAAAATCCCGTGATATTTTTCTTGCCTGTCTGCAAAGGGATATTTTACCAACACATTTTTCCTGCGAAGCCTGACAATCAGAATCATCAGGCCAGCAGATTATCCATTTAAAGATAGATAAAACACTTTTTAATGTTCAAAAAATCCACATAATACATAATCACAAAGGTTTAGCTGCTGTAACAATAAGTAATTCCAAACTCAAAAACAAGCTACCAAAAGTAACCTGACAAAGGGCACAAATAATAATAATTGAAACGGCATTTGCCACGGATAAATGCGGATAAGAGTCGGATAAAATCGGATTTTTTCAAAATAAGCAATTCACCCATAGGGTGAAGGTCTATAATGAATTTAGACGTTGTTTTCATCCGCATTTATCATTAGGTTAAATCCGATTCTTCCGTGTCTAAATGCTTTTTTCAGGATTAAGCTGAGGCCGCTACTTGTTCGCCTTGCTCTTTTTCATGATCATTTGGATCGCTTTGCCCGCATCGCGCTTCAGCCAGAACGCACAGAAGACCGCGGACGCGATCACGACGGCAGCGAGGCCTCGTTCTCCACGCTGGATCATCATTGCGCCCCCGCTGATCAAAAATATCATGAAACCCAGAGGAATGAATATCTTTGAAAGGACCTCTTTGACCGGTGACAGGTTCCGGTAACATTCCCGTGCGTCGTCATGCCTGCCCTTCTTCTCATAGAGCTCACCCAGGTTGAACCACAGCAGGTTGTTCTCCGGATCCAGCCTGGTCACCCGTTCGTAATACATAATGGCGCGGTCAGGATCAATATCCTGAAGCTGCATGGCAAGACGACTCCAGAGGGTGTACCGATTTCCCGCCTTTTCATAATGTTGTTCCGCATCATTGGCCCTCCCCGTCTCTTCGAGGATCACCGCCTTCATGAACTGCCCCCGGTGAAAATCGGGATGAGCAGCAATAAGCATATCCACCGCGCTCTCGGCAGCGTCATAATCCTTGTTATTGTAATGCTCTATGATTTGGTTCAGCAATTTGCTGATGGACTCCATGTATATCCCCTCCCCGGGTTGTTCCCGACTCTCGTGCATCCAATTGAGCGGAGCCCTCACCACTGCACTGTTCGATCACCAATTGCGTTACGCGCCGTTCTTCCGATCCCTCGACATCCCCCACTTCTTTCTCTTCTCCCAGAGTGATTTTCTGGTGATGCCGAGCATATCGGCCAGCTGCTGTTCGTTGTACTCGGTTTGAAACCGCATGATGAACGCCTTGGTGTAATCCTCGATTGATAGTTTTCGTTCAAAGACATCGCACGGGAGCGTCGTCTCGGATCGCACGCCGAGTGGCAGATGCTCCGGCAGAATGCTGTCGCCGTCGGAGATGAGAATGGCCCGCTCGATCACATTCTGGAGCTCGCGCACGTTCCCGGACCACCGGTACTGCCGTATGAGGTCCATGGCCTCGGGAGAGATGTTCTTGATCCGCTTTCCCATTTCGCGCGCATAGCGGGCGAGGTAATGACGGGAGAGCGAAGCGATGTCCTCCCGTCGTTCCCGAAGGGGCGGGATCTGCAGAGAGATCACATTGATCCGGTAATACAGGTCTTCACGAAATCCCCCCTCCCGCACGGCCGCCTGCAGGTCCCGGTTCGTCGCGGTAATGAACCGGATGTCGACCTTCGTGCCCTTGGTGCCGCCCACCGGTCTGATCACCTGGTCCTCGATCACCCGGAGCAGTTTCGCCTGGAGGGCAAGGCTCATATCACCGATCTCATCGAGGAAGACCGTGCCGCCTACGGCCTCTTCGAGGATGCCCTTCTTGGTCGCCACAGCGCCGGTAAACGCGCCCCGCACATGGCCAAACAGCTCGGTTTCCAGCAGGGTCTCGGGAATGGCCGAACAGTTGATCGGCACGAAGGGCATGTCACGGCGCGAACTGTTGTGATGAATGACGCGCGCGAAAAGCTCCTTGCCCGTCCCCGTTTCTCCGAGGAGGAGCACCGTGCTCTTCGTGTCGGATATCTTCTTTACTTCATCAATGATCGTCCTGAGCGCGGCGCTCTCGCCGATGATGCTGCTGAAATCGGGGTCCTTGCCGACCGCCCGCTTCAGCAGTACGTTCTCGGCCTCAAGGCTCCGCTGCCGGAGCGCGTTCCGCACGATCTGTTTGATCTCCTCGTGGATGACCGGCTTCATGAGGTAATCGTAGGCGCCTGCCCGCAGCGCCTTGACCGATGTGTCGAGGGACGCATAGGCGGTGACGACGATGAATATCTGGTCCGGCACCTGTTCCCGCACTCTGCTGAGCAGTTCGATCCCGTCCATGCCGGGCAGAATGATGTCGGAAATGATCACGTCGTAGGCCCCGGTTTCGAGCAGGGAGAGCGCCTGCTCCGCCGACTCCGCACCTTCCGCAACGAACCCCTCTTTGACAAAGATGCGCTTGATGGACTCCCGCAGCGTTTCCTCATCTTCTACGATCAGCATGCTCTTTGACATGAAAACCTCGTCTCATTACCGGTTGCCGATTTTTGGTTCTTTCGTGTAATAATTGAAACACGGGGAGAAAGAAGGCGCTGAGCAAATAAACCAGGAACCCTTGACGCGGATAAAAGCCGATAACATATGATTTTCACTGATACGTCAAGGTCGTATCCATGTACATCATAACAAATCCGCCGTTATCAGTGTCAAAATTCGTCAGGTTTGTTTTCATGATCTCACGTAGAATTTATTATCACCAAGCATGCGAATGAACCCGGTTTTTTATGCATCCACCGGGATCCTGATCGTGAGCCGCGTCCCCCGGTCCTTCTCAGAATGGATCTCGATGGTGCCGCCGTGGTCCTTGATGATACTGTAACAAATGCTGAGTCCCAGACCGGTGCCCCGGGTCGGCCCCTTGGTGCTGAAAAAGGGATCGAACACCTTGTCCCGGATCTCGGGAGCAATGCCGCTGCCCGTATCGGCAAAGAGCATCTCCACGATGCCGTCCGTCCGTTTCACGGCGATGTCGAGGGTCCCTCCGTCGGGCATGGCATCCCGTGCATTCAGGATCAGGTTCAGAAAGACCTGCTGGATCTGATCAGGATCGATCTTGAGCAGCGGGGTGTCCTGAAGGTCGGTCCGGATGTCGATCTTCTTGAAGTTTTTGTCATACCGGACCAGATTCAGGGTGTTCTCCAGAATATCGCGAAGCCGTGTCGGGACCTTCTGTCGGGGATAGAGCCGTGCGAAATCTCCGAGGTTCCGCACGATCCGCGCGATCCGGTGCACGTGCTGATTGATGGTGCCAAGAGAATCCTTCTCAAAGGAGGAGATGTTCTCGGTCAACAGCTCCTGCACCAGGGACGAGATGGACGCAAGCGGGTTGCCGATCTCGTGGGCCACACCCGCGGCGAGCCTGCCCACACTTGCATGCTTGGTCGCGCGAAACAGTTCCTCTTCGATCTTCTTCTTCTCAGTGATGTCCTCAAGCACGAGAACGTATCCCTTCTGCGCGCCCGTTAGCCTGCTGAGGTAGCCCTTCAGGATGATCTGGGGATCGAAGTTCCGTCTGCACGTAATTTCTCCCTCCTGCATGTCAGGGTTGAAAAGCCGCGGTTCCAGACACGTCAGCATGTCCTTGGCTTGTTCGTTCAATGCGTCTGACTTCTCCACGCCCGTTATCATCTCCATACCGCTGTTCCAGTATGTCACGTGCAGCGACTCGTCGAGGGTCGCCACACCGAGCGGCAGGCTTTCGATGATGTTCTCGCTGAACTCCTTGAGCATGGCAAGCTGCCGGTTCGCCTCGGCGAGTTCCTGCCGCGACAGCCGCAGGCTTCGGGATATCTGCTGGATGGAATCCGAGACGCGAAGCGCCTCGTCGTGCGTCAGGACCATCCGTTCCTGAAACACCAGGGTGCTGATGGATGGGCCGAGTGCGCCCGAGAGGATCTGTTCAGCCTCTTGTCTGAGCTTCTGAAGCCATTCGCCGGAAATCGTCTGCCGGGTGATCATATTTTTTTTCAAGAATACATCCACAACTTCCCGCGCCTCGAACTGACCGATGTACTGGCCAAGGATGTCCTCGATCTCTGCGATGTTCACGGGTCGGTGGGTTTGTGAGAACTGGAGCGGCGAATAGGAGTCCACGAAGATGATGGCCTGGCGGGTCTCGGCATCGGACTGCCGGGTGAAGATCGATACTCCCACAAAGGAGAGGAGGTTCAGCAGCAGGCCCCAGAAGAGTGAGTGGCTCCAGCGATCGAGGCCTTCGAGGCCAAAAAGCGCCGTGGGGTTCAGGAGCCTCGAGCTGAAGATCGCCCCCATGACGCCATGCGGTTCGATGATCCCGGCGCGCATGAGCGCGGGGATGAGAAGCGTGTATATCCAGACGCTGAAGCCCGCAATAATCCCGGCGATAGCGCCCTTCTTGTTGCCGCCCTTCCAGTAGAGGCCGAGCAGCATCGACGGGGCAAAGATGGTGACCGCCTCGAAGGACTTGAGCCCGATATCCACGAGGCTGTAGTATTCACCGATGGTGACGGCGAAGGTGTACCCGAGGAACACGCATCCCAGGATGACGACCCGCTTGATGTTCAGCATCACCGTCGAGAAGTTCTTGAAAGCCCGCAAATTCCAGAACGTGGGCACGACAAAACTGTTCATGACCATCGTGGACAGCGCCACTGACTCCACGATGATCATGGCCGTTGCCGCGGAGAACCCTCCGACGAAAACGAAGAGTGCCAGCAGCGGGTGGCCGTAGTGCAGGGGAATGCTGAGGACGTAATAGTCCGCGCTCGACTGGATGTCGCCCAGAAGCAACCCGCCGTAGGCGATGGGGAGGACGAACACGTTGATCAGAAAAAGATAGAGCGGAAAGAGCCACATGGCTTTTTTGATATGGCCGGCTGAATAATTTTCGACCACTGCCACGTGAAACTGCCGGGGCAGGAACATGACGGCCATCATCGACAGAAACGTCAGCGACGTCCACTCGAGGAAGCTTACCCCGGAGTCGCTGCCGATCCTGGTCAAGCCGGCAAAGGGACCGGTCTTGATCTCCGCAAGAATGTCGCCGAAGCCGTTGAAAAGCCCGTAAGTCACGAAGATGCCGACGCTGAGGAAGGCGACGAGCTTGATCGCCGACTCAAAAGCTATGGCGAAGACCAGCCCGCCGTGGCGTTCACTTGCATCGAGCCTCCGGGCGCCAAAGATCACGGCAAACACGCCAAGGAGCAGCGAGATGAACCAGCCCGCAAAGTGGCTGCCTTCGGGCCTGCCCGAGAGCAGGGAGAAGGTTGTCATGATGGCCTTAAGCTGGAGCCCAAGATAGGGTGTGATGCCGATGACCGCCACGAAGGTGACGAGCGCCGACAGGCCGAGCGACTTTCCGTAGCGCGAAGAGATGAAGTCCGAGATCGTGGTGATCCGGTTTTCCTTGGATATATAGACGATTTTCCGCAGAACGATCCACCAGAGCGCCGCCATCAGCGTTGGGCCTATGTAGATCGCGAGGAAACTGAGGCCGGCATTCGCCGCCTTGCCCACGCTTCCGTAAAACGTCCACGAAGTGCAATAGACCGCGAGCGAAAGGGAATAAATATAGGGATTGGATACCAGACTTCTCCCCTGCAGCTCCTTGCGCTCAGCGAAATAGGCGACGGAAAAGAGCAGGAGGAGATAGGAAAGCAGAGTGAACAGTAGGGTCCAGGGAGAAAACAATTAGCCGTTCCCGTCCTCTCGTCCCGAAAATAGGGAGATCACGAATATGAGCGCGATGAAAACAATCCAGATGACGAAGAGGTAGGTTGTCAGACTGTCCCGGAATATGCTCATGATGGGCCAGCTGAAGAACAGGATGCCGATGACGATCAAAAATATCCAGATATCTCTTCGCACCTGAATCTCCTGAGCCGGTGAGTTCCTGCCGCTGCGAGGTGAGCGGACCGCTCGGCCCGATTGGATTTATATTAGCACACTTCCTCGGTAAATACCATATTGCCCGGCTGCCGCTTCAGGCCCGGCCTGGCAGGAGAATGATGATATGATGCAGGTCATAGGAAACCCGGCGCGTTTGGCATAAATTGGGATCAGGGACAAAATCGATTGAAAGCAGCACAGGAGGTGTGTTATGGTATTAAAAGATCTGGATGTTACGAAAATCATTCCCCGGGAGCGGCACCCGCTGATCTTCAGGACCTTTGACGAACTCGAGACGGGCGCGTCGTTTATTCTCATCAACGACCACGACCCCAAGCCGCTCTACT
>Ga0102851_10002830_pt1 | contig 10620 bp, 6 predicted proteins | sample Mud3Dept3metaG_FD_79558 | JGI IMG/M metagenome (GOLD analysis project Ga0102851, IMG submission 79558) | Freshwater wetland microbial communities from Ohio, USA, analyzing the effect of biotic and abiotic controls - Mud 3 Core 4 Depth 3... | ecosystem: Environmental > Aquatic > Freshwater >...
GTGCACGGCGTCGAGGCATTCGCGCCGCGGATGATCGAGCAGAAGCAGGGCGGCCACGTACTGAATACCGCGTCGATGGCGGGACTCGTGGGGATGTCGTGGCTCGGCGTCTACTGCGCGGCGAAATTCGCGGTGGTGGGGTTCACCGAGTCGCTGCGCCGCGAACTGGAAGCGCACGAGATCGGCGTCTCGGTGCTCTGCCCGATGATCGTCGCGACCGCCATCACGGCGAACTCGATGCGGATGCGGGGGCTTGAAGTCCCGAAGGCCGTCGCCGAGCCCGAGCAACCGCCGGCGGGCGCACTGCGCGGCGGCGTGATCGGCGCCGAGGAGGTCGCGCGTCGCGTCGTGCGCGGCATCGAACGCAACGACCTCTACATCCTCACCCACCCCGAGCAGCGCGAACTCCTCCGCCGCCGCGCCGCCCGCCTCGACGAAGCCGCCCCGTGAGGAGAAAGGGGACGGTCCTCGACGTGGACTGGTCGAGGAGTTCAGGGACACACTCGGCGAGGTGTGTCCCCCGAGTCCTCACCCAGGTCACTTCGAGGACCGTCCCCTTTCTCCGCGGCGCCAGCAGCGCGATCAGCAGGCTGGTGGAGACGGCGCCGGCGACGCCGGCGCCCCGTCGCATCACGGCGTGCATCGCCGCGTCGACGAGTCGTTGTCCCACGACGAACGCGAGCGCCAAGAACAGCACCGCGGCAACAAAGCGAGCGGCGATGGTGAAGCCGCCGAAGCCCCCCCGAGCGGGCCGCGCCGGCGATCGCGCCGAGCAATACCCAGCCCACGACGTCGTCGGCCGTTGCGGCGGCGAGCGTGTTCTGCCCGAAGTTGCGCCGCATCAGGTCCAGCTCGACCAGCATCTGCGCAATCACCGGCAGCGCGGAGATCGAGAGCGCCGTCGCCATGAACAGGGCGAAGAGCACGCGCGTGGCGTGATCGCCGAGCAGGTGCTCCGGCAATGCCATGCCTACGCCAAAACCGGTTGCAAACGGAATGACCTGGGCGAAGACCGCGACCGAGGTGGCGGCTCGACCGAGGCGTCGTACCACCGCGAGGTCGGTCTCGAAGCCGGTGATGAGAACGAGCAGCGCGACGCCAATCCACGCGACGCCCTGGAGCAGCCCCTGTTGGCGCGGATCGTCGGGGAAGAGCCAGCCGTAAGCGTCGGGCGAGATCGCGCCCAACACGGACCGCGAGAGCAGCAGACCCGCCGCCAGCGCACCGACCACGGGGGGCTGCCCGAAGCGACGCGCGAGCACGCCCAGCGCATGGGCTGCCGAGAGCAGCACCAGGAACTGGATCCAGAAGATGAGGAGATGATCTGTCACGGGCGTCGCGGAGTGGCTGCCGCAGGAGGGGCAAACGTATCAACCGGACGGACCGGACGCAGTGCGCGTCCCGACGCGCCGTACCGGGGGGTGCGAGACGGCTGCGCGCGGAATAGGCTGCCGAGCCTCGGATCCGTGCGGTGCAGGGGGAGTGTCGTTTGGGCTGGCAGGCTTGGCTCACCTTGGCCGCGGTCGCTGCGATGTTCTTCGCGATGGTGCGAGGCCTCGCGCACCCCGCCGTGGCGATCCTCTCGGCGGTGATCGCGCTGCTCGTCGCGGGCGTGATCGACACCAAGCAGGCCTTCTCCGGTTTCTCGAACGCCGCGCCGATCACCGTGGCCGCGCTCTATGTCCTGGCGCGCGCGGTCGAGGACACCGGGGTGCTGCGCCCGCTGGTCGCCGCGGCGCTCGGCAGCGGCCGCGGCGAGCGCACCAGCCTGCTGCGGCTGTGCCTCCCGTCGGCGGCGGCGTCCGCCTTTCTGAACAACACCCCGATCGTCGCGATGCTGATGCAGCCGATCTCGGAATGGGCGGAGGCGCGCGACATCTCCCCGTCGCGGTTCCTGATGCCGCTCTCGTTCGGCGTGATCCTCGGCGGTGTGGTCACCACGATCGGGACGTCGACCAATCTGGTCGTCTCGGGTCTGCTCGAGAACGCCGGCCAGGCGCCGTTCGGACTCTTCGAGATCAGCCACGTCGGGTTGCCGATGGCGCTGGTGGGAATCGTCGTGATGTCGATCACGGCGCCCCTGCTGCTGCCCCAGCGCAGCACACCGCGACGCGACCTGCGGTCCGCCGAGCGCGACTTCGTGGTGCGGATGGTCGTCGATCCCAGCGGACCGATCGCCGGCAAGACCGTCGAAGCCGCGGGCTTGCGCCATCTCGAGGGCGTGTTCCTCGTCGAGATCGAGCGCGCGGGCGATCCAATCGCGCCGGTGGCACCCACCATCGTGCTGCGCGGCGGCGACCATCTGCTCTTCGTAGGGCAGGCGCGACTGATCCTCGACCTGCGCAATCTCGCGGGCTTGATATCCGCCGAGACGCCGCATCTCGAAGCGCTGGAAACGCCCGAGCATCGCTTCGTCGAGGCGGTGGTGGGCGTGAACTCCCCGCTGCTCGGCAAGACACCGAAGGAGATCGGCTTCCGCGGCCGCTACCAGGCTGCCATCGTCGGCGTGCACCGCGAGGGGCAACCGGTGGTGGCGAAACTCGGCGAGGTGCGGCTGCGCCTCGGCGACACGTTGCTGCTGCTCGCCGATGCGAGCTTCCGCGAGCGCTGGCGCGATCGGCCAGACTTCCTCGTCATCACGCCGCTCGACGGCGACGCCTCGCCGCCTCCGATCGCGGGCGGCAAGGCGCTGCTGGTGGGAGCGATCGGCATCGGTGTCGTCGCCATCGCGGGCAGCGGTCTATTGCCGATCCTGCAGGCTTCGCTGATCGGCGCCGTGTTGCTCGTCGCGAGCGGCGCGATCAGCGCGCGCACCGCGCGCGACTCGGTCGAGATCGACGTGCTGGTGGTGATCGCGGCGTCGTTCGGGCTCGGCGCCGCGATCGAGCAATCCGGGCTCGCGACGGCGCTGGGCCGCGAGATCGTCGACCTTTTCAGCGGGTTCGGCTCGCGCTTCGTGCTGTTCGGGATCGTCGTAGCGACGGTCGTGCTGACCGAGTTCATCTCGAACAACGCGGCCGCGGCACTGATGTTTCCGGTCGCGATGGCGACCGCAAGCCAGGTGGGCGCCGATCCGCGCGCCTTCGCCGTCGCGGTGGCGATCTCGGCGTCGCTCTCGTTCCTGACCCCGATCGGCTACCAGACCAATACGATGGTCTACGGGCCGGGTGGCTACCGCTTCAGCGACTACGTGCGGCTCGGCGCGCCGCTCACCATCGCATCGGTGCTGACGGTGGTGTTCACGGCCTGAGGCTCGTTCGCGGGGACGGGGGTCGGGGCAGCGGCGCTCTCGCGTTGCTGCCTGCGGATCAGCACCAGGTTGCGCACGTATACGATGCAGTTCGGCAGGTAGGCGAGGATGAAGACGGGATCCCGTTTGTGCACGGCGTAGAGCAACAGCACGATGGAACCCGCAATCGACAACCACCAGAACATCGTCGGGATGTAGCTGCGACCGGCGCGCTCGGATGCGATCCACTGCACCATGAAGCGCGAGAAGAAGAGCGCGTTCCCGAGGAAGCCGATCACGAGCCAGATCGTGGAGTCGTGCCAATCCATGGAAGGGAAAGTTAGTCGCGGGAAGGCGCCGCCGCTGCCCGTCCCCCGTGGGTGAACGAGATGTAACGGGCATCCCTGCCGGGCAAGGCCCCCAATTGCGCGCTCGACGCGCATCTCCCTCTGATATCGTGGGCCGCTCGCGAGCGGTGCGGAGGTGGCGATGCGGCTGTTGCGCGGACTCGGCGCGCTGGGACTCGGCGGCCTCGGGCTCGGCCTTGGTTGCCTCGCGACGGATGTGGCGCGAGCCGACGTGCCCTTCCCCACCTGCGCCGCCACGGGCTGTTCCGACCCCGCCGACTTCGCGAACTACCTGTTCATTGCGCCCGGCGCGTTCCCGAACGACTACGACCCGGCTGGGGGCGAGGCGTGGAAATACGCGCCGGCTTCCGGCATGGACATCGAGGGCGCCTGGGAGCGCACTACCGGCCGGCCGGACGTCGCGGGTGCGATTCTCGACAGCGGCATCCTCTGGGAGCGTGGGGACGTCACCCGCACCGTGTTGCTCAACGCGGGCGAGTTGCCGGTGCCGAGCGGCTGCACGTCGCAGGACTGCGACGGCAATGGCTTCGTCTCGGTCGTCGATTTCGCCGCGGCCTGCGCCGCCGACCCGAACGGCAACGGCTTGTGCGACGGCCAGGACCTGATCCGCTTCTACGCGGACGGCGTCGACGACGACGGCAATGGCTACGTCGACGACATCGCCGGCTGGGACTTCCTCGAGAACGACAATGACCCCGAAGACGACGTCGAGTACGGCCACGGCAGCGGTGAGGCCGGCGACCAGTACGCAGAAGCGAACAACGGCAGCGGCACGCCGGGCTTCGCACCGAGTTCGTTCTTCCTGCCGCTGCGCGTCGGCGACTCGTTCATCGCCGACGACGGAAGCTTCCTACAGGCCGTCGTGTACGCCGTCGATCGGCACGTGGATCTGATCTCGGAAGCGCTCGGCGCGATCGACGCGAGCGACACCGGCCAGGCGGCGGTCGGCTACGCGTATCGTCGCGGCATCCCGATCCTCGCGAGCGCCGCAGACGAAGAGAGCCGACACCACAACGCGCCGGCCAACTACGATCACATGATCTGGGTGAACTCGGTCACGCAGGGCGACGGCACCCTGGTCGACCGGGCAGCCAACGGCTTCGAGCTGCTGAACGGCTGCACCAACTACGGCGGTAAGGCGTGGGTGGCGATTCCGTCGTCGTCCTGCTCGTCGGAGGCGACGGGGCGCGCGGGAGGGCTCACCGCGCTGCTGCTGTCGCACGCGAAAAACCAGATCGACCGCGGTCTCTTCGCGCCGCATCCCGAGACCGGCACACCGTTCTCGGCCGAAGAAGTGCGCCAGCTGCTGCGCGCGTCGGCCCGCGACGTCGATCAGTCCGACGCACCCTTCCTCGAAGCGGCGCTCGGGGGAAGCGTGCTCGCATTCGCGCTCTCGGCGCCTGTGCTGGGCCTCCGGTTCGGGTCGAGCAACTACCCGACCCAGGCCGAGTGGGATCAGTTCACCGGCTACGGCCGCCCGAACGCGCCGGCGCTCTTCGACCTCGTCACCGACACCACCATTCCGCCCGAGGCGGATCTCGCCGGCAGCGTGCGCTGGTTCGACATCATCGACCCGGTGCGCACGCCGAGCTTCGAAGTGCGCGGGTCCGCGCGCGCGTCGCGCGCCGGCAACGACTTCGACTGGAGCCTCGAAGTCGGCTGTGGCGTCCAGCCTCTCGATTACACATTGCTAGGATCGGGCTCGGGTGGCGGCGCCGCAATCGACGACGAAGTGCTCGTGGCCTGGGACTCGGGCGCCAGCGCGACGAGCTGCGGCTTCGACCCAACGTTGCCGGTCCAGGGCGTCGACGATCACACCGTGACGCTGCGACTGCGCGTGCTCGACCCCTCCGGAAATCTCGGCGAGGACCGCCGCACCGTCGCGATCCACAGCGACGCGACGCTGCACTACGCGCCGATCCACCTGCCCGGTTCGGGCGAGAGTTCGCCGGCGCTCTCCGACGTGAACCGCGACGGTGTCCTCGACATCGTGCAGGCCGGCGGCGACGGTTCGGTGCACGTGCTCGACGGCGCGACGGGCACCGAATTGCCCGGCTTCCCGGCCCACACCGATCCGCTGCCGATCCACACCTCACCCGCCTACGCGAGCGGCGAAGTGCCGCTGCCGCACGAGGCCGTGATCGGCTCCGCGGCCGCGGACGACATCGACGGCGACGGGCGCGTCGAGATCGCGGTCGCCTCGATCCGCGGCCAGCTCTACGTCTTCGACGACCACGGCCACGTCCGCGCCGGCTTCCCGGTCGCCAGCGACCCGAACCTCTCGCTGCCCGCGAACCGCAATCCGCTGAACGACATGCTGCGCGGCTTCGCCGGCGCGCCGGTGCTCGCGAATCTCGATGCGGCGGGTCAGCACCCGGCGCTCGAGATCATCGCGAGCGCGCTCGACGGCAACCTCTATGCGTGGCGTACCGACGGCGCGCCGGTGGCCGGCTTCCCGGTGCGGCTGGCAGACCGCGCGAAGGTCTCGATCGATCCCGCCACCGGCAAGGCCACGCCGCTCGCGGGCGTCGACGCGCGCGAACGCGGCGCGAAGAGTCTCTCCTCGCCCGCGGTGGGCGACCTCGACGGCGATGGCCGGCCCGAGATCGTGGTCGCCACCAACGAGGAGTACGGCAACGAGGGGAACGGCTTTGCGATCGAGTCGAAGCTGTTCAAGACAGTCGCCGGATTGCTGGGGCAGGCGAACACAGACGCGTTCTCCCTCGATACGCAGGGACGCATCTACGCGGTGAAGCCCGACGGCAACGGCGCCGCGAACGGACCTTTCCTGGCGGGCTGGCCGGTGAAGGTGCCGCTGCTCACGCCGGGCGTGTTGCCGACCGTGGGAACCGGCACGCCGGGCGCGCCCGCGATCACGGACATCGACGGACACGGCGGCGTGCGCGTCGCGATCTTCGGCGCCATCGGTCCGGTGATGTTGATCCGGCCGGACGGAACGCCGTCGCTCGGCAGCATCAACGGCATGCCGCGCGCGCTCGCGATCGACTTCCCGCTGCCGGGCTTCCCGACGATTCCCGGGAACACCGGGTCGCCGGATGCGCCGTTCTTCGGGGCCTTCGGCGCGGGCGCCTTCGGCGACATCACCGGTGACGGGCTGCCCGAGTACGTCGCGCCGACCGGCGGTTTTCGCAAGCTCCTCGACGTGGTTGCGCCCGGACAGCAGGGCCAGCTCCCGGACGCCGACTCCTTCGTCGTGGACGGCATCTTCGCAAACCACCAGATCACCGCCTGGAATCCGCAGACGGGCGCGCTGCTCCCCGCGTTTCCGCGCGTGATGGACGACATGCAGCTCATCGGCAGCCCGGCGCTCGCGGACGTCGATGGCGATGGCGTCGCCGAGACGGTCAGCGGCAGCGGCGCGTACCTCGTGCGCGCCTACCGGGCGGATGGCTCCCAGCCCGCGGGCTGGCCGAAGTTCACGCACGGCTGGCATCTCTCGTCGGCGACGCCGGGCGACGTGGACGGCGACGGCAAGATCGAGATCGTGGCCACCACGCGCGAGGGGAACCTGTTCGTCTGGGACACGCACGGGACCGCCACGCAGGCGGCACTTCCGTGGGCGGGCTACGGCCGCGATCGCCGCAACACCAAGAACGGGATGTCGGGCGTGTCGAACCTGGCCGGCGCCGTCGATCCGCTCGCGGGTCTCGGCTGGGCGCTCGAGTCGATTCGGACCGAGCTCGACGCGCTGGTGGCCGCGCTGCATCCGCCCGACACGACGCTGCTCGCGGGGTCGCCTGCGCCGTTCCTGATCCCGCGGGCGATCGGCTACGTCGGGCGGAGCAACGAGTTCAAGACGGCGGCGACGCTCGCCGGAATCGAGTGGGGCCTGCGGCTGCCGCCGCACCCGATCGCGGAGCTCGTACCGCTGCACGAGCGCTTCACCAACGCGGTGCGCGCGACGCTCCAGCGCGAGATCCGCGCCACCGCTTGCGCCGCAACCAACGTTGCCTGCAAACGCAAGCGCAACAAAGCCAGGTTCCAGCTGTGGCTGGGCGACAACTGGATCGACATCGACCCCGCGAGCGCCATCCGATTCTGGGCCGTCGGTATCGCCGCCTTCTAGCGGGAAAGGCTAGATTGCGCGGCATGGCAACCATCTCCGAGCAGGATGTTCTCGAGGCGCTGCGACCCATCGTCGATCCCGATTTCGGGCGCAGCATCGTCGAGCTGGGATTCATCAAGAAGCTGCGCATCGACGGCTCGCGAGTCGCGTTCGAGATCGAGCTGACGACGCCCGCGTGCCCCGTCAAGGCCGAGTTCGAGAAGACGGCGCGCGCGCGGGTCGAGGCGCTGCCGGGCGTGACCGACGTCGCGGTGACGATGACTTCGAACACCCGCGGCCGCGCGGCCACCGCGGCAACGCCGCAAGAGCCGCAGGCCGACGTGCTCCCCGGCGTCGCGAACGTGATCGCCGTCGCGTCCGGCAAGGGTGGTGTGGGCAAGAGCACCGTCGCGGTGAACCTCGCGCTGGCCCTCCGCGAGATGGGTGCGCGCGTCGGCCTGCTCGACGCCGACGTCTACGGTCCCTCGCTCCCGCTGCTCACCGGCGCGAAGGGCCGCGTGCAGATGCACGACAAGAAGATCGTCCCGAACCAGGGCTACGGCCTGTTGTTGATGTCGATGGGTTTCTTCGTCGACGAAGGCTCGCCCGTCATCTGGCGCGGCCCGATGGTGCACGGCCTGATCCGCCAGTTCCTCACCGACGTCGAGTGGGGCGAACTCGACTACCTGGTCGTGGACATGCCGCCCGGCACGGGAGACGCCGCGCTGACGCTCACCCAACAGGCGCCGCTGGCGGGCGCGGTGATCGTCACCACCTCCAACGACCTCTCGCTGATCGACGCGCGCAAGGGACTCTCGATGTTCGAGAAAGTGAGCGTGCCGGTGCTCGGCATCGTCGAGAACATGTCGTTCTTCACGCCGCCCGATCTGCCGGATCGCAAGTACTACATCTTCGGCAAGGGCGGCGGCGCGCGCGTCGCGAAGGAACTCGGCGTGGACTTCCTCGGCGAAGTGCCGATCGACCCGCGCGTCGTCGAAGGCGGCGATCTGGGCAAGCCGATCCTCGCCTACGCGCCCGACTCGCTCCCGGCCGTCGCGCTGCGCGAGATCACCGCAAAGATCGTGCGCAAGCTCGCGGTGCTCGGCGAAGAGGCCCCGAAGGTCGCCGACGCGAACATCACCTGGGTGGGCTGACTCGCTCGGAAGGAGAAAGGGGAGAAAGGGGACGGTCCTCCCGCGACCTGGCTGAGGACTGGAGGGACACGCTTGGCCGAGGTGTGTCCCCCAAGTCCTCTACGAGTCCACGACGAGGACCGTCCCCTTTCTCCTTCTAGCGACCGTGGAGAAGGTTCGAGAAGAGGACGGGGGCGGGGCCGACGATGCTGCCGGATTGGCTGCGCTTCACGTAGTCGGCGTACTCGACGCGCTCGAGTTCGACGCGCGGGTCGGGCTCGAAGAACGGGTCGCTGAGCTCCAGGTCCGCGATCCAGTCGATGTAGTCGGTGGTCGACTTCGCGCCGGTGTCGCGCCGGGAGAACTCGACGCGCACGGGCAGCTTCCGCTTGTCGTCGGTGAGCCAGACTTCCGTCTTGCCGCGCTCTTCGGTGAGCCGGTACATCTTGCAGGGCCGGCCCGAGAGAGTCTCGCTGCGCACGAACTCGGCGCCCTTCGCGACCAGCTCCTCGCCCTCGCGACCGAAACCGCGCTCGCCTGCATGGGCCTTGTCCGCCGCGATTGCCTCGGGCGCGCGCCGGATCGCCACGCCCTTGCGCGTGAGCATGTCGACGATCGTGTAGAACTCACCCGAGACGAAGGTCGCGATCGGCGTCCCGCCCACGATCGTCTCCGCGCGAAGCTTGCGACCCTTCGCCCAGTAGTCCCACACGATGATGCCGGCCTCGCTCTGGACGAGGCTGCGCGCGTACCAGGAAACGGGCGTCTTCGCGTCCTTTCCGTCCTTCTTGGCATCGGTGCTCTCCTCCTTCTCCGCGGCGCCGGCGGCGAGCGCGAAGAAGGCGACGGCAACAGCAACGGCGATCGAGTGCGTGGCGCGTCTTGCAATCATCGCGGGACTCCAGCGTCTAGAGCGATCGGGTGGCCTTCCATCCCTTCGGGAATCGGCAGGCCAAGCAGCGCGAGTACGGTAGGGGCCACGTCGACCGCGCGCACCGTGCCGGGACGTGTACCCGCCGCGACACCCCGGCCGATCGCCCCGAAGAGCGCGCCCATCTCGGGCAACTCGGGCCGGTGACCGTGGATCCCGCGCATCGCAAAGCGGTCCAGCCCAACGAGGCCCAGCAGCCGGTCGATCCGCGACTGCGCTGCGATCGCCGTGCCGAGCGGCGCAACGGCCACCACGTCGCCGAAACGAGCATTCGTGATCGCGTACTCGGGCGGCCCCTGCCCGTTCGGCCACGCCTCGAGACCGAGCCCGCGCGCGATCTCGACGGCGCGCGCGACGCGGACGCCGCGATCCGCGTCGCCGCGCAGTTCCACCTGCGCGAAGCCGCCGCCGCCGAGCACCGTCGCATCGAGACCGGCGCCGCGGAGCGCCTCGGCGAGATCCGCGGTGTGCTGCGCCTCCGTCATCCCGTGATCCGACACCACCAGCAGCGTCGTGCTCGCGGTGAGTCCGCGCACTTCGAGACCGTCGAGCAGCGCACCCAGCGCCTGGTCCTGTTTCGCGAGCACGCCCGCGACGATCTCCGAGTCCGGACCGAAGCGATGCGACGCGCCGTCGGCGCCGTGGAACCAACTCGTGATGAGGCGCGGCCGCTCGCGCGCCTCGGGCAGATCCAGCCATGCGAGGATCTGCTCGACCTTCGCCACCTCGCCAGTCGCCGTATCGAAGGCCTTCCAGTGGCGCGGCGCGAGCCCGCTCCGCCACGCGCCTTCCGAGCCGACCCAGTGATACGCCGCCGTCACCACGCCCGCGCGCTCCACCAGCGACCACAGCGGCTCGACTTCGATCCAGCTCGGATCGGCGGCGTACTCGTA
>Ga0102851_10002832_pt1 | contig 10619 bp, 10 predicted proteins | sample Mud3Dept3metaG_FD_79558 | JGI IMG/M metagenome (GOLD analysis project Ga0102851, IMG submission 79558) | Freshwater wetland microbial communities from Ohio, USA, analyzing the effect of biotic and abiotic controls - Mud 3 Core 4 Depth 3... | ecosystem: Environmental > Aquatic > Freshwater >...
CATCAACTGGATCAGGTCGCCTATGTTCGCTTTGCGTCGGTCTATCGTGAGTTCAAAGACATCGACCAGTTCATGGATGAGCTGAGAACGTTGGCCCAGCAACGCCGCGAGCGGTGAGGGCGGTAGGTCCCTCCCCCCCCTCATCCTCCTCTTCATGCCCTTCCGCGCATCGTCGGTCCACAACAGGGTACAATTTCTGAACGAGAAGGCGTCAAGATGCCGACAACCCAAGCCCTATCTCCCAGACGATTGCGCAAAACGGGAACATCGAGCGCCACGCATGTCGCGATCATCGGGGCAGGCCGTGGCGGCACGGCGCTGATGGAGGTCTTTGCGGCAGATCCGCTAGTCCAGATTGTGGGCGTGGCAGAAATCAAGGCCAACGCTCCTGGCATTGCACTGGCGAGGCGGCTCAATATTCCTGTCACCCGCGATTACAGGCAGCTCCTAGACCTTGAACATGTAGACCTCCTCATCGACGTGTCAGGGAACGCGAAGGTCTGGGAGTCGCTCCAAGATTTCCACCAGATGGGCGTCACCATCATCGGCGGGGCAAGTGCTAAATTCATGTGGGAACTCATCGAAGCCCGCATCCGAGCCACGGCAGAGATCGAGAAATCCTTGAATAAATACCAGTCGCTCTATCGACTTTATGTCAAGGAGACAGGTGTGGCGGTGACGGATGAACGGACGCGTATTGCCTGCGAAATGCACGATGGCCTCGTGCAGAATCTGGCCGGGGTAAACTTCAAGCTGGACCTGAGTCTACAACTGATTCGAAAAGATCCGAAAGCCAGCCTGGCCGCCTTGCGCGAAAGCAAAGCACAACTGAAGCTGGCCATTCATGAAGCGCGGCAAGCCATCTTCAATCTCCGCCCGCTCCACTACGAGAAGATGGAGTTGCTCCCTGCCCTGACCAACTACCTCACCTCGTATGAGACTCAGTATCACATCAAGACCCAGTTCCGCGTATCCGGCGATGAACAGCTCTTGTTCCCGCGTACTAAGATCTTCCTGTTTCGCATTGTGCAGGAAGCCCTCAGTAACGTGGAGAAACATGCGAAAGCGACTCTGGTCACCGTGAGGCTGGACATCGACCCCAAGCTCCTCCGCGTCACCATCGTGGACAACGGCGTGGGATTCGACATGGACACCGTGCTGCGCGATCCCGACAAATGGGATCACTTCGGCATTCGTGGAATCCTGGAGCGGGCTCGGCTCGTGGGCGGTGAGGGCAAGATAGAGTCCCAAAAAGGGCATGGCACGACCATCGTTGTGGACATCCCTCTGGATAAAAAGGAGAGGAAGACCCATGGAGAAGATTAAGGTACTTATCGCAGACGACCATCGCGTCGTACGCGAGGGGCTGGCCGCAATCCTCAAGATGAAAGACGACATTCATATCGTAGGCGAGGCTCAGGATGGTATGGAGGCTGTCGAGAAGGTGAAGACCTTATTTCCTGACGTCGTGTTGATGGACGTGAGCATGCCCCGGATGGGTGGGGTCGAGGCGACCAGGCAAATCAAGCGCGAGTTCCCTCACATTGGCATCGTGGCCCTGACCATGTATGACGAGCAGCAATACATTTTCGATTTGGTGCGCGCCGGTGCCACAGGCTATCTCTTAAAGGATTCAGAGTCCTCGCAGATCGTCGCTGCAATTCGCGCAATCTATAAGGGCGAATCACTGATCCATCCATCTGTGGCGAGCAAGATCTTGGCGGAGTTTTCCCTCATGTCTCAGAAGAAAGGGAAAAAGCCTGGATGGGTCGAGCACGATCTGAGCGAACGAGAGATCACGGTGCTACGTTTGGTGGCAGACGGCAAGACGAACAAGGAAATTGCCAATCACTTGGATCTGAGCGAAAAGACCGTCAAAAATCACGTGCGCAATATTTTCCATAAGCTTCAGGTGTATGATCGTACGCAGGCAGCCATCCTGGCGATTCGGAAGGGTTTGATCGAGTTGGACCCTCGGCCATAATGATCGGGGCCCGCCAGGACAGGGGGGTATTTTAGCGACCTTTCCTGCAAAATCTCGTGATCGACTCCATGTGAGTCCTGGTGGCTGCGACGAATAAGGACATGAATTTCAGTTCGCTAACTATTGGAAAAGTCACAAGTGTTAGATTTTTACAACATGACTTTATGTTGCCACAGAAGATAGATTAAATTGTATAATCAATATGTTATATTGTGCCTATGTAACAATTCGCGCTGGCACACGAGTTGCTGATGCTTCCACATGAATTTTATCGAGGTGACGTTGTGAGGGCTCAGCAAACTTTAGCGACTGCAGTGAGTTGTGTAGGAGTTGGGTTGCACTCCGGACAGTCCGTTACCCTCACGCTCAGGCCTGCCGCACCAAATACCGGTGTTGTTTTCATAAACCGGAACGGCAAGGACGGAGCCTCTCTCGCAGCTTCCATTGAACATGTGGTGCCTACGGAACTCTGTACGGCGATCAGCGGCAACGGGTTTCAAGTACAGACGATTGAGCATGTCCTGGCAGCATTGGCCGGGCTCGATATCGATAACGTGTATGTTGAGCTTACTGCCGGTGAGGCTCCCGTCATGGACGGCAGCGCGGGACACTTTGTTCGCTTAATTCGGTCAGTGGGAATTGTGTCTCAAAGCCGGCGGCAACCCTATCTGAAAATCACACGGCCTCTTGAAGTCGTGGATGGGGCACGTCGAGTTCGCATCGAACCGTCCTCAACCACCAAAATCACGTATTCCATCCACTACAATCATCCTTTGATCCAGACTCAGACCTACGGCTATGAGCATTCAGCCCATGCTTTTGAGCATGAGATTGCGGATGCCAGGACATTTGGGTTCATGCAAGAGGTGGAAGCCATTTGGGCGCGCGGGCTCGGGAAGGGGGGCAATCTGGACAATACGATCGTGCTCTCTCAAGACGGTATTGTTAATGAGTCGGGCCTTCGCTTTGCCAATGAGTTCGTGCGTCATAAGATCCTAGACTTGATCGGAGATTTTTCGTTGCTCGGAGTACCGTTTATTGGACACTTGCTCGCCGAGCGTTCGGGGCATGCGCTACACACGCGTCTCGTTCAGCAGATTCTCACTCACCCCGACAGCTGGGTGTTACTCAATACTGGCGATACAGTCGCTGTGTCTGGGCATCGTTCTGCCATGACCGCACCGCGATTCGCATCACTGGTGGCCCTCCAAGCTTCCTGATAACACCCATTCTCCTTAGGCTCCTAGCATAGAATGCTAGCGCGCAGGTTTGCCGAACTGGCGTGATGTTGTATGACGTGCAGGTGACTCTGATGTGACTTAACGTCGGGAGCAAGTAGCCTCGCTCCCGACGCTAGAATCAAGGCGGGGACTACTTCTTCTTCTTCTTTGCTGCTTTCTTCGTCGCCAAGACTCTCACCCCCCTTCGTGCATTTTGAGGTCTCACTCACTTGACACACTACACTGCGTGGATCAAAGACTGTTCCAATGCTTCGAACGTATTGGGACCCACTTTCTTGAACCGCTTGTCCCGTTTCAATGAGGTGGCCACGGAGGTCAGTGGCGTTTTCCCCTTGATCTGGAGCCCGCCCTCAACCAACCGCTGTACAAGTTCTTTTGCGTGCATCGGGCGGTTCGCCTCGCGGAGCATTTCGTATGCCGCTTCCGACACGCTTTTCCCCGAATACTTGCTCCGCCCCATGAGGATTTCTCTCGACTGGTCGGTGACATCCGTATTCGGTCGCTGTCGAGCACCTTTTTCGTCGGAATAGAATTGACTAGAGAGACTGGCGAGCTTGGCTTTATCGGCTTCCACACGATAGAGGGTTTCCGCCAATTCCAAGTATTTTTTGATCGTGGCGATTTCGTCGTCCAGTCGGCGACGTTTCTTTTCGAGCTCTTGCAGACGGTTCTTATACGCGCTGATTCGCTGTTCAAGCCCAACCAATATATCGGTGAGTTCTTCCATGCACTTGCCCCAGGATGAAGCATGCTTGCTTTATAGCATTGCTTTCGTAGCAAGTCAATAGAGAAAGTTGCAATAAAGACTTGTATGGCATGATCGCTTTAAAACGTTTCCATGCTTGCCACGATTGCGTTCTGTTCGGTCGATCCCCCCATCAAGACACCTGGGCAGCACACAGTCTCGTGCTATGATGCTGCCTTATGGGTTTACCGTCAGGTCAGGATGTCCCTCTCGACAGTCTCCTCTCAGTCGCCACCGACGCAGCTCGACAGGGAGGAGCCGTTCTAGCAGAATGTACGCGCAACGGCTTCCACATTGAACTAAAGCAGACCATCAATCTTGTCACGAACGCGGACCATCAGGCAGAGCAACAGATCATCGACGTCATCCACGCCGCCTTCCCGGATCATCCTGTCCTTGCCGAGGAACGCGGACTGAGCGAGCATTGTCCATCCCGTTACAAATGGGTGATCGATCCGCTCGATGGCACAACAAATTTCGCCCATGGGTTCCCGGCCTACTGTGTCTCCGTCGGGGTGGAATGCGACGGACGTGGGATTATCGGGGTAGTCTACGACCCGACTCGAGACGAACTCTTTACCGCGCAAATGGGCCATGGGGCTTACCTCAATGGGATTCCCATTTCTGTGTCCACAACAGACCATCTTGATCGCGCACTCCTCGTAACGGGATTTGCCTACAACATTCGCGAGACCACGAACAATAACTTGAATCACTTTGCACGATTCGCATTGAAAGTGCAGGGATTACGTCGAACAGGAACGGCAGCCCTGGACCTGTGCTATGTTGCGGCCGGCCGGTTTGATGGGTTTTGGGAAGTGACACTGAACCCCTGGGACATGGCAGCTGGAGTCGTCATTCTGCGAGAAGCCGGCGGCACGGTGACGGACTTCAAAGGCGCTCCCCATTCGATTTATGGGCAAGAATTGGTCGCAAGCAATGGGCCGATCCATCAGGCCATGCTCGACTTGCTTCAAGAAGACCCAACTCCTTCATAAGGCGTAAGGCATCAATTCCGCTGCGCTCGCATCAGACGATTCAGATGGCCGAACTGTCTCGGCTGGCCCCGGAAGCCATTCAGCGGATGTACAGATAGAATGGCAATGCGGTATGATTCCTCCGACAGGATGGAAGGAGATTGGCGATATGGCACGTTCAACGTCTCCATCGGGAGAATCAAACGGAAATAGATCCCAACCTGCGGATGTCGAATCACACATCAAGGAAGTGGAGCTGCTACGGGTGCTCGTGAGCCGAAAGGGCACACAAGTCGATGCTCAATGGGCGATTCATCCTCAACTCAAACAAGATCTTCCGCCGCGGGAGTGGCAAGAAGTCACAGACCTTATGGCAAAAGTGACTGGGATCGTCGGCACACGATTTTCGCAGGTGCTCATGCGGGCGGATTCTGAACCGCCCAGCAACGCCTAGCGCTAGCGCAAAGTGGAGTGAGGAATTGTGAGTTATGAATGAACGGCGCACGATCATTCAACATTCAAAATTTAGCATTCATAATTTGGAGTAACGAATGGAGACCTATTATCATCCCCACGACCTGGGAAAGTTCGCCGAGATGGGTAAGGGCAACAAAGATCTCTGGGGAAAATTCATGGCGTACTACAGCGCTGTGTTTGCTGAAGGGGCTCTGACCGAGAGGGAAAAGTCCCTCATTGCCCTCGCCGTCGCCCATGCCGTTCAATGCCCCTACTGCATTGATGCCTACACGCAAGCCTCCCTTGAAAAAGGCTCGAATATCGAAGAAATGACGGAAGCTGCCCATGTTGCCTGTGCCATCCGAGGTGGTGCTTCGCTGGCGCACGGAGTCCAGATGCGCAATGTAGCTGAGAAGCTCTCAATGTGACGGGCTGGTGTGCCTATCAGCTAGAGGTAGGAGTTTTCTGGAACGGCGAGGGTAAAGTATTTCCCACGTTCTTCGTAGAGGATTCGTGCAGCTGTTAAGACCCCAAGGGCCTGATTCAGCTCTTCATCGTAGCCCCCGTTCATGTGCGGCCGCTGTGCCAACAGGGTACGGATCTGGTCAGGGCTCTTGGCCGTTTCGTTACAGACCTCGATAATTTCAGCCGCAGGCGAATCGAAGCGCCGCCGTATTGGCGCCTTTGGGTTTCGACCATCGTAGACTTTGACATAGTCCATGGCCTTCGAATAGTACAGAAAAGGTCGATCACTCGAACCGGCCAATCGTTGACCCTCCTACACCAGGGCGACCAATTCTTGGAATACCAGTCGATCCACATTCCAATTGTCTAGCTCATACTCGAAATCGTACGCAATCTTGCTCAGGTCTACCTGTCGGGCGTCATAGACGTACTCGTAGGCAATCCCAGGACCGGTAATGTGGATACCGTACTCATGGGGCCTGCTGTAGTAGGGACTGAAGCGTTGCAGCCAGAACCTTCCGGCCGCCTCCGGTGGCTGCAGATGGAACAATGATGGAAGAAGTTCGATTTGCCGCCGGTAGTCCTCATTGGTTTCTCCGGGAAACCCGAGCAAGATATTCCAGGACACTGCGATGTGGTAATAGGCGCTCCACTTGAGGCAGATAATATTCTGCATCGGGGTCACGCCTTTATCCATCGTCTGGAGCTGATGAAGACTTAGACTTTCCAGCCCCGGCTGCATACATTTCACACCCCCGGCAGCTAACGTGCGAATCTGACTCTTGTGGAGATTGCTCTTGGTTTCGATGAAGATGTCCAGATCGCAATGGTCTGCAGCGAATTTTCCAAACAGGCTGTCGATGTATTTCATGTCGATGATATTGTCTACCAGGCGGAAACGTGCCGTGTCGTATCTCTGGGACAGGTAGGTCATCTCTTGCGAGACCTGCTCCGGTGATTTGGCGCGAAATTTCATACTTTGGGCATTCAGCCCGCAAAACGTGCAGTGGTGTTTCTCTCCCCACCAACAGCCGCGAGAACCCTCGTAGAGCAGGATACGATCCAATCCCTGGGCCGCCTCACCGAGTTCGGCAAGCAGGTGGTAATAGTCGTCGTAGTCTGGGGGGCCGGTGCTCGTGAAGTCGGTAAAGAGGGAGCTGTTCGGTGTGAATTGGATCTGGTGGCCTTGTCGGTATGCAACGCCGTCTGGTACCTTGTCGCCCCTTCCCTCCAAGATCGTTCGGACCAGCGCCGGAAATGCCTCTTCTCCCTCTCCGATTACGACATGATCGATGAAGGGGAAAGCTCGGAAATATTCCAATCCCATCTCACCGTCGTAATTCGCTCCGCCGAAGACGATCGCAATTTCAGGATAGAGATCCTTGATCAACTTCGCCATCGTGAGGCTGGCGACGTTTTGATCGAATGTCGACGTGAAGCCGACGATCTTGTACCGGCCCCAGTCGATGGTAGTCAGCGCCCAGGTCAAGAACTGTGGTGCAGTCCTCTCCATCATGTCTTCGAAAAATGAAGCTGGATAGCCGCTCTCCTTGGTGACTTGCTCAAACACCGGCTTGAACAGGCGGGCATACTCAGTGCGCTTCGGATTATTGCGGAATAAGAGGTATGAAAAGAGCCATTCACCGAAGAGCCCCCGCTTCTCACAAATCGTTTCATGCAGGGGGACGCCGATCTTGTAGGCGAATCGCACGTTCAGGTGATGGCAGTCGACAGGGATCTGTTGAGACTTGAGCAGAGCGGACAGAGTTCCCAGCTGGATGGAAGGAAACTTCGAGTAGCTGAACGGCATGTTGACGAGCGCCACTTGGGCTTTGTCGCTCATTTCATGCCTCGTAAGGTCATGCGACAACCATCCGGCTCACGGTTAGCCAGCCACCGCGCGAAACGGCTCAAACTCCCGATCGGCTTTGGCTGCCAAGTAAAAATCGCTCTCCGTCAGACCGTTGATCTTGTGTGTCCAGATCTCGATTTTGCACTTGCCCCAGGCGAGATAGAGATCAGGATGGTGCCCCTCCGCTTCTGCCACGGCTCCCACCCTGTTCACGTAGGCTAACGCTTGAGCAAAGTCGGCGAATGTGTAGAGCCGTTCCAGATGTCCTTGTCCATTCAAGGACCATCCGCGGCCAAGCTCTTTCAATAGTGTCTGAGCACGATCGGGCGGAACCGGTGGCACCCCGCCGCGGCAGGGGATACATTTGTTGTCAGCAAGGCCCATGGCACCACCTCCTGGTTGGACATCACTGCATCCGAGGGTTACGCCTAGATCGGTATTCTAAAGGGGGCTCGAGAGGAAGGGCAAGTTCGTAAAGAACAGGGAGGGACTCTTTGCAAGCCTAGAACAACATGGGCGACCCTGCACTAAGGTGGGAGGTCGCCCATGTTGTGGCGCTTAGGACGCCAGATTTCTTATGTAGACTGTCTCGGCCCAGGTAAAACTGAGGCCCGCTCGACGGCATGAGCATTGGACAACTGATCGGGGGAGCATGAATACGTCCCAGGCGCTTGTGTTCCTCGCACCAGCGTCGAGTTCTCCATCTTTTAGCGGCTTGTACCTTCTTGGATTTTTGTGCCGTTACGGCACAGCCAGTGGAGAACCGGCTAGCACGACCGATCAGAGTCCCGCCCTCGAGTCGGCGGGCCTGTGTGGCCAGGTGGAGTCAGGTCATCCATCGCTACCCTCCTCTCTTGAGAAAGTTGGCGGGGCACCCGTTGACAGCCGCGCGTTCTGTCCGGTCCCCCTGATCGAATGAATGGGCCGTAGGTTCCTCTTACGCCTATTAAGAAATTGTGTCAATGGGAAAGACACTCTTAAGAAGAATAACTGTTCACATTCCTCTCACTGTCATTGGAGCAAGGCCGGAAAAAATTTGCGCTACCCATCGGAGACAGGTGGCTTGACAGGAAGGCCTTCCGTGGGGTATTAAACGAGCGATGAATTTTAATTCCGACCGGAATACTCATGTATGAAGGTATCTCTCAGAGCAACCTATGGAATCATGGCGGCAGTCGATTTAGCGATGCATTTTGGGGCTGCACCAGTCCAGGCAAAATCGATCGCACGACGACAGGCAATTCCTGCTCGCTTTCTTGAACAGGTCCTTTACGGAATGAAGAAGGCCGGTTTAGTATCGAGCCTTCGCGGCGCGCAGGGGGGGTACATACTTTCAAAGAAACCCTCCGATGTATCAGTCGTCGAGATTCTTGAAGCGCTCGACGGTCCGCTCCTGCCATTAAGAGGTAGAGCTGACCGGGCAGAAGCGCGACGACTGAGCAAACAGGAACTGTTACTTGGGAAGGTATGGGAGCAGGTCTATCGAGCTGAGCGAGGAGTGCTCGAAGCCATAAGCGTGGAAGAACTAGCCGGGCAGCAACGGTTGCTCGAACAAGAGCGATCGTTGATGTACCACATATGAGGTCAACCTATGAATCGCACAGCACCTAGCATAGTGCCCATAAACATAGAGCCTATTGCTCCTGCCATTATGGAAGAGATCGAGACCTTCGAGGCTGAGGCCCGCCGCCTGGTTTCCGGTGATGTTTCAAGCGATCTGTTTAGACCATTTCGGCTCCAATATGGCATCTATGGTCAACGACAAGCCGGCGTCCAGATGGTCCGAATCAAGATCCCCTTCGGGGGACTGACGTCCAACCAGCTTCGCCGGGTCGCGGAATTAGCCGAGCGATATGCCACTGGTGTCGGGCATGTGACCACGCGCCAGGATATCCAACTCCATTTTGTCGAATTGCAGGATGTGCCGGCCATTATGCGTGGATTGGCGGAAGTCGGCCTGACTACGAGAGAGGCCTGCGCGAACACGGTGCGTAACGTCACAGCTTGCCATCTTGCCGGAATCTGCCGAGGGGAAGTATTCGATGTGACGCCCTATGCGAAAACCGTCGCGCTCCACCTCTTGAGGAATCCACTCAACCAGAGTCTCCCGCGCAAATTTAAGATTGCCTTCTCCGGCTGTCAGCAGGACTGCGCGCTCACGCCGATTCACGATATCGGGCTTCTTGCAGCCAAGCGCGCGGACGGAGCGGTCGGTTTTCGCATGGTTGCAGGAGGCGGTCTCGGGTCAGCTCCCAGACTCGCGCAGGTTCTTCGGGAATTCACGCCGATGGATGAGCTGATCCCAAGTGTGGAAGCCGTGATTCGGGTGTTCGACACCTTGGGCAATCGAAAAAATCGCACGAAGGCCCGGATGAAGTTTGTCATCGAAAAGCTGGGGTTCGAGGAATTCAAACGTCGGTGGGAAGAGGCGTATGTCTCAATGGGGCATGCCCGTCCGACCCATGAGCCGATCAAGTTACTCTCCTATCCTGACGAGCCGCTCCACCTGATCATGCCCACGTCGAATGGGGCGAAGCCATCAGCGGCGCAGAACAATGGACACCACCAGGCTACGCGACCGGAGACGCCGTTTGAAATGTGGCGACGCACCAATGTGGTTCGTCAGAAGCAGGAAGGCTACGTCGCCGCCGTGACGAAATTATTCATGGGCGATCTCACGACAGAACAGATGCTGCACATCGCCGATCTTGCGGATCGCTACTCCAACGGCAACATTCGGACGACGATCAATCAAAACATGGTCATTCGATGGATACCGGAGTCGCGCATCGCCGACCTCTATGATGACTTGGCCTCACAGGGCTTAGCCGACCCCGGCGCCGAATTGGTCGAAGATATTATCGCCTGCCCAGGCACCGATACGTGCGGTCTGGGGATC
>Ga0102851_10002834_pt1 | contig 10618 bp, 11 predicted proteins | sample Mud3Dept3metaG_FD_79558 | JGI IMG/M metagenome (GOLD analysis project Ga0102851, IMG submission 79558) | Freshwater wetland microbial communities from Ohio, USA, analyzing the effect of biotic and abiotic controls - Mud 3 Core 4 Depth 3... | ecosystem: Environmental > Aquatic > Freshwater >...
CCAGCCTCGTTCAGCCCCGTCACCCTCAGCAGTGAACCAGCCCTGGTAACCTGCCATCACAAGACTGTCATAAGAAGTATAAATACAGCCGGTTTCATCATAACCTGATTCATCAGGTTCTTTACCATTTGGAGGATCTGAATGGTTTTTACACCAGATAAATATTGTGATAAACATTAATAGAACGGTCAATAGTATTACCCTGCTTATTTTCATACTGAAGATTATTTAATATAAAGATATAAAAAGACAGAAACCTAAATCAGAAAAATTATTTATACAGATGCTAAATAAATACCCTCTTAAGAATGCAATAAATCCTCATTATTCTATCGCGGGAATAACTTCCATCAGCAACCGCAGCACCCGGCTGACATTATTATTAAAAACAGTAATAACGTCTTCCCACGAAACAGGGACCTCATCTTCCTTCCAGCAATCGTAATCGGTGCTCATAGCTATTGTGGCATAGGGAATTCTGAGTTCGTTTGCAAGGATCACTTCGGGAGAAACTGACATATTTATTATGTCCGCTCCCCATGTTCTGAAAAGATTTGATTCAGCCCGTGTTGAAAACCTGGGCCCTTCAATGGTTATCAGAGTCCCTTTTTCGTGAATTTTCAGCTTTAGTTTTACGGCAGCTTTCAGGATGATGGACCTCAGATTCCCGTCAAAAGGATCAGCCATCGTGGTATGTCCCATTTTGCCAGGTTCAAATTCATCAAAAAAAGTAATATTCCTGTGACGTGTAAAATCAATAAACTGGTCCGGGATAACTATATCACCACGCCTGATATCTTCTCTCAGGCTGCCACAGGCTGTTGTGGTAATGATATGTGTACAACCGGCCTCTTTAAGGGAGTAAATATTAGCCCTGTTATTTATCTGCGATGGAGGTATAGTGTGATCCTTGCCATGGCGGTAAAGAATAACCACTTCAGAATTGCCAATTGTTCCGTGAAGAAGGGGAGAGGAAGGCTTGCCGTAAGGTGTTTCAATATATTTTTCTTCAGGAAATTTTAGAATTTCCGGATTCTCAAGTCCTGAACCTCCGATTACGGCTATTTTAGACATCCTTATTTCTTCAGATAGTGCATCAATACATTAACCGCTTCATCCATATCGTTGCCGAAAGTGAGGATTCCTGCCCTGTCGCCGGCCATTATAATAATCCTTTTTTCAAAGACATCCGAATCACTGAAAATTCTGAAAATATCTTTTGCTAGTCCTGCAGTTCCATAATCCATTGACGGATTGGTTGTTGGCACCTTGTAAATAAGTTCATTCCAGAGGTCGATACTATGCACATGAATTACGGAATTAGCACCAGGATCAGCCAGATAAATTGCGGCATGCGTAAGCGATTCCGAAGATGCTTTAAGCGGGCCGACACACTGTACTGCATTATCATCGATGTTAAATGAATTGACTTTGACATAATGTCCTGGTTCAAGTTCTGGTATTTCACCAGTTGCAGAACCGGTTATTATGAACTGATTACCACCACGGATCCTCATGCTGATGTTGCCAAAACCCACACCGTTTTCATAAGCACCAATCAGGTCCATATTATAAAGTATTTCTCTCCAGTAATTTATTATTTCATACTGTTCATCAGAAATTACCGGACCTGACTGATTCCAGTGGCAATTGAATTTAACTACCCCTTCCATTTTAAATAAATTTATCTGAGAACATTTCCTTGATTTCTTTTTCTGATGGTTTACAAATACCCCTTTCTGTTATCAGACCGGTAATATATTTTGCCGGAGTTACATCAAATGCAAAGTTAGCAGTCTTTGTATTATCAGGGCAGATTTTTACCTGTACAATTTCGCTTCCGTAAAGACCTTCGACAATTGCCACCTCGTCCTGGTCACGTTCCTCGACCGGGATCTCAGCTATACCGTCTTTTAAAACAGGATCAAAAGTTGATGATGTAAATGCTGAATAAAAAGGGATCTTATTATCAAAAGCTGCCAGGGCTTTCAGATAAGTCCCGATCTTATTGGCAACATCTCCTGTGCTTGTAGTGCGATCACTTCCTATCAGGACAATATCTACCATTTTGTGTTGCATCAGATGTCCTCCTGTATTATCAGCGATCAGGGTATAAGGGATCCCTGCCTGTCGAAGTTCCCAGGCTGTTAGCCTGGCTCCCTGATTCCTTGGTCGTGTTTCATCGACCCATACATGAACAGGAATACCTGCCTCGTGTGCAAGAAAAAGGGGAGAAGTCACTGTTCCAAAATCAATACAAGCAAGCCATCCGGCATTGCAATGTGTAAGTATATTCACAGTCTCACCACCCTTTTTTTCGCTTATTGTTTTAATAACGGACAGACCATGTTTACCAAGTTGTCTGCAATTTTCTTTTTCATTTTCACAGATCTCCAGTGCTCCCTGCAATGCCTTATCGGATATTGATTTTCCGGGAATATCTGTATTGACTTTATCAATTACATATTTAACAGCCCATGATAGATTAACGGCTGTAGGGCGGCAGGAAACAAGATATCTTGCGGCATTTTCAAGATGAAGCCGGGTATTTGTTGCCGAATTAATCTCAAGTGTTGCAAGGTAAATTCCAAATGCAGCAGCAGCACCAATCAGAGGTGCACCTCTTACAGTCATGTCTTTAATTGCATTATAAATATCATCAACGGAATGCAACTCCCTGATTTCAAAAAAGAAAGGAAGTTTTTTCTGGTCAATTACCCTAACAATCGCGGGATCTGATTCATCGAACCAGATGCTCTGATAGTATTTACCATCAACCAGCATTAATCAGATATGGATATTAATAATTATATAATCAAAAGTACAAAATATACAGTGATATCTGCGGCCATTAAACTCCCTATTAAACCGAAAAATGAAAACAGGATAAATTATTTAGAATTATCGACCAGATTATTCGAAAATTTTGAACAGAAAAATTTAAATAATAACTTTGTAAATTATAACAACCAGACCTCAAAAAACGGAATATATGGTTAATAAAGAGGAATTTAGGAAAAAGGTTATACTTACTGCAGGAGGTATTTTCAGTCATTATGGATTCAGAAAAACCTCAATGGATGAAATAGCAAAAGCCCTAAAAAAGGGTAAAAGTTCCATTTATTACTATTTCGCGAGCAAGGAAGAAATTTTTGAAGCAGTCGTTTTGTACGAAGCCAATGTCCTTAGAAATGAGCTTACTACAGCAATAAAATCCGTCGAATCACCGATAGAAAAAATGAAGAATTATGTTTTTGTCAGGATGAAAGCGTTCGAAAAACTATCGAATTATTACAATGCCATATTTGACAAGAACCTTGATCATTTTGATTTTATTGAAACGATCCGGGCAAAGTATGACAGGGAAGAGCTGGCGATACTCAGGCTTATTCTTTATCATGGTGCAAGAAAAAAAGTCTTTTCAGTAAGGAACAGCGAATATACGGCACTGGCAATCCAGACTACCCTGAAAGGACTTGAAGTACCAATGTTCTGGAAGAAGAAAGAAGTAAATATCGAAGATCGTCTTAACGGAATTCTGGATGTTCTTTTTAACGGAATCCTGAAGAAATAGATCACCTTTTTATTACAGCCCGTTTTTTCTTTTTAAGACTGTAATATAGCCAGAAGACCCCCAGAAGTATAAATGGCAGGCTTAACAGTTGTCCCATATTGAGTTTCATCCCCGATTCGAAAGCTACCTGGTCCTCTTTGAGGAATTCAATAAAAAACCGGGCAGTAAATATCATTATTAAAGCAAGACTTATCAATGTTCCCTGGATGTGTTCTCCTTTTTTCCGCCAGTACAGCCAGTATAACGTGATAAAAATAAATAAGTAAGCCAATGCCTCGTAAATCTGTGTCGGATGCTTTGGAGCAGTCTCACCGTTGCGCAAGAATACGAAGCCCCAGGGTACAGTCGTTTCAACACCGTAGATTTCAGAGTTCATAAGATTGCCCATTCGTATAAAGAAACCTGATAATGCCACTACAATTGCAATACGGTCAATAACCCATGTATAATCTTTCTTCTCTTTCCTGACAAAAAACCATATAGCAGCAAGAATTCCAATTGCTGCCCCGTGGCTTGCCAGTCCTCCGTGCCAGGTCATCAGTATCTCAAGCGGATGGGCAAGATAATATCCGGGTTCGTAGAAAAAACAATGTCCGAGTCTTGCTCCCACAATGGTCCCTATTGCTATATAAATAGTCAGTCTGTCAAGAACTGAATCGCTCAGATTCTCGTTCCTGAAAATCCTGCTCATTATTATATATCCGACCAGAAAAGATGAAGCAAACAGCAGTCCATACCATCTTATGGCAAAAGATCCGATACGAAAAATTTCAGGATTTACATTCCAGGGAATAACAAATAAATGCATAATCAGCTGGTTATTATGATCGCCAAAGGTAAAAAATAAAATTATTGATAATAATTAATCTTTACGATTCATTGCAGCTTTTAATTGTAAAGCAAAAATAACATTAAAAAATGATGTAATATTGTAAATCAAAAAATCAGGGTAATATGATGAAACAGGGCATCTTCAGGCACATTCTTCCTGTAATCCTTGTATTTTTAGTGATAGCCGGATGTGCAAAAATCAGTTCTCCCACAGGTGGACCCAAAGACATTCTGCCACCTGAAATAGTCAAAAGTGTACCGGTTAATGGGATAAAGAATTTCAAGGGGAAGAAAATTGTTGTAACATTTAACGAATACGTCATTCTTGATCAGATAAATGAAAAGTTTATGGTCTCTCCCCCGATGAAGAAAAAACCTGAGATTTCTCTGAAAGGGAAAAGTATAATAATTGAATATGAAGGCGACCTGAGAGACAGCACTACATATACATTTTATTTTCAGGATGCAATAAGAGACCTGAATGAAGGTAATGTTTTTGATAATTACAGTTTTGTTTTTTCCACAGGGCCTGTCATAGATTCTCTTTCTGTTACCGGGAATGTCTATACTGCATTGACGCTTGATCCGCCGGAAAATGTACTGATTATGCTTTACAGTGAACTTACTGATTCAGCTTTCATCAAACATATACCTGATTATATTTCGAGGGCAGACGCTAAGGGATACTTCCGGATTGATAATGTCAGGGAAGGAAAGTACAAACTTTATGCTTTAAAAGATGCAGATAACAGTAAAAATTTTAATCTGCCTGATGAGGAGATTGCTTTCCTTGATTCAATACTCCTGGTAAGTGCAGAAAGAAATTATCTGCCTGTTATAAAGGACACGATACCTGTTAAACGAACGGAATCAAAAGTTTCTGATACAATTTTTTTAAAAGGAGAACATAAGCTTATACTTTTTCAGCCTCCCAAAACAAAATATTACCTGACTTCTTCTTCCCGCAGCCAGGCCTACAAGCTGAATTATACTCTTTCTCTGCCGCCAGATACTTCCGCATTTGATTTTACAATCCCGGGAGCACCTGCAAATTCATATATAATCGAGAGAAGCAAAGAAAACGACACACTTCAGATATGGCTAACTGACAGTTCATTATATTCCCGGCAGATTATAGATCCGATAATCAGTTATCCATTTACCGACACTACGGGAAAAGTAATTCAGAAACAGGATACAACACATATGAGATTTTTGATACCCCGCACAATCCGGAGCAGACAAAAACCAACTCCTTACAAAATAACCTCTTCATTTTCTGCCGGTTCACTAAGACCGGGTCAGCAGGTAATATTCTATTCGCAAACACCTTTCAGACCTCCCGACACTTCAAAAATCAGGCTTTACGAAGTGATTGAAAAGGACAGGATTAAGGTTCCTTTTACACTAAAATCTGACACTGCAAATTATTGCAGGATCTTTATGATCTCAAAATTATCCCCGGGGAAAAATTATCTTTTTATAGCTGATTCAGCATCATTCGGAAATATTTATGGGGAACAAACCGATTCGACAGGATATAAATTTTCAGTAAGAAGCAATGATGCTTTCGGCAAGGTCACTTTAACTGTCAGGAATTTTGAAGGAAACAGGATAATTCAGTTGCTGACTGGTGATGAAAAACCTGTAAGGGAAATTCAGATGAAAGAAGACGGCAAAACAGAATTTCCACTTCTTGATAAAGGAACATACCGGCTGCGGGTAATTTATGATATTAACGGAAACCGGAAATGGACAACCGGGGATTTTAATACAAAGCGGCAGCCAGAGCCGGTTTCCTATATGCCCAGGGAAATAGAAATAAAAGAAAACTGGGAAAACAGCTATGACTGGGATATAAGCGAGAAAAATGTTAAAATTATAAAAAACGTTCCCCCTAAAAATAAATACAGATAAATACGAAATTTAATATTATGAAAGAAGTAGTAGCCGGTGTTGATATTGGCGGAACAAATACAGTATTTGGCCTGGTAGACAGAACAGGAAAAGTATTATCAGCAAAGAACCTGAAGACGACCGATTATCCGTTAATTGATGATTTTGTGCAAGCCCTTGTCTCAGCAATAAATAAATTGCTTTTAGTTAAGTCATCCTGTAAGCTGATTGGAATAGGGATTGGAGCACCAAATGCAAATTATCATAAAGGTACAATAGAGCTTGCCCCAAATCTTGCGTGGAAAGGAATAATTCCGCTTGCTGAACTTATCAGAAAGAAGATTGATGTACCGGTTATTCTGACAAATGATGCAAATGCTGCAGCAATGGGAGAAATGATCTTTGGAGGAGCAAAAAGAATGAAGGATTTTATTGTTCTGACACTTGGCACGGGACTGGGCAGCGGTATTGTCATTAACGGTCAAATGGTATATGGGCACACCGGCTTTGCAGGAGAGCTGGGACATACGATTATTGTTCCCGGCGGGCGGGAATGCGGATGCGGAAGACATGGATGCTATGAGACTTATGCATCTGCTTCGGGATTTGTTCGTACTGCGCTGTTATTATTAAGCGAGCTAAAGGATGAAAGTATCCTGAGGGATATACCTCCGGCAGAACTGACGTCCAAAATGATTGCGGCAGCTGCAGCAAAAAAAGATCCGATAGCTCTTAAAGCATTGGATTTTACAGCTGAAAAGCTGGCTTTCGGAATCATTAATGCAATAGGATTTTCAAGCCCTGAAGCCGTTTTTCTTTTCGGAGGACTTGCAAATGCGGGAGAAATGCTTTTTGTTCCTGTAAGAAAATATGTTGAAATGAATGTTCAGCCTATTTTTAAGGGAACAGTCAAAATACTGCCTTCCGGAATTCCTGAAAGTAATGCAGCGGTTCTCGGAGCAGCTGCACTTATCTGGAACGAAAAATCAAAATAGCATTAATAATAAATACAAAAATCAGGGTAAAAGTCCCGGATAGTCCGGGAAATGATAAATTAGAGTTCTGATAAAAATAAAACCAGGTACAAATAATAACAAACCTGAATGAAAAAAGGGAACAATAACGGTATATTTTATGATTAAAGGAAACGCTTTAATTGGACAGTCAGGAGGACCCACTTCGGTAATTAATTCAAGTCTGGCCGGAGTAATCAATGCTGCAACTGCAACCTCTTATATTTCAGGTATTTATGGGATGCAATACGGAATAGAAGGATTTATGCAGGAGCGTATTTACGACCTGGGTAAACAACCGGCTAATATTATAAAAGGATTAAGAAAGACTCCTTCCTCTGCACTGGGGTCTTCAAGGCATAAGGTAACAGAAGAAGATCTTCCGGATATACTGGATATACTGAAGAAATATAATATCCGGTATTTTTTCCTCATAGGAGGAAACGATACGATGGATACAATTAACAGAGTGATAACCTACTGCCGGGACAAGAAATATGAGTTACTTGGTGTCGGGATTCCCAAAACAGTTGATAATGATCTTTTCGGAACGGACCACACTCCGGGATTTCCTTCTGCTGCAAGATCGAACATACTTAATGTTATGCAGGCGGGAATTCTTGCCAGGGATATGAAAAAAGTGGACAAATTTGTCATTTATCAGACCATTGGGCGTGATGCAGGATGGCTTGCCGCTGCCACAGCACTGGCCAGGAAAGATGAAGATGATGCGCCTCATCTTATTTATGCACCGGAATTTCATTTTGTACGTGAAAAATTCCTGTGGGATGTCGAATCCTGTATTAAAGTCAATGGATGGGTATCAATTGTTTGCGGAGAAGGATTGAAATATGAGGATGGGACACCCGTAAGCGCCTCAGTTACAAAGGATAAATTCAATAATACAGAATTTGGAGCAATGGGAGGAGCAAGTGTAGGTTTAAGCCTTCACAGGATGATAACAGACAAATTTGGTTACCGGGGTGAATTTCAGATCACCGAATCGTTAATAATGAGCGATTTTGTAAGAGCTTCTGAAATTGACCTGGATGAAGCCTTTCAATGCGGTGTCGAAGCAGTAAACCTCGCAACAAAAGGAGAATCAGGATTTATGGTCAGTATGGAGAGGATTTCCAATGATCCTTATAAAATAAAATTTGGCAAAGTCCCGCTAAAAGATGTTGCTGTTTCAGCCAGGCCAATGTCTCCGGAGTTTTTTAATGAAGAAGGAAATTACGTATCACAATCATTCCTGAATTATATGAAGCCTCTGACAGGAAAGCTTCCTGAATTTGTAAGACTGAAAGAAATAATGGTAAAACAAAAATAAAATAAAGAAATTATGCAAAAATTCAACAAGGTTGCTTTATCGTTCCATGCACATCCCGATGATGCTGAAGCATGGAATGCCGGAGTACTTAAACTTCTGAAAGATAAAGGATATAAAATTGTCATTGCGACTATGACAGGCGGCGACCTTGGCGGTTGCAATATGGGAATGGAAGAAACAGCTAAAGTTCGTTTTGCTGAAGCAAAAAAGGCAGCATCAGTTCTTGAAGCTGAATATTATACGCTTGGTGGTATTGATGGATTCCTCTTCGACACTAAAGAGCTAAGACTTAAAGTAATATCTTTGATTCGCAAAGTCGGTGCAGGTATTATTTTCACCCATCTATCAGATGATTATCATAGCGACCACAGGACAACAGCCCAGATTGTTGAAGCAGCAGCGATGGTTTCCTCACTCGATCCGGTTCCAGTCAGGGAAAAACCGCTGGGAATAACTCCCCTGCTGTACCATACTTCACCCTTTACATTATCGGATCCGCTGGGATCACAGATTGTTCCACCACATTTCTATGTTGATATTACATCAGTAATAGAAACAAAGAAAAAAATGCTTGATTTTCATGTTTCGCAGAAAGAACTTATGAAACATATGCATAAGATAGATGATTTTTTCGACTATGTACTGGAAGGGAATCGCAACTATGGAAAAATGGCAGGAGTAAAATATGCTGAAGTATATTGGCAGCACCTGGGAGGAGGTTTTCAGAAAGATCCTCAGGTTCAGAATGACCTGAAACAGTTTCTTGTAAAAAATATTTAACTTTAAAACCTATCATTAATAATTTACTACCATGAACTTAAAAGAAAAGAAGTACAACAAATATGCACTTGTAAGGGAAATGATGGAAACGCCGGGTATAATTAAATCTTTTAATCCCGCAGTTTCGCAACGGTTTGTAAAAACAGTAAAATCCCGAAAGGGTCTGTTCCTTACAGGAGAAGGCAGCAGCAGGCTCTTTCCTGCCAAAAGGGCGATTTATTCAACCTTAAAAAAGAAATACCTTATTCCTGTTATTACTGAAGGCTGTACTCAGGCAAGGGAGTACAACCTGAATGATTATACTGTATTTACTGCGTCAAATTCCGGTCAGACAAAAGAAGTAATCCGTCTGGTTAATGTGTTGAAAAAAAATAACCATAATGCGATATTCGGTTTAACTGCCAATAAAAATACCCGGTTAGAGGAATTTGCCACCGACACTCATGTTTTGTCGTGCGGGAAAGAAGATGCAGTTGCCGCAACCAAGTCAGTTATCGAACAGGGTCTTTTTTATGATTCTCTTATGAGGAATCTCAGGGGAGAAAAAATGGAAGGATTAAAATCTCTTGCTGAAAAAACGGAACAGGTGCTCACTGCAAAGATCGATAAAGGAATAATTGACATAATAAAAAATGCGAACATTATCTATTTTGCCGGCAGGGATAATGGTGTCGCAGCTGAGCTTGCTTTAAAGACTAATGAAATTACCAGAAAAAAATCGGCTTTTCTGGAAGGGACATTTGCTTTACACGGAATAGAGGAAGTAATGGATAAAAACGAAGTAATGATCCTGGTAGATCCTTTTGATGTTGATCAGGATAAATTCTATGAATGTCTGGTTAAAGGTGTTGGCATTAATATTATTGCTGTTTCTGCCGGAAAAACCATGTTCCCCACGATTTCAATTCCCAAAGATGACCAATATGCAGAATACATTCAGCTTACGGCAGGATGGAATATTCTGGTTGAAACAGGTATTGCCCTGGGAATAGATCTGGATCATCCTAAAAGAGCACGAAAAGTAGGAAATGAGTATGTTCCGGAATAATCCTGCAAATACAGCAAAAGGATAATAAGTCTCTAAGATTATATTTTCACAGACATTAATTTTTTCAATAATATGGTAAAAAAAGAATTTGCAGTTGGCATAGATATCGGTGGTACAAATACAGTTTTTGGATTTGTTGACAGGGA
>Ga0102851_10002835_pt1 | contig 10617 bp, 11 predicted proteins | sample Mud3Dept3metaG_FD_79558 | JGI IMG/M metagenome (GOLD analysis project Ga0102851, IMG submission 79558) | Freshwater wetland microbial communities from Ohio, USA, analyzing the effect of biotic and abiotic controls - Mud 3 Core 4 Depth 3... | ecosystem: Environmental > Aquatic > Freshwater >...
CGGTGCCGCGTCGTGCGCCTCGAGCGCCTCGCCGATGAAGAGATCGGCAAGCTCGCCGCACGCGCCGTCACCGACAGCGAGCGCGGTCTCGTATCCCTCGACGTCACGCTCGACGACGAGGTCACCGCGCAGCTGGTCGCCGCGTCGGGTGGCGACGCGCGTCGGATGTACTCGGTGCTCGAGGTCGCCGCGGATCTCGCGCGCCGCGCCGCCGGTGTTCTCCCTGCCGTGGCGATCACGGCGGAGCACGTCGCCGAGGCCGCGCAGGGTCGGAACCTGCTCTACGACAAGGCCGGCGACGAGCACTACGGGGTCGTCTCGGTGTTCGTCAAGAGCATGCGGAGCTCGGATCCTGACGCGGCGGTGTACTGGATGACGCGGATGATCGAGGCCGGCGAGGATCCGCGGTTCGTGCTGCGCCGCCTCGTGATCTTCGCGAGCGAGGACATCGGCAACGCGGATCCGCAGGCGCTCGTGGTCGCCGTGTCCGCGCTGCAGGCGGTCGAGCTCGTCGGGCTGCCCGAGGGCGTGCTGCCGATGACGCAGGCGGTGACCTACCTCGCGCTCGCGCCTAAATCGAACACCGCGCTCACCGCCTACGCGGCCGCCCGCAAGCTGGTGCGCGAGCGCGGCACGCTGCCGGTGCCGGCGCGGTTCCGGCCCGGCTCGACCGCGCTCGATCGCTCGATGGGCCATGGCAAGGACTACAAGTACCCGCACGAGTTCGAGGGCAACTACGTCCCCGAGGACTACCTGCCCGACGAGATCGCCGGCGAGCGGATCTACGAGCCGATGCAGTCGGGCTTCGAGGTCCAGCTCGCGGAGCGTCGCGCCGAGATCGATCGCAAGAAGGCGGCCGCGGGCAAGCCGACCACGCCGAAGCGGTAGGCCGGCACAGCGGCTCGCCTGCAACCGGCACCGGCTCGTGGTGTCCGATCTTGCGGTGGCACGGGGCACATCGATCGCTCATCCTGTCCCGATGCGCTGGGCCCGCCTCGCCGTCGTGTGCGCGCTCGTGGTGCCCGCCGCGACCGCGACCGCGCAGCTCCCGGGCCGCGCCCTCCCGCGCAGCCAGCGCGTGCTCGAGCTCGGGATCCACGAGGGCGTGCGGTGGCCGATCATCAACGCGCCCATCGACGGGCCACTCCCCCGGGCCCCCGACGCGAGCGAGCCACCGCCCGCGGCGCCGACCAAGGCCGGCGCGCGCGTGGTCGGCGTGATCGACGGCCTCAAGACCTCGGTCCGCGCGTCGAAGTACCAGGCGTCGACGAAGGTCCGGGTCGCCGACGGCGTCTACGACTGGGACTGCTCGGGGATGGCCGCGTGGATCCTCCGCCGCGCCGCGCCGAACGCGCTGCGCACCCTGAACAGCAGCCGCCCCGTCGCGCGCGACTTCGCGACCGCCATCGAGCGGGCCCCGAGCAAGAAGCCGCGCAACGGCTGGCAGCGGATCGCGCAGCTCGCCGACGTGATGCCCGGTGACGTGTTCGCGTGGCGCCGGCCGCGCGGCCTGCCGAGCAAGAACACCGGGCACGTCGGCTTCGTCGTCGATCGCCCGCGCCCCGTCGCCGGCATCCCCGGCGCGTGGGCCGTCCAGATCGCCGACTCGACCTCGTCGTATCACCAGGATGACACGCGCGCGGACGACGCCGACGGGGGCTTCGGGATCGGGACGCTCGTGTTCCTGACCGACGAGGCGGGACGCGCGACGAGCTACGGGTGGGCCGGCACGCGCAGTGAGTGGTACATCGTCACGCCGATCGTGTTCGGCCGCGTCTCGCGCTGACGGCGGGTCGAATCAGGCGAGGCGGATCCAGCGGGCCTTGGCCGCTTCGATCTTGCCGCTGAATCCCTGAGGGAAGTGACGGAGCACGTAGGCGAATGCCTGCTGGATGAGCTCGCGATCGACTTCCTGGGGGACTTCCATGTTCTGATCGTGCGGATCAGGACGGATGCCGAGCCGCACAACCTCGGTGAGGCGCAGCACGTGGAGTCGGTTCACGAACAGGGCGTGCGCGATGCCGAGAAAGAGCTCCTCGGTAGCAGGGTCCTGGGCCATGGAGGGACCGTACCTACCACAGCCCTACGGGCGTTTCCATGCGCTGGTCAGCCCGATCAGACGCGCATTCGGGGTGATCGTGTAACCCTGCACATCGACATTGGATAAGACGACGTTGTCCTCGTGCCACAGGGGGATCGTCGGGACCTCCGCGGCCACCAGGCGCTGGACCTCGGCATACATCGCCTTGCGCTTGACCTGGTCGAGCTCGTGGCGGCCCGCGGCGGTCAGCTCGTCGACCCGGGCGTTCCGGTATCGCCACCGGTTGCCGCCATCGGGGAGGCTCGGATCCGGAATCCGCGACGAGTGGTAATAGGTGAAGTAGTAGTCGGGCTCGGCGATCTCGCTCGTCTGCATCGAGGCGATCTGGTAACTGCCCTTCTTCACGTCCGCGAAGAACGTCGCGAACTCGAAGCTGCGGACCTCGACCTCGAGCCCAATATCCGCGAGCTGCGCGGCCATGACACGCGCGAGCGTCACGCGAAACGCATCCGAGCTGGTCTTGTAGACGAGGCGCGCGCGCGGCGCTGGACCGTCGCCATCGGGATCACGGAGGCCGGCGTCATCGAGCAGCTGCTTCGCGCGCGGCAGGTCGCGGTTCCAGCGCGTGACGTCGGGCTCGTACGCCCAGTGCCCCGGCGCGAGTAAGCCCGTCGCAAGCGTAGCGCGACCGCCGAACTTCGCGGCAATGATCGCCGAGCGATCGAGGGCGAGCGCGATCGCCTGCCGAACGCGAACATCACGCAGCATCGGATCATCGTTGTTGAGCATCATGTACGTGAGCAGAACGCTCGGTGCCGATGAGATCCGGATGCGCGGCCGGTCCTTGACTTCGTCCACGAGATCGAGCCGGACCGCGTTCTGAATCAGATCGGCCGAGCCGCCGACCATCATCAACAACCTCGCCGAGGCATCGCGCACGAACTTGATCTCGACGTGCGGTACCTTGGGCTTGGCACCGAAGTAGTGCGGGTTGACGTCGAGCAGGACGTGGCTGGACGTCCGCTCGCGCACGACGTACGGCCCCGCGCCCTTGCCGGTGCGCGAGACAATCCCGAAGTCGATGTCGGTCTCGAACGTCGCCAGCGGCTCGCGCAGGTGGAATCGTACGGTTCGCGGCCCCGTCGCCTCGACACGCGTAAATCTCTCGGTGAAGCCGCGGTGCCACAGGCTGTCGGAGTCCTCCGCGAGCATCGACTCGTACGTGTAGGCGACGTCCTCGCCCATCACCGGGCTCCCGTCGGAGAACTTCGCATCGGGGCGGATCTCGATATTCCACGTCAGATCGCTGGCGCGCTCGACCTTGGTGGCGAGGTCGAGCCGCGGCACGAGCGACTCGGTGTCGACCGCGGTCAAGCCGACGTGCACGAGCTTGGACAGCTTGCCGTCGTAGTTGCTGATCGCGTAGCGCGGATCGCTGCTCGCCATCGCCGCCTCGATCACGACCACGATCGTGTCGTCGGGCGTGCGCCGATCGCGTGGACTGCAGGCGATCGCACCGACGAGCGCCGCGACCAGGACGCACAACAGCCTCATCGCGACGAGCCTACCACCCGGACCCGACGTGATACCGTTTCGGCGTGGGCTCCAATCGCGGCGCGCTGTGGTGGATCGCGATCATCGCGATCACCGGCGTCGCCCCCCGTCCTGCGGGCTCGCAGAGCGCGGGCAGCGGCAGCGCGGCGCCCGAGCCCGCCGATCCCGCCGACGACGAGGACGGCGCCGGCAGTGGGAGCGGGAGCGCCCTCGTCGCGCCCGCCCTGCCCGCCGCGAAGCGCGCGTGGCTCGGCGAGCGGATCACCACCGCGATCTCGGCGCGGCCGACACTCGGCGCCGCCAAGGTCGCGATCGCGGTCTCCGATCTCGTCAGCGGCGACGAGGTGTTCGCGCTGCAGGCGGACACCGGCATGAACCTCGCGTCCAACGCGAAGCTCCTGACCTCGATCGCCGCGCTGGGCACGCTCGGCAACGGGTTTCGCTGGCGGACGTCGGTGTTCATCGATCCTGTCGACGAGGCCGGGACGATCGCGGGCGACATCTACCTGCGCGGCCGTGGGGATCCCCTCCTGACGGTCGGGCACCTCGAGGAGCTCGCGGACGAGCTGCTCGCGCGCGGGATCCGGACGATCGAGGGCCGCCTCGTGCTCGACACCACGTACTTCGACAACCAGGTCGAGCCGCCGCACTTCGACGAGCAGCCGAAGGAGCGGGCCGGCTTCCGCGCACCGGTCGCGAGCCTCGGCGTCGCGCGCAGCGCAGCGACGATCAAGATCGTCGCCGAGCCCGGTGGCGCCGCGACGGTGACCGTCGAGCCCGACACCGGGACGTACCTCCAGATCACCAAGCGGGAGGTCGTGAGTGTCACCCAGGGCCGCACCCGGTTGCGGATCGACACCAAGCTCAAGCGCGACCACGTCGAGTACGAGGTCTCCGGTCAGATCCGCGCAGGGGAAGGCAGCTGGGACTTCCGCCGCCGCGTCGACGATCCGGCGCGGTTCGCCGCCGAGGTGTTCCGCCGGGCGCTCGCGGTCCGCGGGATCACGATCCGCCAGCGCGCGATCGGCGCGGGCCCCGTGCCGCCCACCGCGAAGCTCGTCGCCGCGCATGACAGCCTCCCGCTCCCCGACGTGCTGCGGTTCATGAACAAGACCAGCGACAACTACGTCGCCGAATCGGTGCTCAAGACGATCGGTGCCGAGACCCGCACGACGCCGGGTCCCGCGACGTGGGCCGACGGCGTCGCGGGCGTCCGCGCGTACCTCGCGACGCTCGGCCTCGCCCCCGGCTCGTTCCGCGCCGACAACGGCTCGGGCCTGTTCGCGGCGACCGAGGTCTCCGCGCACCAGCTCATCACGCTGCTGACCGCGGCCCACGCCGACTACCGGATCGGGCCCGATCTGCTCGGCTCGCTTCCGATCGGTGGGGTCGACGGGACCCTCGCCCGCCGCTGGCACGATCAGCCCGCGCAGGGTCGTGTCCGCGCGAAGACCGGGACGCTCGACAAGGTGATGTCCCTCGCGGGCTACGTCGCGACCGACAGCCGCGTCCCGCTCGCGTTCGTGATCGTGGTCAACGACATCCCGCCCGGGCAGCGCCCGGTCGCGCGCGCGGTGGTCGACGACATCGTCGCCGTGCTCGCCGCGTACCTCGGGGCCCGTTAGCGTTGCCGCCACCTGGCACCGGTGGTAGGAACGCTCCAACAAAAAAGGAGTCGACCCCTATGGCCTCGCCATCTACTGATCTCAAGGGCAGCAAGACCCACGCAAACCTCAAGGACGCCTTCGCCGGCGAGTCGCAGGCGAACCGCCGCTACCTCTATTTCGCCAAGGTCGCCGATGTCGAGGGTCAGCCCGACGTGGCCGGCCTGTTCCGTGACACGGCCGAGGGCGAGACCGGCCATGCGCACGGTCACCTCGATTACCTCAAGCGCGTCGGCGATCCGGCGACGGGCGAGCCGATCGGTGACACCGCGAAGAACCTCAAGGCGTCGATCGTCGGCGAGACCTACGAGTACACGCAGATGTACCCGGCGTTCGCGAAGACCGCCCGCGAGGAAGGCTTCGAGGAGATCGCCGAGTGGTTCGAGACCCTGGCCCGCGCCGAGCGTTCGCACGCCGGTCGGTTCCAGAAGGGCCTCGACTCGCTGAACACGAAGTAGCTCGAGCGGTTCGCGAGCACACGGGCACCCACGCGGGTGCCCGTTCGTGTTTGTGCGGTACGATGCTCGGGTCATGAGCTTGGTGCGACCGATCACACGACTCGATATCAAGGGTCCCGCGATGTACGCGCACATCCGCGACGACTATCGCAATCGCGTGATCGCGATGAAGAAGGTCCGGCGGGTGCATCTCGGCGACAACGTCGAGATCGTGTTCGACAACCGCTTCACGCTGACGCTGCAGATCGAGGAGACCTGCCGGCTCGAGAACCTCACGCGCGACGATCAGATCGCGCCCGAGATCGCGCAGGCGAACGAGCTGATGCCGACCGAGGACTCGCTCGCCGCGACGCTGTTCATCCCGCTGCCGCAGGACGAGCACATCCAGGCGCGGCTCAAGGAGCTCGTGGGGATCGACGAGCACGTCGTCCTCCACATCGGGTCCCACGCGATCCGAGCGGCGTTCGAGCCCGGTCGATCGACGGCCGACCGGATCTCGGCGGTGCAGTACATGCGGTTCCCGCTCGCGCCCGACGTCCGCGCCGCGCTGGCCACCCCGGGCACGCCGCTCGCGATCGAGATCGATCATCCGAACTACCGCTACCGCGTCGCCTGCGCCGAGGAGCTCCGTGCATCGCTGGCCCAGGACTATGCGTAGCCTCGTCGTCCTCGGGCTCGGGCTCGGGCTCCTGGCCGCATGCGGAGCGCGCCAGCGCCAGGCGACCGCGGAGCAGCAGGAGTTCACGTGCAAGGACCGGCTCGTCAGCTACGTGGTCTCGCACCACATGGGCGGCGACGAGGTCGGCGTCCAGATGGACTGCGGCGAGGGTCCCCGGATCAAGCGCTGGCGGATCGACAAGCAGGGCACGCGGATCGATGACGCGCGCTCGATGACACCGAAAGAATTCGACAAGGTGTGGGGCGAGATCAGCGGCAGTGGTTGGGAGTACCTCAAGGATTGCGGCAACGGGACCGCGGGCGAGCGCGACCCGATCTACGTGTTCGACATCAAGGACGACCAGAACAAGGCGACGTTCCAGTGCCAGTCGCAGTCGATGCCCTACCCGTACAACACGATCGTCGATCCGCTCGACGTCGCGGCGCAGAGCGGGCGCGGTCAGCTCGGTGATCCCGAGCCCGAGGATCTGAAGAAGTACGACAAGAAGGACCTGCAGAAGTGACCTTGCCGCTCGCGGGGATGACGGCGGTGGTCACCGGCGCGAGTCGCGGGATCGGCAGAGCGATCGCGCTGCGGCTCGCCGGCGCCGGCGCCGAGGTCGCGCTGTGGGCGCGCGATGCCGATCGGCTGCAGGCGGTCGCCGCCGAGATCACGAACGCCGGCGGTCGTGCGCAGCCGATCATCGTCGACGTCACCGACCCGGCCGCGATCGAAGGCGGTGCCGAGATCGTCCGGCGCACGATGGCGCCGGTGCGGATCGTCGTCAACAACGCGGGCGCCGTCGTCCGCAAGCCGACCGCCCTGCTCAGCCTCGCCGACTGGCGCCGGGTGATCGCCGTCAACCTCGATGGGACGTTTCTCGTCACGCGCGCGTTCCTGGTCGACCTCACGCGCGCGGGCGGGCGCGTGATCAACATCGCTTCGATCGCGGGGCGGGAGGGTACCCCGATGCTCGCCGCGTATTGCGCGGCAAAGCACGGCGTCGTCGGGTTCACCCGGGCCCTTGCCGAGGAACTCCGCACTGCTAAGGTCTCTGTGAATGCGGTCTGTCCTGGCAGCGTGGACACGGCGATGCTCCGTGAAGGGTTGCCGGAAGCGAAGCCCGATATGAGCCCCGACGACATCGCCTCGACCGTGTTGTTCCTCGCGACCCCGTCGCCGCTGGGAGCACCGGATGCGTTGACCGGGTCCTGTATCGACATCTTTGGTTAATGGACCATGCGCGAGTCATCGGCATTCGACCCGAGCGCGCTCTCCTCCCTGCCGATCTTTCCGCTGCCCAACTGCGTCCTCCTCCCCGGCGGCCTGCTGCCGCTCCACGTGTTCGAGCCGCGCTATCGCGAGCTGACGCGTGACTGCCTCGCAGGCCACCAGCTGATGGGCGTGGCGCGCCTGCGCCCCGGCTACGAGCAGACCTACTACGGCAAGCCTCCGGTCTACGAGCGGTTCGGGGTTGGCAAGATCATCTGCTCCGAGGAGCTGCCCGATGGCCGGTTCGCGCTGCTGCTCCGCGGCGTGGCGCGCGTCGAGCTGGCGCGCGAGCTCCCCGCCGATCGCGCGTACCGGGTCGTCGAGGCGCAGCTTCTTCCCGACGCGTCGTGCGATCCGGCGGACGCGCGCGACCATCACCACAAGCTCGTGACCCTGTGCGATCGCCTCGCCGAGGTGATCGAGCAAGGCGGCTCGCAGCTGCGCGAGCTCGCGCGCGCCTTCGAGTCACCGGGCGCGTGCGCGGATGCGGTCGCGGCCGCCCTGATCATGGATGCGGACGCACGGCAGGAGCTGCTCGAGGCGTGTGATCCGATGGTCCGGTTGCAGCGCACCCTCGGTCACGTCAGCCACCTGCTGTGCGAGCTCGCGCCCTGCGACAACGTCGTCAACTGACGCGGGCGCCGCCCTGACTACTTGATCACGGCGAGGCGCGACGACCGCTTGGGCTTGGACAGCACGTTGCCCGCGATCTTGAGCGCGGCCTTGGTCGCGATGTCCATGAACCGCAGCGCGTTCTCCGAGTCCGGGCTCGACACGATGATCGGCACCCCGGCGTCACCGCCGAACCGGATCCGCGTGTCGATCGGGATCTCGCCGAAGAAGTCGCAGCCGACCTCCTGCGCGAGCCGCTTGCCGCCACCGTGGCTGAAGATCTCGTCGTGGTGGCCGCACGCAGGGCAGTTGTAGTAGCTCATGTTCTCGACGATCCCGAGGATCGGGATCTCGACCTTCTCGAACATCGCGATGCCCTTGACGACATCGACGATCGAGACCTCCTGCGGGGTCGTCACCATCACGGCGCCCGCGATCGGGATCAGCTGCGACAGCGAGAGCTGGACGTCGCCGGTGCCCGGCGGGAGATCGCACACGAGGTAGTCGAGCTCGCCCCAGTCGACGTCGCCGAGGAACTGCTGGAGCAGGCGGTGCACCATCGGGCCGCGCCAGACCACGGCCTCGTCCTTGTCGACGAAGAAGCCGACCGAGATGACCTTGAGCCCCTGGTGGATCGCCGGGATGATCCGGCTGTCCTTGCTCGCCGCCGCCGGGACCTCCGGCGTGCCGAGCATCGTCGGGATCGACGGGCCGAACACGTCGGCGTCGAGCAGGCCGACGCGCGCGCCGAAGCGCTGCAGCGCGAGCGCGAGGTTGACCGCGACCGTCGACTTGCCGACGCCGCCCTTGCCGGCCGCGACGGCGAGGACATTCTTCGGACCCTTGAGCACGGCCTTGTCGCTCGGCGCCGGCTGGAACGCCGTGTCGACGTTCATCACGACACTGACGCGCTTCGCGCCGATCGCCTGGAGCGCCTGCTCGATCTTCTGCTGGAGCTCGCGGCGCTGCGTCATCGGATACGCGTGCGTCGGGATGTCGATCTTGACGAGGACGTCATCGCCCTGGACCTCGACGTTGCGCAGCAGACGGTAGGTGACGATGTCGTGCCCGAGCGCGGGGTCGATGACCTTCGCGAGAGCTTCTCTGACGCTGGTTTCGTTCATGCGACTCCGGTCTAGGAAAGGTGCCCGAGCTTGGACTTCTTGGCAGCGAGGTAGCTCTCGCTGTGCGCCGTCGCGCCGACCCAGTGCGACTCGTGGGCGCCGACCACGACGCCCGCCTGCTCGAGGCCAGCGATCTTCTGGGGGTTGTTCGTCATCAGCCGGACGCTGGTGACACCGAGATCGCCGAGGATCGCGGCCGCGATCTCGTACGAGCGATGATCCGCGTCGAACCCCAGCGCGAGGTTCGCGTCGACGGTGTCGGCCCCCTGGTCCTGGAGCTCGTACGCCTTGACCTTGTTGCCGAGGCCGATGCCGCGGCCCTCCTGCACGAGGTAGACGACGACACCGCGCCCGACCTCGCCGATCTTCGCGAGGGCCGCATCGAGTTGCGCGCGACAATCGCAGCGCAGGCTGCCGAGCACCTCGCCGGTGAAGCACGACGAGTGCACGCGGGTCAGGATGTCCGCGCCGCGGACATCTCCGAGCACCATCGCGACGTGCTCCTCGGGACCCGCGCCCAGCGCCGTCCCGCCCGCTCCGGCAGGATCTCCCGTGCGGTAGACGACCACCCGGAACTCTCCATTCGGGGTGGGGAGCTTGGCCTCCGAGTACCGCGTAATCATGGGGATGGGCGTGTATGGCCGGGGTCGCCGCCCTTGTCAATCCGGCGGACGTCCCGTGGGAGCTGCATGCTAAGGTCACCGCAAATGGCAGTCCGTCACGTCGTCGTCTGGCCCGATGATCGCCTCCGCCAGGTCTCCGTGGCGATCACCACGGTCGACGAGTCCGTGCGCGCGCTCTACCAGGACCTCGTGGACTCGATGTACGCCGAGAACGGCCTCGGGATCGCCGCGCTCCAGCTCGGAGACCCGCGCCGGATGTTCATCGTCGAGCCCAAGCTCGCCGGCCGGCCGGAGACCGAGCCGCCGGTCGCGTTCCTGAACCCCGAGATCACGTGGGTCTCGGAGGAGCAGCAGGACAGCGAAGAGGGCTGCCTGTCGTTCCCCGACATCTACATCAAGGTCAAGCGGCCGATGCGGTGCAAGGTCCGCGCGATGGGCCTCGACGGTCAGATGTTCGAGGTCGAGGGCGAGGCGCTGCTCGCGCGCTGCCTCCTCCACGAGAACGATCACCTCACCGGCAAGCTGCTCGTCGACTTCGTCGGGCCGCTCAAGCGGACGATGATCAAGAAGAAGCTGATGAAGATCAAAGGCGCCGAGGGCGAGGACGCCGA